>Ga0310786_10011591_pt1 | contig 10988 bp, 5 predicted proteins | sample AusTroGonzalo_MG_FD_203881 | JGI IMG/M metagenome (GOLD analysis project Ga0310786, IMG submission 203881) | Bovine rumen microbial communities from tropical cattle in Woodstock, Queensland, Australia - Gonzalo_03 (v2) (version 2) | ecosystem: Host-associated > Mammals > Digestive system >...
CTTGTGAAGGATCCCTCGAAAGTCCATGCACTTCTCGCGGCCATGAAGCGCGGAACCGACCTTCCGGTCACGCTGAAGACGCGTCCAGGCCCGAAGCCCGACAAGGTGATGCTTTGGGAACTCCTCGATGCCGCGGAAACGGCCGGTGCCTCGGCGATCATCCTCCATGCGCGATTCACTTCGCAGAACCACGGCGGGGATGTGCATCTAGACCTTCTTTCGGAACTCGTAGAGCGCGCGAAGATACAGGTGTGGGGAAACGGCGGAGTGAAGGACGCGAGGACGGCGCGCGAGATGGAGGCGACGGGCGTCGCAGGGATAATGGTCGGACGCGCGGCGCTCGCCAACCCGCAGATATTCGCGGCGCTGAAGGGGGAAAGCGCGGACTGCGACCGCATCGAGACGTTCAAGGAGCATCTTGCCTCCGTGGTTGAGCTGCGCGAGGCGCTTGCGAGGGATTTCCCCGGGGACCACATTCCGTCCGTGGACGGCATGTGCTCCATCCAGATGCACACGCATCTCTTCCGCTACTTCTCCGGGCGTCCTGGCGCGGCGGAGCTTCGCCGCCGCCTCAACTCCATCCGCACCCTCTCCGAAATACTCTCTCTCGTTCCGGCCGAATAGTCCGCACTTTGCACGGACTCCATCTTCCGCCTGACACCCCGTCCCCACGCGCAAAGTCTCGCAGCCGAGAGCTAACCCCCCGTCCGCACCCCTCTCTATAACTAGTAAAAACACACATAATAATAGAGGATAATAACTAATATAAAAAGTAAAATTTGCACTTGCCAACAGGGGATTTTATGGTATTATATCCGCCGTTCTCGCAATTTTACAGGGGGTTTTACACATGAAACTAGTAGTTAATAAAATAATCGTAAAAATGGTAAAAACAGTAACATTAACTTAATGAAAAGGGAAAAAAGAAAGGGTTGGTAAGGTAAAGTGTTCAAGAGAATCTGTGGTTTGATGGCTATTGTGCTAGGCGTTTTGTCTGCTGAAGTCAAAGCGATGGACAATACGGGAAGTTACATTACAATCGATGGCAGTACTGCCAAGTACGCAGACAATCTGATCTCCATCACGGTTGTAGGAATGAGCGAGTCGGTGACAAGTGTCGGCACCACGCTTGTGTATCTTCGTCCGCAGGGAGACCGTGTTAGCGTAGACTGTTCATGCGCGGCTGGATACGTGGCGTACGTCAAGGACATAGACAGTCGGATGGATGGCGGCCATGTCACGTACGGCGTGCGGAACGCGAGCATCGAGGAAGACACGCATGAAGTCACGCTGGCCTTTGAGAGGGCGATTGAGATCGACCTTGACTGCGACTCTGACTGGGATGGTGACATCGACGAGGAAGACGACGGGAATGAAGACATCTTCGGAGCTTTGGTGGGACGGGGCAAGTCTGCCCCGCTGGAGTTCCGGATGGACGACGTAGGCTCGGACGCCGAGGATGCGGAGGTCTCATTCTACGTCTCGGGGGGAATAGCCCTCTATGCCGGAGGAGATCAAGAGTGGGATGGCGAACTTCTTGCATCTGGCATTGGTGATGGCCCTGACTCGGTAACCTTCCCCGTTGGGAAGATTCCAAATTCGCTTTGCGTCAAGGGATTGGTCAGGTCAGAGCATTTCGGCGACTGCGCGGTCAAGGCAGTTTACACCGATTCAAGGCAACGCATGATGCAGGACGCCGACATATTCACGGTTGTAGATGTCGATGTGTCTATCGCCGGACAGGACGAGGATGCCGAGGAAGATGTCGGGGCGTTCGCCCTTTATGTGAACGATTTCAGGGAGTCGCCTTACGCGCCGAGGGCTACAAACTATTTCGTGGATGTCCAGCTGAAGATCGTGCCCGACGACTTCCCCGAGGGATTGCAGACCAACATCTGGATCGAAATCGGCGGCGACGCGGAAACGCACCTATTCGAGCATGTACCGACTGCGGCTACGTGGGGAGTCGCTCCCTATTCGTTGGCAGCAAAAAGCTATACGCTAGCGGAACTTAACAAGCAGAAACTAGTACGTGAAGGAGAGCCTTCGATGTTCGCCATCCACGGGCACATGAAATCCGAATCGCTGCGCGACCACAATATCACTATCAAGGAGCCCAAGACGAAAGTTGAAGACAAGGGCCTGTTCACGGTGGTGAAACTGGGCGTCATCCCGGATTATGACAGGGATCATGAAATTGGAGACAAGGACGAGGAACAGCTTTGCCTCGACAAGAAGTTCTACTGGTGGAAGAACAACGACCATGATAAAGGAGATTCTGCAGACATATACAAAGATTACGGCACTGAGATTCACAAAGACGAAGAAGTAAAAGTGCGAGTTGGTTCTATAAAAGCAAATATGTTAGATGATACTGTTAACGGTCGTACTGATTTGCTCGATTTCTTCCCAATGTGGATAGATGTGTACGAGGCATTAAATCTGTTTGGTGGTGGCGATGATTTAGGCGTGCGCTTAGTATTCCCAGGACTAGGAATAGTCGATACCGACTTGAGCAAGGGAATGGCGGGAAAGTTCCTCTGTGAGGAGCATTTGTCGATTGAGCAAAAGACACCACTCCATGAGGCTGAAGTTGATAAGTCAGGCAGCACGACATTCATAAAGGATGTTTCACTGTTCGGATTGAGATTATGGGAGAAGAAAGCTTTTCTAGAGCAGATGCGCAAGAATTCAGACAAGGGCGTATTAATGGTCGAAGGGAGAGATAGTGGTGGGGATGTTGTGATTGTCTTCACTAGGAAAAATGCGACGACAGGTGCAGTTGATGATATTATCAGTGCGACCACCCGTATATCAATTAAGGATGTTAGGGCCTTTTACAATGAATTGTCGCTATATGACGGAGTGGCGAGTATAAGTAGGGAGAGAGATCCTGAGTTAGATGAACTGTTTAGTACAGATAAGGACGTGTTTTCCCTCCATGGATTTAAGGTCGATATAACTCATGCGGATGGATGGCACTCTGAGTTTTTCAAGAGATTGTATCAGTCTCAGTCATCCGCTAGGTTCTGGGGTGTTTCGTGGAACGGGATACAAAGTGAGAATGGCATGAATCCTGGGCGTTTTTTCCACAAAGACGCGGCACATGCCTTTGTCGCGGGGAAATTGTTTAAGGATTTTGTCAATAACGGCCGCGTATATGGACCATTGAATGGCGAAGTGTCGGTAATGGCTCATAGCTTGGGAAACATGGTTGTCTCTTCGGCCATAGTATTGGAGGGAATGCGAATAGACAGGTACTTGATGCTAGATGCAGCAGTTGCCGCAGAAGCGTATGTGGGGGAAAAGGATGACACACGCATGATCAATTCCCAATGGAGGGGATATGCCTCGGGGACATTTTGTTCGAAATGGTTTCGGTTGTTTGATGGTGTGCCTAGGGATGGGGAAGACGGAATTGGCGAAAACGATGCACGAAAGAACCTCAAATGGCCAAATCTATTTGCAATAATTGACTGTATGGTGTTCAATTATTATTCTACAGGAGATGAGGTGTTCGAGCTTAAACAAGATATAGCCATGAAGGATGGGTTTAAGTTGAAACATGGAGGTGATTTGAGTCAGTATTGTTGGCAGAAACAAGAAATAGGGAAGGGTGCAGACATGGAGTGGAATCTGCTTGTAGACAATAATCCAGAAGAAGGCATTACGGGAAGGAGCGGTGGTTGGGGTTTTCATGATCCTAAGCATAGCAATGTGACCGCTAATGCAGAGAGTGCTACAAACCTTCGTAGAAATCCTGTGTTTGCACACACTCCGGAATGGGTTTACGAGTGGAGTAAATATGACAATGAGTTGACCAAGAAGAGAAAGCCCGCATTGCTGTGCCATGTTGTGCCGGCGATGTCTCAAGCTGCGGGGCGTGTAGCACTGGAGTGGGATGATAGAGTGGCTTCAAAGGGTTATAAGAATGAAAACTTTAACACATCGAAGTACAAGAATGGGTGGGGGCGTAATGATGCAGACTATCAACAACGGTGGCTCCATTGTGACTTAAAAGACATGGCATACTATTACAACTACAAAGCTTGGGACAAAATCGTCCTGGATGGGAATTTCATAGACGAGGGCACAAAATGAAAGTGAGACGATTGGTTGTGGCATGCATGGCATTTGCAACACTTGCGATCTGTGATGCGCATGCGTGGAGCATTAAGAAATCGGACAAGACGCATGTGAGAATATGCGCGGTAGACGAAGAGGGAAAACCGGTTGAGGGCGTAGAAGTGCTTGTTCGGTTGGAGTACGGACGAGGGCGTGTGTGCAAAAGCGTTACCGGCAAGGACGGCATGGTCTCGCTCAAGGCAGATATTGGCGACTGTGCTACATGCAGTTTTGTTTTGGACAAAAACAGATATTACGGCTTTGGTACAAGTTTCTGGCCGCACCAGAGTGGCTCTGTTGTCACTGGTGTCGTCAAACGACTCGCACGGGCATCTAAAATGGTTATCATGGAATGTCAGTGGAATATTGACAAGGACTTGCATAAAGTCGGCGTGGATTTAATCGTCGGGGATCTTGTCCATCCGTACGGAAAGGGGCGGTATGCCGATTTGTATATGACAAACGCGGGGTGGCGGGACGATGACGTTGCGACGAAAAACGCCGGAGAAAGCTATTACGGCGAGTATAGGTTTGAACGTGGAGATTCCAAGAGCGAGTTCACCATCGTTCCCGATGATGTTGGATGCGAGCTGCCTACGCCTACTGTAGCACCTGCCGTGATGAGCAACACCAATGACGTTGCATTTAAGTTCGACTATCGCCCGCAAAGGCGGGAGGCTGAATATGTTGGCGAGAACAGATATGTTATATTCAGGGCAATCCGGCCTTGGGGACAGTTCTACGGTGTCATTGTGGGGGGGCATTTCAAATGGTCCCTTGGTAGATGCGCAGGCGATTTGCAGTACCGAATCAACCCAGTTTCCGGGGATCCTGGAATTGTGTGGACAACCGAGAATCAACACAAGGCCTCGTGGATTAAATACATAGAGAAGGTGTACGAAGAGGGGTCGGAAGCGGGTGATAAGGAGGAGACTAAGCTCGATGAGGCAGAGGTCGCCCGAAATCGCGAGATGATGAGGACGAACGCATATTCGGGCAAGTGGGGCTGTAGGGCGTGGGGCATCAAGTGTGTTGCACTTCGCTTCGACAAGAACGGTCTTGGCCATTTTGAAACGAGTACAGACAATGAGATGTTCTCTAGCGCTGAGATGTCCGGCTGGTTCCATTGGACGGCAGACGGCAATGGTACCATAACGGCTCGCGCCGTGGATGCTCATTACATAACTGGCGAGTTCGCGATAAAGTATGACTGTGAGCGAAACATGATGCTACCGGCACTAAAAGGCTTTCCATTCGAAGGGAGGGTTTCGCCGGTCGAAGGGAATAGAAGATGCGAGATGGCGTTCATGTCAAGTGAGACGGCCCTAGATGCGTTGCGCGACAAACGCATCTGTTGTACCGAAATTACGAAAAGAGATGCACTAATGAAATCCATGCCGATGAGGACGGTCCGGTCATTCGACGAGCTGTGGAAGCTCGCCGGAGAGAAAGGCAAGGGTAATGTCGCCTTTGTGCTTCGCACTGTTGGCGCCCCAGAAATAGGGATAGGGCGGATTGGGGACGCAATACATGTTTGTGCCACTTGCTATATAGAACGGAGTGGCGATCCTGAGGCACCCTGGTTCGAGGCGCTCAAGGAGTGTGCCGGGCCAAACATAACGGGGAAGAAAAGGCATGAGGCATTTGTTGACGCCGAGGAATTCGAGAGGCAAGTCACGTCTCTTGGAGGTAAGTTCAATTGGCAGTTTTTCGAGGATAAAGGCGTGTGGACACGGGAAGAAATGAAGATGTTCACCGCGCAATTCAATCGCAAGCGGGAAAAGGAATGCCGGAAGTTGCTTAGTGACCTTGTCGGCAGATGGTATACCTTCCCCCTGAGGGTTGTTGAATTCGATACGAAGAAGAAGGACTGACTGCAATGAGAAACACACTGGTACTTGCCGTAGTAGCTGCGCTTTCTGTTGGCGCAATGGCGGAGAAGCCAAGGTTCGATCCGAGCGACATGTTCGGGATAGAACTCGATTCATTTCTTCCGTTCGACCAGGATTCCCACGCCAATGACACCAACTACGTGAGCGCTTTTGTCAGCGGGAAAAACGATCGAGTGTGGTTGAGGCGTTTTCACGGCTTCTATCCATATGAAGTGCATGTAGGCGCAGACGGTGGAGTTGACAGCGTGGTGGCGATCCGCGATGGCGACATCGCCCAGACAAACTTGCCTGCTCTCTTCAAGGCGATGGACAGGTGTTTCGCCGGATTTGCCAACATAGCTCCATCAGGTGGCTCCGCAACGAATCGTGTCTGGAAGGGCGTTTCGGCGGACGGCACAACGTATGCGATAAATGCCTACAAGAGATACGGTTGGCCGAACGGGATGGTAACGGTTTGGATGACACTCCAGTCCGACTATGAAAGGGACGGCGCCAAAAGGCGAGAGGCCAGGCTCAAGCAGCAACGAGATGCAAAGATAGCGGCTGCGGTGAAAATGATGGAGGACAAGTCGTACCAGGGTGTCTGGGGCTGTTCCGACCAGCAGTTCTTCCTGTTGGTTTGCTTCATGAAGGGCGGACTGGGAATGATTCAGTACCAGTACTGGAACTGTCCGTTTTACTGGAAGGCAGACAAGCAGGGCAACGTCGAGGGAGTGGCTGCCGTCGAAGGGGGCCATATCTCGAAGATGAAGGCAAAGTTCGACCCTGTCGGTAACGAGTTCGATGTGCGCCTTGAATTTCCCGAGGACGATGACTTCCTCGAGGATCTTGCGAAGAGGGAGGGTGACGTGAATGGCGACGACCCTGACGAGGTCGCGAAAGCAGTCGAGAATATCCGAAGCCGCGGCATGGTCGATTGCAAGGTCCCGATCATCACCGGGAAGGACAAGGAGTACAAGATACTCGAGTTCATAGAACTGATGTTCGGCACCAAGAATGTGCCCGTTCCCTTGACTCAAACGGTGGCAAAGAAGATTACGGCCGAACCGCTCGTGCCTACCAACAAGCCGGTCAGAGCCGCCACCCTGCGCTCGTTCAAAGACATGCCCGACTTTGCAAAGCCACTGGGCAAGTCCGTTTGGCTGCTCAATGGTGACGGAGTGGGCAGGTTGCGTTTCAGCCAGGGAGCTAATGGCGGCGTGGATCTTTACGTGACAATAGGTGAAGCGTTCAAGAGCGATGCCAACGCGCCTTCTTATGCTTGGCTGGATTTTGCCAAGCCCAAGACCAGGATGGCGTGCGAGTTTAGGTCGCGAATCCCACGCGGGCTTAGCGACGCTCAGGTAGAGAATATCATGAAGTCAGCCGAAGTTCTTGGCTGTACAGTCGAAGAAGAGGTGCTTGAGCTCAACAAGTTCTGGCACTATAGGCGCGAAGACATCCTGCACATCAGGTTCCCTGCGGACAAGGTCGGCAAGATGAGCGCATACATGGCAACAGCCCTGGGCGGATTTCTTAAGTTTCCACTGAAACTGGAAGTGTATGAATAACTGTCATGGTTCGGTGTTGTTTGTGTAACAAGACGCAAGAAACCGTACTACAATAATCATGAAAAGAAGCGTAAAACAGACTGGCCTGTTGTTATTCGCCGCATTGTTTCTGACTTTGCCGGCAATAGGAGGTAAAATGTTGTTGTATCCCATAACTGAAGGGCCAATTAACATGGCCTTTTATGCAGTGGATGAATGGGGAAAGCCGGTTGCTGGAGAACCTGTTGAAGTCCGATATATCCGTGAGGACAAGCTATTTGCAAAATGGGGTGTTTTGAACGGCGTTACGGATACAAACGGGTATTTCAGAATGCGAGGCACTCCGTCTGGACCAGCGTTTGTATGTAATTTCACCCGCAAGGATGACGGGTATTACCTCTCGGGGTTTTCCGATTACCAATATCCTGGCCCGTTCGTAGATGGAATGGTCATGACCAGTGTCGTCCGAAAGGTTGGAAATCCAATCAACCTGTGGAGTTCGTGTGTATCTGCAAAAGGCAATGAAGAGCCCGCCGAGTTTGGTATTGATATCGTCAAAGGCGAATTGATGCCGCCAGACGGAAAAGGTTCGGTGACGGATGCGGTTCTCAGGGTAAGTACGGAATTGGTCGGCGACTCCCCCGAAACAGACAAAAAAGCATACAAGGCACACGTTACATTAGATTTTCTTGATCCAGGCAGCGGCATCCTTGCCGTAGACGGTATTCTGACATGCAATTACAAGGCTCCGAGGGAGGCGCCCGCAGACGGCAAGTATATCTCAAAGTTTGACAGGGAAGTCACTTTGGACCGCCATGGGAAAATTGAATTTAAACATGAAGAAAACGCCGTTCGTCGCTATGACGTGGAGATATACAGGTATGGCATCTTCAAGGTGCTCAGGCCCAGCAAGACGAAACCTGGAGAGAAATCTGCATTCTATGGGTTAGTCTATGCGTTCGAGTTTGAGGCTGACTATTGGAGAACGTCTGGATATAACTGGCGCTTCAAACTGGACTCGCAAGTAAACGGCCGTCCTGATGACAGAAACCTCGAGAGATTCGGCAGGCAGTCAGAGAAATGGAAAGACGCAAATTTCGACAGGATAGACGCGGAGCCCAAGCCAGAGGTTCTGAATTAACTGCGCAAGAAAGAAGAGAGCGAGAAAAGACGAAATGAAGAGAATGGTATTGTTTGTTGTTGCCGTAGCTGCTACTTTGGCTGCGTTTGGCGCGGACGACAAGAAGCTAAGTGCGAGGGACATCTTTGGAATCTCCGTGGATGAACCCGTTCCTGACTACATCAGACCCGCGGACACTAATGGCACCATATCGGTGGACGATCACAGGGGGAACCACTGCATCGGCAGGGGGTTCTGCGAAATCATCCCCCTGGGGTTTGAAGTTGGGGCGCCTGATGCGCGTGGACGTTCCATGATTCGGAGCGTGCGGGCGGAAATGCCTATGGCTTCGCGCACCAAGGCGGAGTGGGTCTTCACGAAGGCGGCCTCAAGGCTTGAGGATGCGCCCAATCTCAAGCAGTACGGCAAGATGAAGAAGTCCGGGGAAGGCTCGTGGAATGCCGAGTGGTACGGCTCGGGGCCGGACGGTGTGCCATTTGCCGTGACGCTCTCGCTTGAAGACAACTTCGCAGGGCGGAGCAGCGTCAAGTGCCTTGTCATGGACTTCGAGCTGTATGCCGGCGACGGCAAGCATCAAGGTCTTCCCAAGCTTGGCGACGTGGATCGCGAGCGACGCCTTGAACGTCTTGAGAAGCTTCGCGCGGCGAGGTGTGCCAAAATGATGCGCGACAAGGCATATTCCGGGACGTGGGCGTGCAAGGCAAAGGGCTACGAGCGCATAGCGTTTTGCTTCGACAAGAGCGGACTCGGCTGTTTCGACGTGATCGTAGACGGCTTCATGGTTTCGCATCCGGCAGCCGCAGGATGGTTCTACTGGACTGCCGACGACAATGGAGTGATATCCATCCATGCCTCGCCGAAGAACGACAAGGCAAGTGAATTCACGTTCAGGTACGACAGCAAGCGCAACACCATGATTCCCGAACTTGGCGCATACCCGTTTACCGAGCGCGTCATGACCGACAAAGACAACCCGCAGTGCGAAATGAAGTTCATAAACGACTTCACGGCGGCAGAGGCGGCAATGAAAATCCGCAGCCGCAGGTCGCCCATGTCAGAAAGAGAAGAACGCATTAAGAAAATGGAACGTCGCGTCGTTGCTTCGTTTGATGCGCTTTGCGGCTTGATCCTGCAGTTGGGGAAGGAAAGGGGTGGTGTGTTGATAAGGGGGGATGGCTGCCCCGACATAACTGTCGCCAGCACCAGCCAATATGTCGGCTTTTCGGTTGACCTTGAAATCTGGCGCGGAGGTTTGCAGAATGCGCCTAGGTTTGAGTGCATAACCGAAAAGGGAGGGCCTGACATCGCAGGCAAAAAAGAACACGAGATCTTCTTCGGCAAGGAAGAACTTGCCAAGCTTGCTGGGCTGCAGGTAAACAAAGTCCAGGCCGACACCTTTGAAGACGAAGGCGTATGGTCATGGGAGAAGCGCAGCGTCTCATGGATCCTGTTCAAAGGTCGCGAATGGGACATGTACAGCGCTGCGCTTAAGCCCGTTATGGACAAGTGGTACAAGTTCCCCGTAAAGGTTTTCATATTGAAGTAAAAGGCATGGCTATGAGAATATCATTGATGTGCGCGGTTGGGCTTTCCCTTGTCACGTGTGCACATGCGGCGGTCGGGAAGCCTCCGCCAGTCAGCGCGGAGCTCAGACGGGAGCTGGATCGCTACAATATGACGTATGGAGAGTGTGCCAGGCCTTCGAAGGCCGGCAACGTGGTAGTGCGGTGGGCATTGTTCCGCCCGCAGGCGTCGTCGCTGAAGCTTCCCGTGCTTGTGTTCTTTCCGGGACTTGGGGAGCTCGGGCCCGACCCGGCGCGGATGTTCGGGAACCGCGGCATATTCAACCTGGTTACGTCGCCCGACTTCCAGAAAAAGCGTCCGTGCGTGTTCGTTGCTCTCCAGACCGAATCGGGCGTCGAACGCCACTGCCTTGCCGCCGGCCGCGCGGAGCCCTCGCTTGCTGCGCTTCAGGCCGCACTTGACGAGGCGCTTTCCACCCTGGGCAGCCTGCGTATCGACCGTGAACGCATCTACCTTACCGGGCTCTCCGCTGGCGGAGGTGCGTGCTGCAGCATGATATGCGCCTACCCAGGGCGCTTTGCCGGCGCAATGCCTGTTTCCGCCGTGATACATCCCGAGCTGCTTTCGCCGTCTACGTCCGAGAACATCTGGATGATGTACAACAGCGGCGAATACAACGGCATCCGCCAGTTCGTCGACTTTGACGCCCTGTCCCGCGAGATGGCATCCCGCGGCGGCGATTTCCGCGTCGCGGAATTCACAGGACAGGGACACAAC
>Ga0310786_10011592_pt1 | contig 10987 bp, 9 predicted proteins | sample AusTroGonzalo_MG_FD_203881 | JGI IMG/M metagenome (GOLD analysis project Ga0310786, IMG submission 203881) | Bovine rumen microbial communities from tropical cattle in Woodstock, Queensland, Australia - Gonzalo_03 (v2) (version 2) | ecosystem: Host-associated > Mammals > Digestive system >...
GCAAACGGAAGAGGTTTCCAATACCCAATCCCAACATATTCAATCACAAAAAATTTCGATTGGTCAGAAACCGAAAACAACAAGCTTCTTTTTGAGATGACAACAAAATATGGAACACCTTACTTCTCAAACTATATCAACTCAGATATGGAACCAAGCGACGTAAGAAGTATGTGTTGCAGACTTAGACTTGATTTAAGAGAACTCAGAAAGAAATCGGGCGGTTTCTTCGGTTCTGGAGAAAGCACTGGAAGCGTTGGTGTTGTGACAATCAATATGCCAAGAATTGCATACCAATCAAAAACTGAAGATGAATTCTTTGAAAGACTTTCTCATATGATGGATATTTCTGCAAGAAGTTTGAAGGTCAAGAGAGACACCATAACAAAACTTCTTGAAGCAGGTCTTTACCCATACACAAAGAGATATCTTGGATCATTCAACAATCACTTCTCAACAATTGGTCTTGTTGGAATGAATGAGGCTTGCTTAAATGCAAGCTGGATCAGAGAAGATTTGACAGCAAAACCTGCACAAGATTTCACGAAGAAGGTTTTGAACTTTATGCGTGAAAAACTTTCAGATTATCAAGAACTCTATGGAGACTTATACAATTTGGAAGCAACTCCAGCAGAGTCAACATCATATCGTCTTGCAAAACACGATAAAAAACGTTTCCCTGATATTATAACTGCTTCAAGCAACGAAGATGTTCCTTATTACACAAACTCAAGCCACCTCCCTGTTGGCTACACAGATGACATTTTTAAAGCACTTGATGTTCAAGATGAACTTCAAACGCTCTACACTTCAGGAACCGTTTTCCACGCATTCCTTGGACAAAGACTTGAGGATTGGAAGACAACAATGAATCTTGTAAGAAAGATTGCCGAGAACTACAGACTTCCATATTACACAATGAGCCCAACATATTCCGTTTGCACAACACACGGTTACATATCAGGTGAACACTATACTTGCCCAGAATGTGGAAAATCAACTGAAGTTTACAGCAGAATTACCGGATATTACAGACCAATTGCAAACTGGAATGATGGAAAAAGTCAAGAGTTCAAACAAAGAAAAGAATATGACATTGCAAATTCTCACCTTTGCAGAAAGCACGAAGAAAAGTGTGATTGTGAACACAATGAGATAAAAACGGAGCTTAAGCCATCTGACAAGCCATTGATCTTTACAACAAAAACCTGCCCAAACTGCAAAATGGCAAAGATGCTTCTTGCAAAAGCCGGAATTGAATATGATATGATTGATGCTCAAGACAATCCAGAGCTTGCAAAAAAATACGGGGTTGTAAAAGCTCCAACAATGTTTGTTAATTCTTATGGGAAACAACTGAAGCTTGAAAACGTTTCAGATATCAAAAAATACATAGAACAATCAACAAAAATAGGCGGAATATGTTAGATTTAATTATTATTGGCGGAGGGATGGCAGGTATGACTGCCTCCCTTTATGCTTTAAGAAACAATAAAAAAGTTTTAATATTGGAAAAAGAAAGCGTTGGAGGACAAATTGCAAAATCCCCAAAAGTTGAAAACTATCCAACAAAAAAAGAAATTTCAGGAACAGAACTTGCAGACGAGGTGTTTGAACAAATAACTGACCTCGGAGTGCAATTCGAACTTGAAAATGTTTTAGATATAAAAAAAGAAAACAACATTTTTGTTGTTACAACCGATTATAGCACTTATGAAGCAAAATCTGTTATCATAGCAACAGGCGCAAAACCTAGAACCCTTAACCTCGAAAACGAAGAAAATCTTGTTGGACACGGGGTTTACTACTGCGCCATCTGTGATGGCCCATTTTTCGCTGGCAAAGAAGTGACCTTGATTGGAGACGCAAACAGCGCAATGCAATATGCCATTATGCTCTCTTCATATTGCTCAAAAGTTCACATTTTCACTTTGTTTGACAAGTTTTTTGGAGAGAAGTCGCTTCAAGACGTTGTCCTCTCCACTCCTAACATTGAAACAAAGCACAATGTAAGTGCAATAAAACTAAATGGCAAAAATGAACTTGAAAGCATTACATTCCAAAACAAAGACGGTTCAACATTCGAGCATAAGACAAACGCTCTTTTTGTTGCAATCGGACAAGTTCCAGACAACAAGGTTTTTGAAAAACTTGTCGATTTGGACAAAAGCGGATATATAATTTCAAACGAAACCTGTTTGACAAAAACTCCAGGATTGTTCGTTGCTGGAGATTGCCGAACAAAAGAAATAAGACAAGTGACAACTGCAATCGGCGACGGCGCTGTTGCCGCAACAAACGCTTGCAAATATCTTGCTTCACTTGGAGAATAAATGGAAATTCTTGGAATTGAAAAAGTTTCATTTGTTGACTTCGATGACAAAATTTGTGCCACCATTTTCACAGGTGGCTGTAATTTTTTGTGTCCTTTCTGCCATAATAGCGGGATAGTAAAAAGGGCTTTTAAGCCATATGACGAAAAAGAAATTTTAGATTACCTACAAAGCAGAACAAAATTGCTGGACGCAGTCACGATCAGCGGTGGCGAGCCCTCATTGCAGAAAGATTTGAAAGAATTTGTTTCAAAAGTGAAAAAAATGGGTTATTTAGTAAAACTTGACACAAATGGAACAAATCCAGAAGTCGTGAAAAATTTAATTGAAAAAAAATTAATCGATTATGTCGCAATGGATATCAAAAACAATTTTGATGATTACTCACAAATAACCGGTGTAAAAAATCCAAACGTTGAAAAGATAAAAGAGACGTTAAATTATCTAACAGAAAAAGAATTTCCTTTTGAACTTCGCACAACACTCGTAAAACAATTTCACACAGAAGAAAACATAAAAAAACTTGCAAGCGATTTGAATGGACAAAAGAAACTTTTTTTGCAAAAATTTGTTAACAATGAAAGTTGTTTTTCATCAAATCTGGATCCTGTCCCAAAAGCAGAAGTCGAAAAATTTAAAGACATTTTGTCTGAAACGATAAAAAACGTCTATTTAAGAGGTTATTAAAAAAGAAGAATTCTGTTCTTCTTTTTTTAACCAACCTTTTTATAATAATATTCATAAGTCATATCATTGTCTTCATCCAACACGGCAATGACTATTTCGTTTTCCGCAAACGCCCCTGAATAGACAACTTTCACCGCTTGTTTGATTTCAAACTTTGTTCCTTCTATAAAATAGGTATATTCTTTTCCTTCAATAAATTCCAACTCCGAGATGTTGACCGCGTTTATTGATCTGTCTCTTTTAAGTTCTAGATATTTGTCTTCATCTATGGCTATTTCTGTCTCTGTTTCAATAGGATTATCTTCATCTGAGATATCTGTTGAGACCGTTTTGTATAAACAATATTTGCCAGCAAAATTTCTTTCGTCTTTTGGGTTCACAAAAAAATAACACAATGTCACAAGCACCGCAAAACCCAAAATACAACCAAAAATTTTAAAAAAACTTTTCATACAAATATATTAACATTTTTATTTAATAAAAACAACTTTTTTGTGAATTTTATTGTTTTTTTTACTATTTCTGTTTGCCTTTTCTCACAAAAAGAGATATAATAAACATATATAAAAGAAAAGGAGAAGGGATATGGAACAAAAAAAAGAATCATTTTCAAAAGAAGGATTGCCAGTTTTATTTGCTTTGATTGCAATTGCTGTTATGGTTATGGTTAAAATCATTTTAGCTTTTGGCGTAAACATCAATGTGTTCAATGGAATTATGTGCATTATCTATTTGGCACTTCCAATTATTGGTGCAACTTTTGCATATGTTGGAAACAGAAATTTACGTTCATTTGAATTTCTTTTCAATCTTTCGGTTCTTGCACTTGGACTTTTAATGTTATTATTCTAATACAAAAAAGAAGTTTTCGAACTTCTTTTTTTTATATCTAATAATGGATTGTCAACTCTCTATTATTTCTTTTATCACTTCTCCTGCAAGCGTTAGCCCAGCAACCCCTGGCACAAACGAATTACTTGAGGGAATACGTTTCCCGTTCTCGATTATTGTCGTGCTAAATGGTTTTTCCTGTGAATAAACAACCTTTAAATTTTCAACTCCTCTTGCTTTGAGTTCTTTTCTCATAACTTTGGCGAGTGGACAAACTTTTGTGTCAAAGATATCCGCGATAGCAAACCCAAAAGCATCAATTTTGTTTCCTGCACCCATTGCGGAAATAATTTTTTTATTATGCTTTTTTGCTTGCAATATGATATCTATTTTTGCCGACACAGTGTCTATTGCATCAATTATATAATCAAACTTATCGAAATCGATTTCATTTGAATTTTCTGGAAGATAAAAAAGTTTTTTTGTCTCAACTCGTGCATCGGGGTTTATTTCAAGGATTCTTTCTTTCATAACTTCAACTTTGGGCTGCCCAACTGTTTTTGTCGTCGCAATAATTTGACGATTGATATTGCTTTCAGCAACCACATCGCCATCAACAAGACAAAAATCTTTTATTCCTGCCCTTGCAAGAGCCTCTGTTGCATATCCGCCAACTCCCCCAAGACCAAAAATCAAAACTTTTGCATTTTGAAGTTTTTTGAACTTTTCTTCACCAAAAAGAGATATCGTCCTTTCAAACTTTGACATCTTATCCCTCTAATGAACCAACAGTTCTTGGGTAAAGCTGAACATCTCTAATGTTTGAAATCCCTGTGACATACATAACCATTCTTTCAAAACCAAGTCCAAAACCAGAGTGTTTGTTTGTTCCATATCTTCGAGTATCAAGATAGAATTTGTAATCCTCTTCTTTAAGCCCCAACTCTCTCATACGTTTGAGCAAAAAGTCATATCTTTCTTCTCTTTGACTTCCTCCGCAAAGTTCTCCAATTCCTGGGACAAGCAAGTCAACAGCCGCAACTGTTTTCCCGTCGTCGTTTTGTCTCATATAAAAAGCTTTGATATCTTTTGGATAATTTGTCAAAAAAACTGGTTTTTTGTAAACTTCTTCTGTTAAATATCTTTCGTGCTCTGATTGCAAATCGATTCCCCACTTAACTGGGAATTCAAATCTGTCTTTAACTTTTTCCAAAATTTCAATAGCTTCTGTGTAAGAGAGTCTAACAAACTCATTGTCAACAATGTTTTTGAGTCTTTCAATAAGTCCTTTGTCAACAAATTTGTTTAAAAAATCCATTTCATCTTTGCAACTTTCCAAAACGTAGTTTATGATATATTTTACCATTGCCTCTTCGCAGTCCATAAGTTCATCAAGCTCACAGAAGCACATTTCTGGCTCCATCATCCAAAACTCTGCCGCGTGACGAGATGTGTTTGAGTTTTCCGCCCTAAAAGTTGGACCAAACGTATATGTTTTTCCAAAAGCGTAGGTTATTGGTTCTTCGTTTAATTGCCCCGAAACAGTGAGGAATGTCTTTTTCCCAAAGAAATCTTCTTTGTAGTTTACCTTTCCGTTCTCTTTTGGAGGTTTTTCCATATCAAGAGTCGAAACCTGAAACATTTCTCCCGCGCCTTCGCAATCACTTGCGGTGATGATTGGCGTGTGAACATAAACAAAACCATTCTCATTAAAGAACTTGTGTATTGCAAAAGCAATCTCGCTTCTCACCCTAAACACTGCATTAAAAAGGTTTCCTCTCGCCCTTATTGTTGGAATGCTTCTTAAAAATTCAAGCGAGTGTCCTTTCTTTTGAAGTGGGAAATCTGTTGCAGACTCCCCTAAAACCTTGACCTCTTCAGCGCTTATTTCAAAAGGTTGTTGTGCGTTTGGTGTGAGAACAACTTTCCCTTTTATCTCAAGTGCGGCTCCAACATTTTGTTTTGCAATTTCTTCATAGTTTTTGTTTTTATCTCTTTCAAAAACGATTTGAACGCTCTTAAAAGAGCCATCGTTCAAACTGATAAATCCAATGTTCTTTGAATCTCTAACCGTTCTTACCCAACCACAAACGGTTATGACCTTCCCGTCATATTTTTTATATTCTTTGTTTAATAGTCTAAGTTCAATTCTTTTCATATTTTCTCCTTTTATGGGTTCAGTCTTTCTGGCCCTCTAAACAAGAACATTGCCTCTTTAAGTGATGGAAGATTAAGAAGCAACATCGTGAATCTGTCAACCCCAATTGCAAACCCTCCATGTGGCGGTATTCCATATTTGAAGAAATTTAAGTAATCTTTAACATCTTTTGCAAGCCCTTTTTCTTCTGCGTTTTTCTTTATCTCTTCAAATCTGTGTTCCCTTTGTGCCCCAGAAGTTATTTCTATTCCCTTCCAAATAAGGTCGTATCCCTGCAACACTCCGTTCTTTCTCATATGGTAGAAAGCCCTTTTCTCTGGTGGATAATCTGTCACAAACAAGAATTCGTGTCCAAACTTGTCTATAGCAAGTTTCTCGCAAAGTCTTTCCGCCTCTGTTGTTAAGTCGGTTTTTTCTTTCTCTGGAACTGTAAAGCCGTATCTTTTTTCGAGCTCATCATAAATTTCTGAAAGTTTCATTTGTGGAAAAGGCAATTTTGGAACAATTATATCGACTCCAAAAACCTCTTTTACTTTTTCTCCAAAATTTTCTTTTGTTTTCTCAAGTCCATAAGCAATCATCTCTGCTTCGAGGTCCATAACATCTTGAAACGAATTGATGTAAGAAAACTCAACATCAAAACTTGTAAACTCGGTTGCGTGTTTTTTTGTGTGTGATTTTTCCGCTCTGAAGCAAGGGGCAATTTCAAATATTCTTTCAAATCCTGCCGCCATTGCCATTTGTTTGTAAAACTGTGGACTTTGGGCAAGATATGCTTTTCTATCAAAATATTTTACCTCAAAAACTTCTGCCCCGCTTTCAGATGCTGTTCCAATAAATTTTGGTGTGTGAATTTCGATAAAATTATTCTTTATCAAATATTCCCTCATCGCATTTATTAGATAACTTTGAAACTGAAATATCAATTGGTTCTTTTCTTGTCTTAAATCGATCCAGCGATAGTCAAGCCTTTGATCAATCGAACTTTCTGGTCCAATTGGAAAAGCTTCTGCCTTGCTTGTGAGCTCAACGCTTTCTGGAATTATTTCAATTCCGCCGAGCTTAACATATTCGTTTGCAACCGCATTTCCAACAATTTTAACTGTCGATTCAAGTGTTGCGTGAGAAAAAATTTCTGCAATTTCGGGATTTTCTTCTTTCACAACTGTCACTTGAACTTTCCCGGACAAATCCCTCACAACAACAAATTGCATACTTTTTTTGTCTCTTAAGTTTTCAATCCAACCTTGAATTTCAACTTTCCCTGGTTTAATTTCACAAATTTTCATATTTCCTCCAGTAAAAAAGCAGTCTTATCCTTCATATTAGGACGAAGACTGCTTCGTGGTGCCACCTAACTTTATTCTCAATTTTTGCTGTAACGGGCATTCCCGGTTTGACTTACTATATGTTAATATTACATATAATATAATATATATGTAACATAATATATTTCAACCAAACGACTCGGAAGTGTCTTTCAAAAGGATTCTTATGTTTTGTTCTCACCAATCAAAACTCACTGTAATAACAATTGTCTTTTTACTCTCTTCGTCAATGTCTTTTAACATAATTATTCTATCATATGTTTTTTTGTTTGTCAAATTTATTAACAGCATTAGCGTTGTTTGTTTTAAATAAAAAGCAAATTTAATATGAAAAAAGCTGTTTTCTGACAATATTTTGTTATTTTTTTATCTTTCCATCTACAACTTGGAAAATTTCAACGTCTTTCATTTTGTAATTAAACTCTGTGCAGGTTATAAAGGTTTGTGTTCTAGATGTGAATTTCAAAAGTTTTTCTCTTCGGTTTTCGTCAAGTTCGCTAAACACATCATCCAGAAGAAGTATAGGGTATTCTCCAGTTCTTTCTTTTAGACTTTCAAGTTCGGCAAGTTTAAGTGCCAAGGCAACTGTTCTTTGTTGGCCTTGTGATCCATAATTTTTGACCTCAACCCCATTGATAAACAAATCAATATCGTCTCTGTGTGGGCCAATAGACGTAAACCCAAGCCTGTAATCTTTTTCAAGATTTTTTTGTAATTGCTTTAACATATTTTCTTTATATGAAGAATTAATTTCTGGCATTGATTTATATTTCATATCAAAGTTTTCGCTTCCGTTTGAAATATACTCGTGTGCCTTTTTCGCGTAAGGCAAAATTCCATCAACAAAACTTTTTCTTGCAACAGAAATTTTTTCTGCAACTTCACATAGTGCTTTGTCCCAAATGTCAATTGTGTCCGAAAGAGAACCAAATTCTTTTGTCGTTTTTAAAAGTTTATTTCTGTTTTGAAGAATTTTTTCATACCTTGAAAGATTGTAAAAATACTTTTTGTCAGTTTGTGAAATGTTTATATTCATAAACCTTCTTCTCTCTTCTGGACTGTCTTTAATAAGCTTAAGTTCATCAGGAGAAAAGAAAACTATTGTGAGTTCACCCAAAAGAGAAACTATTTTTTTTATTGAAATTTTATCAATTTTTATCGATTTTTTTTGATTTTTTTGAAAAAATACTTCAATTTTTTTATTTCTAAATCTGTTTTTAAAGTTTATTTCGGTTTTTCCGCTTTCCTTGTTCCATTGAATAATTTCTTTATCTTTGCAAAGTCTAAAGCTTTTTCCAAGGGCACTAAAATAAATTGCTTCCAAAATATTTGTTTTTCCTTGTGCATTTTTTCCAACAAAAACATTTAGGCCTTTTTCAAATGTCAAGTCCAGTTTTTCATAATTTCTAAAGTTTTTCAGTTTCAAACTTTTTATATTCATACAACCATTATACCACAAATAAATTTTTTTGAAATACTTTTTTGAAGTTTGCTTTTTGTGTTGGTCTTTACTTGACTTTAATCTCTAGATATTATAAAATATATTTGTAAATTATAAAGGAGAAAAGATGCAAGAATTAAACGAACTTTGGAATGTCATAATGGAAAAAATCGAACTTTCTGTTTCACACGTTTCATATGAAATGTGGTTCAAACCATTGCGGGTTTTGGACTTTGTTGACAATAAAAAACTTATACTTGCAACAAAATCAACGTTTGCAAAAAATCAAGTTCTAAAGAACTATTATGACAAGCTTAAAAACATAATCAAAGAAATTTTTGAAGATGATGTTGACATTGAAATTCTTGATCCTGCTGAAGAAAAAACTTTTCTTTCTGAAAACAAGAAAAAAGACAAAACGGTTGACATTCAATCTGACAAAAATCCTTTTAATCCAAAATATACTTTTGACAACTTTGTGGTTGGAAAATGTAACCAATATGTTTACGCTGCTTCAAGGGCCGTCGCAGAAAACCCTGGCAAAAAATTGAATCCCCTTTTTATCTATGGTGGATCTGGTCTTGGAAAAACACATATCCTTCACGCAATTGGAAATTATATAAGAGAATACAAACCAAACTTAAAGATAAAATATGTGACTTGTGATGATTTCACCAATGATTATATTGAAAGTTTGAATCAGGCAGGAAAAATAAATGCTATTGGTGCTTTTAGAACAAGATACAGAAATGTTGATGTTTTGATGATTGATGATATTCAGTTTATTTCAAAAAGAATGAGCACACAAGAAGAATTCTTCAACACTTTTAATGAACTTCATTTAAATGGCAAACAAGTTATCATTTCATCAGATAGAAACCCTGATGAAATTCCGGAGTTAACAGATAGACTTAGAACAAGATTAAAAAGCGGACTTATCCAAGATATGCAAACTCCAGATTTTGAAACAAGAGTTGCTATTCTTAGAAAAAAATGTCAAATTGAAAAATATAGTATTGATGATGAAACAATAAATTACATTGCTGAAAAAATTGACACAAGCGTAAGAGAACTTGAAGGTATGCTTTCAAAAGTTTGGTTCTTAGCAACGCTTCTTGGAAAACAAAGTGCTGATATTTCAGACGCAAAAGAAGCTTTTGATGATAAAAATGAAGAAAAAAATGAAGGTGGAAAAAACGCCGAACAAATCATAAATGCAGTTTGTGATTACTTCAATATAACAAAAAATGACATTATTGGAAAAAAGAGAAATAAGGAAATTGTTGAACCAAGAATGGTGGCAATTTATATGGTTGAAGAAATGCTTGAACTTCCTTTGGTTTCAATTGGTCAACTCTTTGGAGGAAGAGATCATACAACAATTATGCACGCAAGAGATAAAATTGGAAAAGAAGTTAAAACCAATAAAAAAACTCAAAACATAATAAATGAAATCAAAAAAATTCTTCAAGGTGGATAAGTTTTTCTTACGTTTACACAGTTTGTCCACAGATAAAAATTCTACATTTTGTATATTTCGACAAAATTTTAACAATCAAAATACAAAATGCAACAGTGTGAAAAAGTTATCAACATTTACACAGTGACTAATAATACTAATATTTTATTATTTATAAATATATTAAAAATCGGCGCGCGTATGCACGCACACACAATATAAGGAGAAAACATATGTTATTTAATTGTTCAGGAGTTGAACTCTCAGAAGGGTTTTTAAGAGTAAGTAAAGCCATATCAAACAAAATCACAAATCCGATTTTAGAAGGAATAAAAATTGTTGCAGAAGATAACACAATTCTTTTAAGTGCAACAGACACAGATCTTTCAATTGAAAAGAAAATAAAAGCTGATGTTAAGGTTGAAGGAGAAACAGTTGTTCCAGGAAGATTTATAACAGAATTTGTTAAAAAGTTAACAAACTCAGAAATAGAGCTTGAAGTAAACGACAAAAATCAACTTTTTATACGTTATGAAGACAACGAAAGTGTCATACAATGTTATAACAGTGAGCAATATCCAGGATTTAAAAAAGTTGGAACAGAAGAGTATTTTGGAATAAAAGAAAAAGAACTTAAAGCACTTATCAACAAATCTATTTTTAGCGTTGCTATAGATGACTCAAGACCTATACTTAAAGGTGTTTTATTTGACATAAACAAAAAAGAAATTTCTTCAGTTGCCCTTGATG
>Ga0310786_10011593_pt1 | contig 10985 bp, 24 predicted proteins | sample AusTroGonzalo_MG_FD_203881 | JGI IMG/M metagenome (GOLD analysis project Ga0310786, IMG submission 203881) | Bovine rumen microbial communities from tropical cattle in Woodstock, Queensland, Australia - Gonzalo_03 (v2) (version 2) | ecosystem: Host-associated > Mammals > Digestive system >...
GCACGTCAGATTACAATGTCTACCCGCCAAACGTATACGGGTGGGAAATTTACGAGGAGGTTTAATCAATGATAAGCATAATCGATTCAGGCAAGCTCGTGAACACGGATGCTTCGCCGATGGTTCCTCGCTCGGTCGAGATGGTCGGTCTTTCCGGCGATACTAAACCGACGGGCGTGTCGGTCGGCAACGGCTGGTCGTTCATCGAGATGGACACAGGTAAAGTATTTTTTTATGACGCAGAATCAGAGAATTGGCTTGAATTCGCCGGATCAGGCGGCGGAGGCGGACAGGGAGGTACGCCATGAACATTAAAGATTTCATAATCGGCTATCTCATCGGCAAACAGGACGGCGGTGGCGGTGCGAGTGTCGAGCCTCTGACAGTTACCGAAAACGGCGAGTATTCCGAAGAGGGCGTGGCGTATTCGCCTGTTACTGTTAATGTAGCGGGCGGTGGTGGCGGTGCTTCCAACATCAAAACAGGCACTTTTACAACTACGGCTGGCGAAAACAACTATGTTCAGGATGTTGATACAGGATACACAGGAAACGGTTATCCGATTGCCGGAATAATCTGCGTCGACGGCGGTTTGGCAGCAAACGCAGATTGGCTCGCCATGACACAGAAAATAGGTTTTTATGCGTTTACAAAATCGGTGTTTTCTACCACTCCAGCATATAATGGCGGGGCAAATGACAAGGCAACTTGTCATACAGGATATAAATACTCTGGCAATTATTCAAAAGGCGGTACCCTTGAAAACCTGATATATATACAGAGTAACCCAGTAAACAGTATATCAGGCTGCCTGGCGATTAAGGATAAAAGCACGATTCGCTGTTATGTCAATCAAGCCGCTGACTACGGTTTCGCCCCTGGTGTTACTTATCGTTATTGGATAGTGTATAGCGAATGAACCCGCAAAAAGTGATAGACGTCGCTATAGGCGAGGTCGGATATCTTGAAAAAAGTCGCGACGCGTATGTCAGAAACCCGGCGGTCATTTGGTTCAAACTAGACGGCGCGGGCTACGACAACTACACCAAGTACGCCTACGAAATCGACCGTGAGGACTGGTACAACGGGCCGAAGAACGGCTTCGCATGGTGCGCCGTGTTCGTCGACTGGTGCTTTATCAAAGCCTACGGGCTCAACGAAGCGGGCCAGATGAAGAACCACGGCATATACGACGCTTCGTGCGGCTGGGCGGTGGAATCGTACAAGGAAGCAGGGCTCTGGCATACGGATCCGAAAGCGGGAGACCAGATATTCTTCCGCGACGGAGACGGCGACGCCTGTCACACGGGCCTGGTCGTCCGCGTGGACGATACATACGTCCATACGATCGAGGGCAACACGTCCGGCGACGAGTTCAACCCGAACGGCGGTGGCGTATTCCGCAAGAAGTACGCCAAAGACTACTGGCGCATCATGGGCTACGGCAGGCCCGACTACGGAGAGGAGGACGAGGACATGGATGTCGCGAAACTAATCGAAGCAATAAAAGACGCCTCTCCGGAGGAACGGAAGGCGCTGGGCAAACAGCTCGACGAGTGCGTATACGAATACCGCGTCAAGCTGGAGGCTCCCGGCTGGGCCGAGGAGGAGCTCCAGGAGGCCAAGGACAAGGGCATAACCGACGCAACCCGCCCGATGGTCTACGGCACCCGCCTGGAGGCGGCCATCATGTGCAAGAGAGCGGTCTATGACAAAAAGTAAGCTGACGAAGTTTGCCAATGTGATAATCGTCGTCTGTGTCGTCATGGGCGCTCTCATGACGGCAGCCGTTATCTACGAATACAGGCGGCTCGACACCGTCCTTCCGGCAAACGTGCTCACCGTTCTCTTCGGCTTCTGGGGCGGCGAGCTCCTGATCATCGCCCTCCGTCAGATCTTCGGCTCTGACGTGGTATCCCAGAAGCATACACCTAAATCACCGGAGGAGTTTGATTCTATATGAAATGGATTGAATTACTTGTCGCTATACTGAGCGGCCTCGTCATCTGCATCCCGCTTGCGGCCCAGCTCGTCGAGAACGTCCGCGAAGCGGTAAAGGAAAAGAACTGGGCGACCCTCCTCGGCATGGTCATGCAGTTCATGGCCGAGGCCGAGCAGAGCTTCAGCTCCGGAGAACAGAAGAAAGCGTTCGTCATGGGTCAGCTGGAAGCGGCCGCAGCTGCTGCCAACTATGACCTGACGGACGATTCCAGGGAAAAGATATCCCTCATGATCGACGCCATGTGCGCCATGGCCAAGGTCGTCAACGTGTAAGAGGTGAGCTGGAGTGGTAAATATCATCTGTGCGATAATCGCCGGTGTATGCACGGTGCTGTGTGCGATCATCGGGGCAATAGCTAATAAGAACCAGAAAAAGAGTGAACGCCGCGCCCAGCTCCGGCAGAAAGAATCTCTTCTTTCCCTACGGATGATGGATGCGACGCTCCAGCTCTCGACCGTCACGGCAAATGCCCTGACAGGCGGTCATAATAACGGCAACGTGGAACAGGCCCGCGAATCGGCTCAGAAGGTATCAGAAGAATACCAGGAGTTCATGCGGTCCATAACGGCCTTTGAGGTCGGTAAATAGCGGCAGCTTGAGAGGGCTGCGTTCCTCCTTATCATTCCCCGGGTGGCTTCGGCTGCCCGGGGGTTTTTTTATTAACGATAATATTGCGCTGTTTTTATCGTTGCTTTTGCTCTCCGCCCCGAAAATGTGCTAAAATGATGTTAATAATACCCGGAAAATGTGCGGAAATCGTCAATAAAATGCCAATGAATCAGAAAAAGCCTTGTGTATCAAGCGGTATATAGCGGTCTTCGAGGGTTCGAATCCCTCCTTCTCCGCCACGCTGAAAGCCTTGAAAACCTTGAGTTTTCAGGGCTTTTTTGCTATCTGTGACCCTCGGGACCATTTAATATATTTGATATATTTAATATACTTTCGCCAATGAAATGCCAATGAAAAATCACCGCTCGAAAAATTCCCTGAACCCGGCGGTGTATCTGTCGATGTCGCTCTGGGCGATGTGCGTATAGATCCTCATGACCGTCTGCTCGTTCGACCAGCCGCCGATCTCCATCGTAATGCGGCTCGGTATGCTCAGATGATAGGCCAGGCTGGCGAAGCTATGGCGGAGGCCGTGGACACTCACTTCGGCAGCGCCGATGGCCTTGCAGACCTTGTTAATCTGCTTCCGCAGCAATGCCTCGTCACAAGGCATCAGAGGCTCTGTATCGCGTTTTTCTTTTAAGGCCCGTCGTAACTCGGGAATAAGAATAGGAACCCGCCTGGACGAGCCTACGGTCTTATTCTGCCGTTTAAACGTCTGCTTGTTGTGTTCGTCGGGAACGACCGCTCCGGAGACCGTTATAAAGTCGTCTCCGACGTCGTCCCAGGTGAGCGCTTTTATCTCTGACAGGCGGAGCGAATTGAGCGCCAGCAGGGCCGGCAGAACGTACTTCGTTTTTGATATATTCTCCACGAATTTCGGTATCTGATCCGGTGTGAGATATTTCGGCTCCGCGGGGATCCTCTGCGGCAATCTGACCTTCGGGGCGATATCGTACTCCGCCAGCACGGTGCGGACGAGTCCCCATGTGTTGACAACTGTTTTCGGCGCGTAGATCCTCGCCTCGTCATCCACGGCCCGCTGCCAGCTGCGGACGTTCCCTATCGGCTTATCCATGACCGTCGTCATCCGTGAGCGCTGGATGGTCCTGTAACCGCGTATAGTGGACGGAGAGAGCACGTTATACCGTGAGGATATGTAATCGTCTATCGCCTGGCGGAGCGTCACAGAAGCGCCTGTACGGCCTTGTATGAGGCCCTGCTTTATGGCTATGGCTTTAGCCTGGCATTTGTCGTACGTCGGCTCGGTTATGGGTATCGACTTCCCGTCCAGACGGAGCCGGCAAAAGTAGGATCCGGACGGCAATTGTGTTATTTTCGGTATTTTCATTTTAGTATTTTCGTCATTCCGTTAGGGAACAAATGTCGCTATGATGTCGCTTAATGTTCACTAATCTGTAACTGATTTTTAGTGCATTGTATTGCATTTTTCGTGCAATTATAGGAGAAAATACCGTTTCGCCCTTGTTACGCTCAAATATGGCGGTAAAATGGGTATAGGAAGATGGTTATGACCTCCCATCTATTTCTCCTTTTTTGTTTTCCTCTTTAATCATGATAGGCAGCGGGACCGTCCGGGTGGGCAACCGGGCGGTCTTTGCTGTTATGAAGCGTATCCTTCGAGCTCGGCCGCCGATTTGGCCGAATACAGATCTCCGTTCTGGATATGGCGGAGCTCATGCTCCAGCGCCGCCCGCTGGATCTCCTCCGGCAGCAGCGAATTGATGTAAATAGAGTATGTGTCGTCGTCGTTGGGCGTTACGAATCCCCTGACGGCCCATGGCAGCGGTATAAACCTTACGAAGTAGTCAATCATTCTTTAAAGCCTTAATAATTGCGATCGCCTTGAGGATGTCCTCATGCGTCGCATCCTTCGACATCTGGAATAATACTCTCAGATCCGTTCGTTCCTTACAGGCCTCGAGGATCTCTATGAGCTCGTCTCCCACCGAGACGGGCTCTTTTTTTGTCTCCTCGCCCAGGAGATCGCCCACGGTGACACCGAGATGAGTGGCAATCTTGGTCAGCGTGTCGGTCGACAGGCGCTTTTTCCTTCCAGCCTTCAAATCAGATAATGTCGCTCTTGATATCCCAATGTCTGTACACAATCTTGATGGGTTCGTGCCTTTTTGAGTACAGAACGTTTTTATGTTCTCGTATAAATTCGCCATATTTGACCTCCAAAAATTGTGCATTGCAACAAATGTACTCTTGGTGAGTATTTTGCTCTTGAATTGCACTCAAATGGAGTATATTATGACGATAGCGGGAACCCAATGAGAGTGCAATAATGTTCGGTGGTGCTTACATTATAGTACACAAAGGGTTACTCGTCAATCACTAGATATAGGAGGTAAAGAAGGAATGACACCAAATACAGAGTTCGGCAAGACTGTGAAGAAAGCTCTGATTGACCGCGACAAGTCCATCAACTGGCTTTGCACACAGATCACGCTGAACACCGGGATGTATGCGGACAGGGCCTACCTTCGTAAGATCTTCATCGGCGACCGTAAAGCCGACAAGATGAAGAAGGTCATCTGTGACATTCTGGAGCTGCCGGAGGAGGTGTACGATGCCGAGCATTAACTATTTCCAGCCGCCGACCAAATCAGCCTTCGTGAAACGACTGACGGAGACATACGGGGAGCTGTGCAGCGCCGCCAATGTTGCGCGGATCCTCGGCCTAAAAAGCTACAAGGGCGTTTACAACTGGCTGAAGAAAAACGACGTGCCGGCGTTCGACATCAACGGACGGAAGCGCTGGCAAACGGAAATGATAGCAAAGCGCATCTGGGAAGCCAAAGCGTGATGTTATCACAAATGATACGGAAAGGAGAAAACAATGTTTGAAGCAATAGCGATATGCGCGATTTACGTCGGGCCGTTCATTCTGGCGATGACTATCGGGGCGTTCATCTTCGAGACGCTGATACCGGCGATCAGGCGCAGCAGAGCGAGGAGGAAAAGATGATCCAGGTGATAATGTGCCCGGCTGACCGGGTGCCCTATGTGACCAATATCAGCGACAAGCTGGAGACCATGCAGCGCACCGTCGGCGGTTATCTGGAGGTCGTGCCGACAGCTGACAGCGAGGTCGTGATCGTCTGCAACGAGGAGGGGCTGCTGGCCAATCTTCCGCCGAACCCGGCGCTGCCCATGTTTGTGGGCGACTGCTTTATATGCGGAGTCGACGGTCCGGAGTTTACTGACATACCGGCCGACAAGAAAAAGAAAATCCTGGCAACCGTTAAACAGTTTTACAGGGAGGCTGTGCTTAATGAGTCTAGTTGAACGCTACACGGAGCCTGATATTTCCGGTCCAATCGGTGAGTGTGCCTGGTGCGGTAAGCCGATATACAACACCGACCATATATACGACCTCGACGTCATCTGCCCGGAGTGCGACGTATACGCTTACAAAGGTTCCACGGCCGTCGACTACATCGTGCATCTGCTGAAAGAGGGCCAGGTCGGCAGCGTCATATCGTTCTTCATGGACAACAGGCTGGACGACTGGACGGAAGCCTTCGGAAATTTCGTACGATTCTACTTCTCGGAGGACTATGACAAATGGATAAAATTTTAGGCCGTCGTGCGGCAACACGGCGACCCAAAAAAGGAGTATCTAACTATGGCAAATGTATCACACGCGGGAACGGGAGTCAAGAGCTACCTGACGGCGAAGGTGGAGATCTACTTCCCCGAAGGCATCGCCCGGTGCTCTACCTGTCCGTTCTTGGAAACATACGCCCGAAAGCAGTGCCGAAGAACGGGCGAATATATCGTTGACGACCGCTTCCAGGGCCTGTGGTGCCCGCTGGATCTCCAGCTGCCGACACCCGACGAGGACAGCGACGCCGATGTCAGGCGGTCGCTCTGGGCGGCGGTCGACTTTATCCAGGAGCTTTGCAGAAAGCACCCGGATTTGAAAGAACTACTTAAACCTAATAAGGAGGATAAATAAATGTCACTTATCATTAAATCTAACGGCGGCGGATCTAAGCCGCTCGAACCTGGAACGTATACCGCTATCTGCTACGGCCTTATCGACATCGGCTGGCAGTATTCTGAGCAGTTCGGCAGCAGCTCCCCAAAAGTCATAATCATGTGGGAGATCCCGGACGAGAAGATCATGATCGACGGCGAAGAGAAGAGCCGCGTCATGTCCGCGACTTACACGATGTCCCTCAATGAGAAAGCTAATCTCCGTAAGACCCTTGCTGCATGGCGCGGTAAGGATTTCACAGCCGGAGAGCTCAAAGGTTTTAACCTAGCGTCTATCCTCGGCGTTCCCTGCCTTCTCAATGTGGCCCGCAGGGAAAGCACCGGCAAGACATTCGTCGCGGGCGTTATGCAGCCGCCGAAGGGGACCAAGAAACCGAAGGGCACTATGGCGCCTATCCTGTTCGACCTGGACAATGATCCGCTCGAGAAAATGGAAACGCTGCCGCAGTGGATCCAGGACACCATCAAGAAGAGTGAAACGTACAAGGACCGTCTGGCCGGCATAGGCCACGGCGAAGACGGCCCGGATGTCGAGCCCGTGATGGAGGAGCTGCTGGATGAGTCAGATCTACCGTTCTGATCTGTTCAGCCGCTGCCGTGAAGCGGTGCCGGCCCTCGAGGCCGCCCGCTTCTACGGGCTGGATATCAAACATAACAATACGGCTTGTTGTCCGTTCCATGCGGACGATAAGCCCAGCCTGTCTTTCCATCGCGGATCTTTCCGCTGTTTTGGCTGCGGAGCACATGGCGATTCTATCGATTACGTCGCTATGTATTTCGGGTTGAAACCTATCGATGCTTTAAGAAAACTCGATCAGGATTTTGGGCTGCGACTTCCAATAGATAGTGAACAGACGCGGGAAGATCGCGAGGCAATGCGTAAAAAAGCCGCCCAGATGAAGGCGGAACGGCTGTTTAAAGAATGGAAAGAAAAGAAACAAAGTGAGCTCCGAATTGTCTATCTTGTCGGTCATCAGGCTCTCATGTCCGGTCAGGAGCTGAATGACGCCGAAGCCTGGTCTGTTAAGCAGATGGCGATGATAGAGTACGCGCTTGACTTTTTCGATGATTCTGCATGGCGAAGGTGGTGGGAAGATGACAAGCGACGAGCGGATGCATAGAAACTCGTTTTATGCAAATGGCTCGAAATTCCTTCACAACGAATTTGGCGATTATTTAATTGAACATTATAATATCTGCCTAATTAATGAAGGATTACACGTTTATTCAAATGGTATATATACTCCAAAGCTGATTGATCAGACCATGATTGCTGAAGTGCCGGAAATTAAGGAGACTCAGCGGAAAGAAGTTAAGGCTTATTTAAGAAACTCGCCAAACACCCCAAATCGCAAGGTCACCCGGCCAGAACTTATTCCGCTTAAGTCTAAAGTGTACGATATAGCAAACGATTGTTTTCTGGACTATTCTCCCGAGCTCGTATTTCTAAATCGTTTTCCATGGGACTATGACCCGAAAGCACCGGCTACGGAAGCCATTGACAATCTGTTGATGACGATCACGGACTGCGGCGATGGTAAGCCTGATGCTGAAGTGTATATGCTACTGCTCCAGGCTATTGGCAGCATCCTCTTCCGCCAGAACAGATACAGGGCGAGCTTCATGCTCTATGGCCCATCAGGCAACAATGGCAAATCGACGTTATTAAATATGATAACACAGTTCGCTGGTGAAGAGAATGTGTCATATCTGTCACTACAAGATACTTGTGACCGGTTCCGTGGCGCAATGATCTACGGCAAGGCTGCGAACATCGGCGACGATATTCCGGGCAAGTTAATAGATGATTCGTCAGTATATAAAAAACTGGTCACTGGCGAAGTCGTCATTGGAGAGCAAAAACATATGGATCCGATCGCTTACCGGTCCTACGCCAAGTTTTTCTTTGCCGCAAACACTCTTCCGCCGGTCTCTGACAAATCTCGTGCGTTTTTTTCCAGGCTGATGGTCATTCCGCTCAAACACGACTTTACAAAAGACGGTGATGTCGATTTAAAAGATCGGGAATGGACAGAAGCTGACATGACGTATCTCATGCGGCTGGCTATCGACTATGGTTTAAAGTCTGTGATCAAGGTCGGGCACTTTATCGTTCCGGACGCGGTTAAAAAAATCACTAATGAGTATGAGACCGAAAACAATCCTGTGCTTGGCTTTATTGAAGAACGGAGCGAAGACATTGACGGCAGTTTCAGAGATTCTGTTTATCATGAATTTGTCCTTTGGTGTAAAGAAAACGGCATCCAACATATAATGAAACGCGATACTTTTGTCCACGAAATGAGAACTCGCGGAGGGTATGCGCTGGTTCAGAAGTGGCATGACAGCAAAAATCTGAAGCAATTTGTGAAATTCTAGCACTTTCTAGCACCCAAAGTGCTAGGCGCAGGGCCCTTGAAATTTCAAGGATTTCTTTAGGTTCTAATACTCTAATACTTATTTTTTCAATCAAAATAAATAAAAAAAATAAAAACTACTAACAATAAGTGTTAGGAAAGGGGTTTAACAATGGCTGATATTGATACCATGTTCTCAGAATTAACAAGCGTTACATTGAAATATGTTGACGCTATCGATGATCTTATTAAATGTCTTGAAGAAGAAAAGGCGAACACAATCGCGTTATGGGGAATGCTGGCCAAACGGCAGCACGCAATCAAAGCTAAAGATCAGAGCAACGCCAATGGGTAAATCATCGCAGAAAAAAGGACGGGCGGCTGAGCTGGAGCTGTCCAGGATCCTGAATGAAGCCGGCATACCAGCTGAACCGGGTTCCGCTCTGAACTATGGCAAGGAACCGGATCTAAAAGGAATAGCAGGCATCCATGCGGAAGTCAAAAGACATGAACGAATCGAAATAGGTCTGTGGATGGCCCAGGCGGAACAGGACGCCCAGCGCTTCGGCGGGTATCCGTGTGTGTTTTACAGAAGAAGCCGTGAGCCCTGGCGCGTAACCATGCCGCTCACGGCGTGGATTGAAATGTATAAGGAGTGGATAAAACATGGTAATGACTAAAGGTGACATAATCCAGGAATACAAACAGGCGAAGAACCACCGGGCGCAGATAACCATCCTGGCTGATCAGAACCTCGTCAGCGAACAGGCTATAGTCGATATCCTTCTCGCCGGAGGATGTGACGTGCCGATGAGTTATAAGTATCGCAAGCTGCCGAATGATACTTATGACAAGGCGCCGCCGAAAGGACGCAAAAAGAAAGATGAGCCTGCGCTGGAAACACAGACCGTAACCATCAAGCGCACCGAGGCAACAAAGATGATCGCGGAGAGGGCTGCTCTCGATACAATCCGGGAATACCTTCGGGATACCGAAGCGTCATGGGATGAGTTCTGCCTTTTCATGGGCGGCGTAGTCGACCTTATCTGCATGATAAATAAGAGGTGCGGCTCATGAATACTCTGATCAGATGGGAGCTGCCGCCTGATTCGTGTGAGGAGTGCTGGGCGTTTGAAAAAATCAGGGTTAGAGATAACTATACCGGCATTTGCTTAATAACCGAAAAGCTATCCGCTAAACCTTGTGTTATCGACGGCTGGAAAGAGCCGAGCTGTCCGTTGATAGAAACGACTGTCGGCACTCCGGGCAGATGGATAAATACTCCTGAAGACCTGTATAAGTGTTCGGTGTGCGGCTATGTGCATTTAACGCCGTCAAACTTCTGCCCGCATTGCGGGGCACAAATCAATCAAAAAATACCGCCGATACACAAGTTATTAAAGGAGGCCGATAATGGCTGAATTAAAGCGCTGCCCGTTCTGCGGATCAGAAGAGCTGGACATCTGGCAGAACGATTGCGGGAACCGTTTTGTGGTCTGTCTCGGTTGCGGAGCGTCAGGCCGTGACGAGCGGAAAGCCGACAAGGCCGTCGAGGTATGGAACAGGCGCTACGAAGAGGGCGTTACCTTCTGCGGCGATTGCCGCTGGTGGGACAATACCGGCAAATGCAAACTGCATCATATATCGACAAAGATGGGCGACTATTGCTCGGGAGCGTGGCGGATATGCTGAAGATCTACACGATCAAAGCGGAGCGACCGGGACGGCTGTCACCGGGGAAGCCGCCTAACGAATTGGTGCTTGCTCTCGAACGAGCTCGTGCCAGGCTGTGCCTTAACTGCGACCAGAAGAAGTGCGTCAACTGTTACGAGTCGAAGGATATCAAAACCAGGCGGAAGATGTTCCACAAGGCACTCGAAATGAAGATACCCGAAGATCTCGCCCGGAAGATGGTCGTGAGGGGTGATATCCTATGAGCGAGAATTACAGGTGGCGTGCAAGAGCCAGGTCGGCTATCAGACGATATC
>Ga0310786_10011594_pt1 | contig 10985 bp, 11 predicted proteins | sample AusTroGonzalo_MG_FD_203881 | JGI IMG/M metagenome (GOLD analysis project Ga0310786, IMG submission 203881) | Bovine rumen microbial communities from tropical cattle in Woodstock, Queensland, Australia - Gonzalo_03 (v2) (version 2) | ecosystem: Host-associated > Mammals > Digestive system >...
AAATCATCACGAAAAACAATAGGACCGTCCGAAAGGGTGGCCGCCACGCAAAAACTGTCAGCGAGCGCGGGCGCCAGCCCCGCTCACTGACCGATTACGGGGAGAAGGTGGGACAGGTGGGACGGGTGGGACGAGTGGGACGAGTGGGACGGGTGGGACAGTATCCCGCAAGTCACACAAGTCACACTGGTCACACTGGTCACACAAGTCACACTGGTCACACAAGTCACACTGGTCACACCATCCCACTGGTCACACTCACAGCAAATCCACGATCCTCACGTTCTCCACATTCACTGCCGACGGGTCGGCGTAGAAGCGGGTGATGGTCTTGATGTCGTCGCCTGAAATCGAAGAGGCCGCTTCCGCGCCGAAATTCTGGTAGACGTGGTCGATGCATATCTTCCGCAGTTCGTAGCACCCCTTGCTTCCAACAAATCCAATCGCCCTCAGTTCGCGGTTGAGCTCGTCGAAGGTCTCATCTGTCACGTCGAGTCCGGCAAGGCCGCCGTAGTCCTCGAACTTCCTCCAGATGGAGTCGTGGATCGGCCAGAATACGCTACGTCCGCTGGTGAGAGATGTCTTGTGCGGAACGTAGAAGAGATAGTGGCGCCCTTCCGGCGCGGAGCCGCCGCGCCTGCTGGCGGCACTCGTACGCGAGGTCGTGAAGTTCTCGTTTCGCAGGCGCAGTACGTCGCCGTTGCGCATGGCGAACTCGAGCATCATCGTGGCGGCGAACCAATGCTCGCCCGAAAGCCGTCCGTACCATCTTTTCACGCGCGCGAGCATTTCGGACGATGGCCTCGCATAGCGCGGAGCCACCGCGCGGAACGGCGGGATGTCGAGCGCCGGGATGTCCCAGCCGGCATCGATATAGTACGGACGGCACCATCGCGCGAAGACAGCCCGCAGCTGGCATACGTAGCTCCAGGCGCTCAGGCGCGAAAGCCCGCGCCTGAGGAATTCCACAAGCGCGGCGTCTATCGCCTTGCGAGTGAGGCTGTCCACTGTCGCGTCCAGTCCTATGCCCGCCGCCGCGCACACGCTGCGCGTCCCGCGGACGGCGTTCGCCACGGTTTCGGCTCCGGGCCTTCCCGTCTTCATGCGCTCCATCGACGCAATTGTCTTGTATGTCTTGAGCAACTGCTCTATCGTAGGTTTGTACATTGTATCCTCTCTTTCTTTGAGAGGGTATTGTACAACAGGAGGCTACGGGAATTGATCCGGGGTTTCAACTCGGAATGGCGCGCTTGCGGCTCAACGCGAGGAATGCGGCGCCCAACAGCAGCAAGAACACGGCGCTCGGCTCGGGAATCGCGCCGACGAGAACAAAGGCACGAATACCGATCTCGCCTACCACATAAATGGCACCATCGTCGTGTCGTCTTGGTTATGGGGTGCCTAGTCGGTGCACCAAGTCTACGGGCAGCAGACCTTCTGGCCTTACAAGGGCGGACTTCAGAACGAAGACCTGCTGGCTACCTTGCGGACTTCCTTCTCGTCCGCCCAGACTATCTCGCCGGAGCGCAGGTCCTTGAGCGTCATCGAGAACTTGTAGTAGCGATCCGTGGTGCGCCCGGCCTTCGTGGTGATCTCGGAGAGAGCCCCGGTTAGGTACATCTGCGCGGCGGACTGCTGCCCAGGGCGAATGGCTTTGCGCTGGTCCGTAAGGCCAAGTTGCGCCTGTTCGTCCATGATCGCTATGTCTGCGCCAGACGTCGAGCGGTCCACGAACCTGAACAGGCGCGACCTGATCAGGCGCATGCGGATCGAGTCGGTGATGCTGCGCATGTCGACGATCATCTGCGAACGGTTCTGCATCGGCTCGATGTCCAGGACTGGGCGTTCGCCGTTCGTCGCGTCAAGCACGCCGGGGTCGGCGATCAGCGACTCCGCCATCTTCTCGACGGCGGCGCGGATGTCCTGAGCCTCGATCTTAGTGGTAAGCGGCGTGCCGATTCCGTCGGGGTCGGTGACGACGACCCTGCGCGTTTCGCATCCCGTGGCTGCGAGAAGGACTGATGCGGCGGCTACATAGAGCAATTTCATTTCGTGTGTTCCTTTGCTTGTTGCTTTCGTGTTTGGCCCGTGTTCACCTTGTTTCGCGGATGTGGATGCGCGAGGTGACGGCGGAGGGGCTGTTGGCTACGCCGGTGACTGTGACTGCGTCCATTCCCTGGAGGACCAGCGGACGGTATGTGCGGGACTCGGCGTCGATTTCCATTCCCTCGGAATTGTACCACGAAATGCGGTACTGGAGGTGCAGGCGCCGCTGGACGAGCGACGCCAGCTGAAAGTTGACGCGGTTCAGCCCAGCAGGCACCGTGTCGTAGGTGACGCCTGTCACGGCAACAGCGTTGTGCAAGCGCGTGTTGCCCTCGTAGAGCGCCGAGGTCCCCGTTTCATGGTTGACGACCACGGACGTGCCTGCCGTAGAGTAGCAACCTGCCGCAAACGCAAGGACAAGCGCAAATGCCGGGAAGAGTGCGAGTTTCATCTTTCTGTCTCCTTTCATGGCTGTTTACTGCTGGACCGGTGCTTCCACAGCGGGAACCACGGGCGACTGGACCGCAGGCGACTGGACTGCGGGCGACTGGACTGCGGGCATTGCCGGGGTGGTCACGAGCGGCGGCTGGACGAACGTGGAAGACGAAACGGACGACGCGGACGCGCCAGGCGCCCAGGTCACCGTCTGCCAGGCCTGGGTGTCGAAGTTGACGCGGCATCCGCGGCGGAATGCCGCCTCGGCGTACGCAAGAGCAAGCTCGGCCCTCAGCGTCTCCTTGTTCTTGTAGTGCTCGAAGCCCTCGGTCGAAAGCTCAAGCGCCACGTTGAATACGGCTCCGTCGGCAATGTTGACGGTGCCCTCCCATGTCTTCATCCACTGACGGCTCACGCGAAGCCTATGAAGACCGGGACGCGCCTTGAAGGTCCCGCCAGAGGACCCTACCGCCGCACCGTCCACTTCGACCGTTATGCCTCCGGCCACTACGCGCAAGTCGTCCTTGACCGGCTTGTCAGCGTCGACCGAAGCCTCGAGCGGCTTGATGTACGCGTCGATCGTCGTGGTTACGGCAAACGACGCAAGGGGACCGGCGTTCGCAGTCGGCGCGCGCCAGCGCGGACGGGCCGCGGCGAGGTCTGCGCCCGTGTCCGCCACCCAACGGTCGACGAGGTCGTCGAACATCGCGAGCGGATTGTCCGCGTTGCCCTGGGGAACCGGCATCTTGTTCGACCAGTTCTTCCCGTAGACGCTGCCGCCTGTCGACGCGTCGAGCACTTTCGTGGCCATGCGCAGCGTATACACGGTTACCGGCCTGTCGCCGGCAACGCGGTTGACGGTCGAGGCGCCGATTATCGAAGCCGTGAGAATGTAGTCCGCGCCGAGCATCTGCGCGACTCTGGTCACGCTGCCGCCGGTGAAGAGCCCTTCCACGAGCCCCGCACGCTCTTCGGCGGTGGACACCTTGAAGCGGTTGAATGCGGCGCCTATCTCGGCGGAGTCCATGATCACGAAGTCCATCCCCGCCGCCTCCGCCGCGAGGCGGTCGCGTATGCCGTCAACCTGGTCGTCGAAGCCGCGCGTAGTGGTGTGGTTCTTGACGAAGATAGCCATTACCGGCGGCTTCGCGGGAGGAGGAGGCGGAGGCGGGGCAAGTACCGCGCGCTTCACCACGTCCGCCTCGACGCTTACCACGTTAAGTCCGGGATGCGCCGCGGCCACGCGCTCCTTGAACGCCTGGAGTTCCGCCGAAGACCCGGGATCCAGCTTTGTCGCCTCGGAAACCGTCTGGAGACCCTGCGCCCCCGCGAACGTCGCAACGAGGGACAGTCCCGCCGCCAATGCAATTGCGTTTGTTGCTCTCATGTTGACTCCTTCTTGTATTTTTGCCTCAGAAGAACCAGTTTACGATCGGCATGAACGACACGTCGGACATGGTGATGACGTTGACGAGGCCGATCTGCACGCCCTGCATCTTGGTCGCAGTGTTGATGAGCCCTATCTGGCATCCCTGGATGTCGTAGGAGCCGTTGTACACGCCTATCTGGAGAGCGTCTCCCGATCCGGCCCAGTTGGCGACGCCCAGCTGCAGTCCCTTGAAATCACCTTCCATGTAGTTGACGAGGCCGGTCTGCAGGCCAATGCCGTCGCCGAAGGAAACGTTCACGGCGTCGAAGAGCCAGCCGTTGGCATGTCCGCGCGCCACGCCGACAAGTCCCAGGTTGAGGCCGTCGAAGTTGCAGCACTCGGAGTAGAGCAGCCCGAGGCCGAGGCCGGACACGTCGTAGTCCGGGGGCGGGAACTGCACCGGCGAGAGCAGGCTGAGCATGACCGGCGACAGCCCGGCGCCGACAACGGAATTCCGCGCGAGCTGGCGAGCCGCCGGCTCCACCGACTCCTGCGCGCCGGCGGGCATTACGCCCGTGCCCGAGTTGTAGACGGGCCTGACGCCCGGCTGCACCTGCTGGACCTTCGCAACGGCCGCGCACGCCGACACGGCGGCGAAAAGCACTGCACATGCAATCAGTTTCTTCATCTGTTGTCTCCTTTTCGTTATGTTGTTGTAGTCGTTAGATTGTTGTAGTCATCAGATGGCTTGCCGCCGAAAACGCGATGCGCCGCCTCTACCGTCCTAGCAGCGACTCCGTCCTCGCCCATCCCGCCTGGCCATTCCATCCAAACGGGATGGTCGTTACAGTGGCGAAGCCCCTTACGTCCGTGAACCAGACGATTGTCGTGCCGTCGCCTCCGTCGGGAAGCTGCACCTCGCACCCGCGACCCGTGGCCACGTTGCGCAGCGTCAGGGAATGCGCCTCGGCGGGGACCCTCAGCCGCGCCATGTGTACGAACTCGGGAACCGTCTGCCACGCACGCGTGTCAGCCTCGTTCACTGCCGTGCTCGCGATGTTGACGAGCAGCACTCCGAGCTTTATGCAGAGGTTGGCCAGGCTGTTGCCCGTGTTGATGTGGTTGGCGACCTGCTGCGCGGCGATCTTGACTGCCGCCCGCGTCACGTTTCTGGTGGCTATCCCGGCGATCCTGTCCCTAAGGTCGCGGTATGCGAGCGCACGGACGTTCACGACCGGCGCGCACGTGGCGGCCAGCGCTCCGCCGACCTCCACGCCCACCTGCGACGGGATCCGCGGGACGGCGTTGTACACCGGGAAGTCGACCGACCAGAGTGTTCCGCCAAAGGGAAGCGGTATCTTGACCGGCTCCTTGATGTCGACAAGGTCCTCCTCGTAGACCACTATCACGTCCTGCCCGGTGCCGGGCGCAGGATTGGCGAACGCGGAGATGGCGGGCGATATCTTCGCCGCCTCGCCGTACGCTATCGCAGCGTTTCCAGGATCGCCCTCCTTGGAGAAGGCCAGCCCCATCAGATACCACGCAAGCGCATTCTCGTAGGACGCCCTCACCGCGTCCGCTATGGGCGCAAGCTTCGCCGTTATTTCGTTGGCCGCGGAGGTCGCGTTGGCTACATTGTTCGCGTCTTCGTCTTCGGTGTCCGCGGCGGAAGCCTCCTCGATTTCCTCCTTGATCTGCTCCTGGGCCGCAGTTGCGCGCCTCAGGTAGACGCGCGCATTGTCGCGCTCTCCCAGGCACAGCGAGTTGAGCGCCTGGTACTGCAGGCCCAGGATAAGCTCAAACGCCGGAAGTTCGTACGGGATGGCGCGGTCGTCCGCCAGAGTCCCGGCAAGCACGGTTCCGGCGATCTGGCCTTTCTTCAGGACCGGACCCTCGTTGGAGTCGTCGAAAAGCTCCTCAAGCTGCGGGCCAAGAAGCGACGAGCTCGCAGCGAAATCTCCCTGCAGCATCTTGATCCTGCCGAGCTCCATGCTGCCGAGCTTTCTGTTGACGACGCTGTCCGCCATTTTCGCTGCACGCCCGGCAGCGATCTCGCCCGTGCCGAACATGATGTCTTCGCGCGCCTGAAGCGCCTGCTGGTAGGACGTCCTGCATCCACAGGCGAATGCGCACAGAATCGCAGTCAATGCCACGCCCCTGATCATGGACAGCGCCGCTGATGCGTCGCAAGCTGCATGCACAATTCTCTTCATAGGCCTTCTTGATCCCATAATCATCCTCGACGATTCTGGTTTTATGATACCAAAACCAACACACCCGTGTCAAACCAAAGGGGATGTTTGAGCGTTTGAGCGTTTGAGTTCCAATCTATCAAACACATAACCACAAAACCGCCGGATCACTTAACCGATTCCTGATGCCGGATTTCAAATTACTTCGCGAGATTACGGGCACGCGGGACGCGTGCCCCTACCGTTTACTGATTCCGGATTCCCGGTCACGAATTTCCAAACCGGCAACGCCAATCACCGCCGTTACGGTTTTTGACGGCACCAGCAGAAGGTTCTCGGTAAGCGACACGCCGATGCGCCGCGGTGCGTCGAGCAGTTCGAGTATCTTCCCGCTCGCCGCAAGCGGAAAGTCGCCGTAGCCGGGAGAATAGCGTGAAAGCAGTGTCTCGCCAGGCGCAAGCTCGGCGCGTATCTCGTCGTCCACCGAATCCATGAACTTCTCGACCGCCGCGGCCCCTATGGCCTGGACGATGAGCGCGTCGAGTCCAGAAACAGCAGAGGCCCGCCTGAGCAGCGCGTCGAACGCGGCGCCTATCGTGCCGCAGGAAAGGTAGACCTCCTCGCATCCGCCGAGATGCCTTTCAAGCTTCGAGGACTCGAACCCGAGGTCGGCGAAGCGAAACCTGCGGAACCTGCGGCGGCAGTCGAAGGTCCGCTCCGCCTCTGCAAGCATCTTCTCCACGCGCGCGGCAAGCTCGCCTTCGGGAACTTCGCGCCCCATGCGCATGTAGCGCGCGATCTCTGCGAGGGCGAGCTTCACTTCTCCGACTCCTTCTCCGCCCGGCGGCGTCGGAAGAAATCCTGCAGCACGGCCTTGCACTGCTCCTCCATCACGCCTGCGACCACCTCGGGATGGTGGTTTATGCCTGGATGCGCGAAGATGTTGAACTCCGTTATCCCGCCGCGCTTCGGATCGGACACTCCCCAGACGACCGTGTCCACGCGCGCAAGCACGATCGCGCCGGCGCACATGGGGCAAGGCTCCTTCGTGACGTAGAGGCGCGTTCCGGTGAGACGCCAGTTGCCCTTCGCCTGGAAGGCGGCGGTAAGCGCGAGCATCTCCGCGTGCGCAGTAGCGTCCGAGAGCATCTCCGTCTGGTTGTGCGCACGTCCGAGGATGCGCGCGGCGGTAGGAGAGGCGTCTTCGTCCGAAGGCGTCTCAACGACCACGCACCCGGTAGGCACCTCGCCGTCCTCCGCCGCCTTCTCGGCCTCGCGGAGCGCCATCGCCATGAAATACTCGTCGAACGCCCTGTTCATTTCTCTTCCAGGAGGGCGACGCAGTGCACTTCGATTCCGACGCCCGCGCCAACGTCGTCCATCTTCTCGTTCGTCTTGCCCTTGACGGACACGCGTCCCGCATCGACGCCGAGCAACCCGGCGAGCCTGGCGCGCATCGCGTCGACGTGCGGACGCAGCTTTGGCCGCTCGCATATCACTGTGGCGTCGACGTTGCCGACCCTGTATCCCGCCGCCGCGACCTCGTCGACGACGGACTTCAGCAGCACGGCGGAATCCGCGCCCTTCCACCTTTCGTCGGTGTCGGGGAAATGCGAGCCGATGTCGCCGAGCGCGGCCGCGCCGAGGAGGGAGTCTATCACGGCATGAACGAGCACGTCCGCGTCGGAATGGCCCTTGAGGCCAGCCGTCCCGGGAATATGCACGCCGCCGAGGAAGAGCGGCCTGCCCTCCTCGAACCTGTGCGAGTCGTATCCGAATCCTATTCTCATGTGTCGCGGGGAATTATACCACAAATTCCGGCAGGGTACAAAAGCGGTTTAGGGTTTGAGTGTTTGGGTGTTTGAGTGTTTGAGTTTGGAAAACGGGAATCCGGAATTGGGAATTCCGGGCTCAACGTCATTTTACACGATAGGAGAAATCCCGAAGGATGAAAACACAGTATCGTCGTCGTCGCCGAAATTACACACAGCATCAAAACGAACAACTTCATGTCCACAGCCTTCTATCAAATCAGCGGCAGACCTTGGGAAATTCTCGTCCAAGAGGAACTTCATAGCACAGCGCTCATATTGCCATAAGGAATATCCTCGAAACTGGCGAGCGTGCCGGCGAAGGCAAACACAGCGGACAAGTCTTCAGCGGAAAGACTAGGGTAGTCCATAAGCACATCCTCTATGGAGTCTCCGCCGGAAAGTGCACCAAGAACCTGCGAGACCATGATGCGAGTGCCACGTACCACGGGTTTGCCGTGACAAATGGCAGGATTTATCTCGATTCTATCGAAAAAGTTCACTGGCATGGTTTTCTCCCTTGCTTTACAACCGATATTATACACAATTCCTTCAGCCAAGGTCAATGAGATGTGGGAATCGGGATGAATGTTGCCAGTGTTGCCAATGTTGCCAATTCCAATCGACATAACAACCAAACCATATTGCCACTGAACCGCTTAACCATTAGCATGTGGCAAGGGCGAGGATGGAAACGGGGGCGAGGAGGCGAGCGAGGCAGGAGACGTGCCATGCGAAATCAGGTGCGCGGCTAAGCGAGAACGCATAGCATATACCCGCAGCGCACACGCAGAAGAACGCGACAGGCGGAAGCGCGGCCATCGCGGCGGCGCGCAGACGCGGCTTAATACCGTGCGCATGCCGCGCCGCACGCACGCACACGGCAAGCACTACAAAAACGAACGCATAGCGCCACGGATGTAGCGCCATCTCAAGCAGCAAAGCGCGCGCAGCGGCGAATGCCTTCGCAGGGTCGCACTGCCATGGCGCGGCATAGTCGTAAAGCGACGCGCCCATCCAGCGGCATCCGAAGTGCCACAGCGCCACAGGGACGAGGCCAAGCGCAAGGACGGGCAAGCCACGCAGCCTCAGGCGTCCTGCGGCCATCTCCGCCACGGCAATCGCTGGCGCATAGAACAGTCCCTCGTTCTTCACAAGGCCGGCAAGTCCTATCAGGAACCATCCACGGTCGTTGCCGCGCCTCACCGCCGACCATCCTGATGCCACTACGAGAACCATCAGCGGCTCGGCGCAGAAATTCCCCGCAGCGCGGACCATCGGGCCTGTGAGGCACGATGCCGCAAGAAGCAGGCTCATCGCGGGCGAACCATCCGCGCCATCGCGCGACATGCCGTCCAACACAAGGAACGCGGCAGCGAGGAACACCACCGGTCCCAGCTGCGTGAGCCACTCGCCGCAACACCCCGCAACCGCATAGCCAACGGCCGTAACGACCGCCTGGAGCGGAGGGTACGCCGCCTGGAAGTATTCGCCCATGTTCGGATTGGCAAGTGTAGAGAAATCCCATCCGGACTCGACCAGTGCCTTCGCCCGCCCGCCGAACACGCCAGTTCCGCACGGGCCGGTGAACGTGTGCGAAAGCGCGAACATCGCGTTAAGGGCGAACACGGCGAACGCGCAGACGAAGGACTGCCATGGCGGCATTCTCCGCAATCCCACGCCTAGGAGCGCCAGCGCAAGGGCAAGCGGCGCGACAAGACCGAGCGCCTCGCGCCAGTCGGCGCATTCGCGCGCAATTGCCGCGATACCGTCGTCGCGGATCTTGCTCGGGGCGACGCCATCCGGCGCGGAGCAGGCCACCGGCGCGCCTTCCCTTATCCAGATGCGCCCTACGTTCTCGAGACGATACTCTCTATAGGCTGGATTCCCCGGAAGCGAATCAGGCGTGAACGCTACTGGAGCCACTAGCACATAGCGTTCGGTGCCGTCGAGGCTGCGCTTCTCCTCCACATTCCCGGCACCTGCCGCCCAGGCCATCGAGAGGAAGATGGAGCGGCAAACATGCGAAGGACGATCCACGCTGTCGCTGCGGTACAGCGTGACGCGCTCCCCGCGCGGGACGAACCGCTCCACCGTTCTGCGTGGGCCAAGGAGGACCGCTGGACCGCCGTGTCCGCCGAAGGCGCCGGAAAAATGACGCCAGCTCTCCGAGAGGCATGCCGACGCCACTGCAACGGCGAAACACGCACTCGCGATCCAGCAGGCCTTCACCGGACGTCCAGCTCTCTCACGGCGAACTGCTCTCCCTGCGGTGCGTCGACCTGGAGCCGCACGCACTTCACGGCGCGGTCCACCCTGAACGACGCAGTTCCATCGCGCACTGCCGCCGCCTTGGTCCAGTGGCGTCCGTCTGACGAAAGCAGAACCGATCCGCGAAGGACCCTGCATCGTCCGCGATCGTCGCCTGTATGCAGCCTCATCGCACCCTTGCGCGGGGAATCGAACTCCACCTGCCACCAATCGCCCTTCTTTGCCGCTTCCGAAGAACGGTACATTGTCGCCGCAAGGCCGTCCGCGCCGAAGCGCGGCTGCGAAAAATCGGACTCCGCACTCGCCGAGGCAGAGCACTTCCACTTCGTCCTGTCGGGCGCACTTGCGCGCGGTTTCGCGCCTGCCGTCCTTTGCGCGGAGGTTCCAACTCGAGCCGTCCGGCAGCCGGTGGGCCTGGCGCGCTTCGAAAACAGCCAGTCCCAGGCAGCCTCCTCGCGCCATGCGCTGTCCCAGGCGTTGTGTCCCTGTCCTGTGAATTCCGCGACGCGGAAATCGCCGCCGCGGGATGCCATCTCGCGGGACAGGGCGTCAAAGTCGACGAACTGGCGGATGGCGTTGTATTCGCCGCTGTTGTACATCATCCAGATGTTCTCGGACGTAGACGGCGAAAGCAGCTCGGGATGTATCACGGCGGAAACAGGCATTGCTGCGGCAAAGCGCCCCGGGTAGGCGCATATCATGCTGCAGCACGCACCTCCGCCAGCGGAGAGCCCGGTAAGGTAGATGCGTTCACGGTCGATGCGCAGGCTGCCCAGGGTGGAAAGCGCCTCGTCAAGTGCGGCCTGAAGCGCAGCAAGCGAGGGCTCAGCGTGGCCGGCGGCAAGGCAGTGGCGTTCGACG
>Ga0310786_10011595_pt1 | contig 10985 bp, 12 predicted proteins | sample AusTroGonzalo_MG_FD_203881 | JGI IMG/M metagenome (GOLD analysis project Ga0310786, IMG submission 203881) | Bovine rumen microbial communities from tropical cattle in Woodstock, Queensland, Australia - Gonzalo_03 (v2) (version 2) | ecosystem: Host-associated > Mammals > Digestive system >...
GGAGAAGCTGAAGAACCATCACGGCAAGAACTCTGTACTCGTTGTTCGTCCTGCCGATGCCGAGGAGACCACCGTTTGCTGGCGTATGGCAATGGAGAACATCGATACTCCGACTGCGCTGATCTTCTCTCGTCAGAACATCGAGATGCTGCCCGAAGGCAACGACTACACACAGGCTACCAAGGGTGCATACGTGGTTGCCGGCTCTGACGAGGATTACGACGTGATCCTGCTGGCTTCCGGTTCTGAGGTTTCTACCCTCGAGGCTGGTGCCAAGCTGTTGGCTGCCGACGGTATCAAGACACGCGTGGTGAGCGTTCCTTCTGAGGGTCTGTTCCGCAGCCAGTCGAAGGAGTATCAGCAGAGTGTGCTGCCCGCAGGCAAGAAGAAGTTCGGTCTGACCGCTGGTCTGCCCGTGAACCTCGAGGGTCTGGTAGGTGCCGACGGTACCGTATGGGGTCTCGAGAGCTTCGGTTTCTCTGCTCCTTACAAGGTACTCGACGAGAAGCTCGGCTTCACCGGTGAAAACGTGTACAAGCAAGTTAAGAAGCTGTTAGCTTAATTGATAATTGACAATTGAAAATTATCTATGGAAGTTAAGACAATAGGCATTGCCAGCGACCATGCTGGCTTTGCCTTAAAACAGTTTGTCAAGAAGTACCTTGAAGAGAAGGGCTATGCCTATAAGGACTACGGCACCTATACCGAGGACTCCTGTGACTACTCTGACTTCGGCCACGCACTGGCAGAGGGCATTGAGAAGGGTGAGGTGTTCCCCGGCATCGCTATCTGCGGCTCGGGTGAGGGCATCAACATGACGCTCAACAAGCACCAGTCGATCCGTGCCGGTCTGTGCTGGATTCCTGAGATAGCACATCTCATTCGTCAGCACAACAATGCCAACGTGCTGGTGATGCCCGGACGCTTTATCGATGAGGATACCGCTCGTGCCATCATGGACGAGTATTTCTCCACCGAGTTCGAAGGCGGCCGCCATCAGAAAAGGATAGACAAGATTCCGGTTAAGTGAGCAAAGTGATAGCTTGCTTTCACTTTCGAACGAGAGGAATCTCGACCGAAGGTCAAGATTCCGGTTAAGTAACGTGTGAAATAAAAGGTCTCGGCGATTTGCCGAGACCTTTTATTTTACTTCAAAATTATTCACCCACTCCCGAATAGACTCAACCGCTTCGCTATGGCTTGGGAAATAGCGCAGCATCACCGTCACCACCCTCGTGGAATCGACATCGATCACCTTACCGTAATATTCCCATTTCTCTTCCATACCCGTCAGGATACTATAGTCGTCACCGACATCCACCAGATCGGCTCCCATACCCATCAACTGTTGTCCGGCACTGTAATTCATGCCATTAAGTGAGTCGACGATGACGGAGATCGACACATCCTCACTAACGAACACCTCCTGGCTGGTCTCTGAGGGCAGTTCCTGATGATTGAAGAACGACGGATAGTTGATGTCCATCCCCAGTTTATCACTGTGGAAGCGTGTCAGATCCCACTGTCCCATACGGATCAGTAAGCTGTCATCGCTCGTCAGTTCTGAGGTGTAAGCCTTGGGCTGCTGACTGTTCCCACAGGACACAAGCAGCGACAGGCATAGGACACCAGCAACGATATTTTTAGTCATTTGCTATAGTTAAAGTTGGTTTTGACGGTGCAAAGATACTACAAATCGAGAAAATCACCAAATTTATTGGCAAATATTTAAACAATCGACTTACAGATCGTACTTATTCTTCCGTTTATCGGCCTTTCTGGGCTGTGAAGGATGGAAGCCCATGTGGGGTGACTTTACCCCCTGATACCCTGCATGACGCTGACGAATCTTCGCCACGTAGTCCACCGTCTCAGAGCCGCGCATATAACCATTCTTCACGATGGGATCGTTGTAATACTTAGGTTGGGCGAGTTTCAGAACGTATGCCGACACATCGCTCCATCGGTGTGGATTCTTACCGTCGCGCTTCGCCAGTGCCATCGCGTCGCGGATATGATGGGCACCACCGTTATAGCTGGCCAGCACGAAGTTTGTACGCTCATAATGGTCGCGGATATCGGAGAATTTCTGCTGCAACTCCGCGATATACTTGGCTGCAGCACGGATATTACTCTCGGGATCGTAGAGTTTGTCGCGGGAGAGACCGAGATGGTCGGCAGTGCCCGGCATGATCTGCATCAGTCCCTTCGCACCGGCAAAGGAGACAGCTTTCGGGTCGAAGGTAGACTCCTGATAACACTGTGCCGCCATCAGTCGCCAGTCCCAGCGGATGTCACGACTATAGGTCATGAAATAACTGTCGTAACGGGAGATGATACCGCCCTTGGCATCGAGCATCGGAGAGAAGATACGACGGCGCACCTTACGGGTGGTCAACAGCTCCGTCTCTGTCTTCTTCGCCTCCACGATGAGCCCAGGATGTAACCATGCCTTCAATTCGTCTGATAATTCCGGCTTGTCATTACCCGCCTCAATATGACCAGGTGTCGGGAAAGCGATGAGATCGATATCGCCCTCCTGCTGCTTCCTGATGAGTTCAGCACTGTCACGGCACACCTCCACCCGCAGTCTCACTCCGAGGGAATCGGCAAAACGCTGACAGATCAGGTACTGTGTGCCGAGTGATTTGCCGTGATAGTCATAATAGGTGTCTGGACCACTGAGTGTCGCCATGATCAGCTCACCGCTCGTCTGGATGGCCTGAAGGTCAAAATCCTCGGTGATGGTGACGGAATCGAGCACCGACCCATAGGGCGTCACTACCCGCTCCTGCTTCTGCGAACAGGAGAACAACAGCATCGCCGTCATCACTATCAGGGAGGTCTTTTGCTTCACTTCGATCTGTTTTCGTCTGCAAAGTTATAACCTTTTCCACAACAAACCAAAGAAAAGGGGAATTATTAGATACTTTTCTTTCTGGTACCACGCATCATCGTCACAACAAAACAAATTGTTTTGGTCTGTTAAAGATGCCTCCTACGAGTGTAAAGGATGCCTTGCACGAAGGCAAAACAACTTGTTTTGTTTTTGCAATACATATCATGATCATTCGTGCAAGGCTTTACCAACATCATTGAAGAAGAAGAAAAGATAGTGGAACAGATACGATTTTTTGGTTTTCTTTGTCTATAATCGGAAGAAAATGTGTACCTTTGCACCCGATTTATAGACTTTAACGGTTATGTTACGTATTGCAGTACAATCAAAAGGACGGCTTTTCGACGACACGATGAACCTGTTGTCGGAGGCTGACATCAAGGTAAGCGCCTCAAAGAGGACGCTGCTGGTACAGTCGTCAAACTTCCCGCTGGAGGTGCTCTACCTCCGCGATGATGATATTCCACAGAGTGTGGCCTCAGGTGTGGCCGACATCGGTGTGGTGGGTGAGAACGAGTTTGTGGAGCGCGGCGAGGATGCCGACATCGTGTCAAGGCTCGGCTTCTCCAAGTGCCGTCTGTCGCTGGCCATTCCCAAGGACATCGACTACAAGGGTGTGGAGTGGTTCGAAGGCAAGAAGATCGCTACGAGCTATCCCGCTATCCTGAAACAGTTCCTCGACAAGCATGGCATCAAAGCCGAAATCCATGTGATCACAGGTTCGGTGGAGATCAGCCCGGGCATCGGACTGGCCGACGGCATCTTCGATATCGTCTCCTCCGGTTCGACCCTCGTGAGCAACAATCTCCGCGAGGTGGAGGTGGTGATGCAGAGCGAGGCCCTGCTCATCGGCAACAAGCAACTCTCTGAGGAAAAGCACCAGATACTGGAGCAGATGCTCTTCCGCTTCAAGGCCGTGAAGGATGCAGAGGATAAGAAATATGTACGCATGAATGCTCCGAAGGCCCGTCTGCAGGAGATTATCGATGTATTGCCGGGCTTGAAGAGTCCGACTATCATTCCTCTGGCCGACCAAGAGTGGTGCTCCGTACACACAGTGCTCGACCAGAAGCAGTTCTGGGACATCATCGGCAAGTTGAAGGAGATGGGTGCCCAGGGCATCCTCGTCACGCCGATTGAGAAGATGATTATATAGTTGATAGTTTAAAGTTTATAGTTTATAGATGATTTGTTCTATAGGCAGAAAAGAAAGGCTTGCAGGGTAATCAGCTATAAACCATAAACAAAAAGGAGAATGCAATGAATATCATAAGGAATCCGGAGAAGAAGGATTGGTCGAAGATCGTGGAGAGACCGCGACTCGATGTGTCGAAGCTCAATGAGACGGTAGCCTCGGTATTGGCTGATGTCAGGAAACGCGGCGATGATGCCGTGAAGGGCTACGAACTGAAGTTCGACCATGTGGACCTGCCGACACTCGCCGTGAGCGAGGCGGAGATGGAAGAGGCTGAGCGACTGGTGGACAGCGAGTTGAAGGCAGCTATCCAACTGGCCCACTATAACATCCGGATGTTCCATGAGTCGCAGGTATTCAAGGGAAAGAAAGTGGAGACACAACCTGGTGTGGTATGCTGGCAGAAGAGCATCGCCATCGAGAAGGTGGGTCTCTATATCCCCGGTGGCACTGCCCCACTCTTCTCTACTGTGCTGATGCTTGCCACACCTGCGAAGATTGCTGGATGCGAGGAGATTGTGCTCTGCACACCGCCGGGTCGTGACGGCAAAGTAAACCCCGCCATCCTCGTGGCTGCCCGTATCGCCGGTGTGAGTAAGATCTTCAAGGCCGGTGGTGTACAGGCCATCGGTGCTATGGCCTACGGCACAGAGTCTGTGCCCAAGGTGTATAAGATCTTCGGTCCCGGCAACCAGTACGTGATGGCTGCCAAGCAACAGGTGAGTCTGCACGATGTGGCTATTGACATGCCTGCTGGTCCCTCGGAGGTCTGTGTCATTGCCGATGAACATGCCAACGTAGAGTTTATCGCAGCCGACCTGCTGTCACAGGCAGAGCACGGCATCGACTCGCAGGTGCTACTCATCACCACCTCGGAACAGGTGATCCTCGACGTACAGGCTGAGGTGAATCGACAGCTCGACCTGCTACCTCGTAAGGAGATTGCACAGAAGGCACTGGACAACAGCATACTGGTGCTCGTGAAAAATAAACAGGAGGCGATCGACCTCTCGAACGCCTATGCTCCAGAGCATCTGATCATCCAGACGAAGGATTATCTGAAGTTGGCCAATAAGGTAGTCAATGCCGGCAGTGTATTCCTCGGCGAATATGCCTGTGAGAGTGCCGGTGACTATGCCAGTGGTACGAACCACACGCTGCCCACGCACGGTTATGCTACCGCCTACAGCGGCGTAAACCTCGACAGCTATTGCCGTAAGGTCACGTTCCAGCACCTGAATGCTGATGGTATCCACAGCATCGGTCACGCCGTAGAACTCATGGCAGAGGCAGAGCAACTGGAAGCGCATGCAAACGCTATGCGAGTGCGCATACGTTCAGTTGAAAGTTGATAGTTGATAGTTGACAGTTATGAAATCATTAGAACAATTAACTCGCCCCAATATCTGGAGCTTGGCACCGTATAGCAGTGCGAGGAATGAGTATGCTGGACGGGAGGCACGGGTGTTTCTCGATGCCAACGAGAACCCATACAACCAGCCCTTCAACCGTTATCCTGACCCGTTGCAGTTGGAACTGAAGAAGGCACTGTCAAAGGTGAAAGGTGTACTGGCAGAGAATATCTTCCTCGGCAATGGAAGCGACGAGGCCATCGACCTGCCCTACCGCTGCTTCTGCAATCCCGGAATAGATAATGTGGTGGCCATCGAACCCACCTACGGTATGTATAAGGTATGCGCCGACATCAACGATGTCGAGTATCGTCCAGTGTTACTCGACGACCGTTTCCAGACAACTGCCGAGAAACTGTTGGCTGCCACCGACGCACATACGAAGATCATCTGGCTCTGCTCTCCCAACAATCCCACAGGCAATTGTCTGAAGCGTGAGGAGGTCATGAAGGTGATTGAGCAGTTTGAGGGGATTGTTATCGTCGACGAGGCTTACAGCGACTTCTCCAGTCAGCCAACCCTCCGCACAGAACTGTCGAAACATCCGAATCTCATCGTACTCAACACGATGTCGAAGGCATGGGGCTGTGCTGCCATCCGTCTGGGTATGGCCTTTGCCTCGGAGGAGATCATCGGTCTGTTCAATAAGGTAAAATATCCCTATAATGTGAACCAGCTCACTCAACAGCAGGCCCTGGAGGCGCTGAAAGATCCCTTCGAGGTGGATAAATGGGTGAAAGTGCTGTTGCAGGAACGTACAAGGATGATTGACGCCTTCGAGTTACTGCCCATCTGCGAGAAGGTCTATCCGACGGAGGCGAACTTTTTCCTTGCCAAGATGACCGATGCGACAAAGATATACAACTATCTGGTGGACATGGGCATCATCGTACGTAACCGACACAGGGTGCAGCTCTGCCAGAACTGTCTCCGCATCACCATCGGTACAAAAACAGAGAACAGCGAACTCATCGCAGCTCTCCGTCAGTATGAATAAAGCAAAATCCCCTTCCGACGCGGAAGGGGATTTTGCTTACTTGGCCTTCTTGGCTTTCTTTTCAGCTTTCAACTGTGCCTTGGTAGCCTTCTCTTGAGCCTTACGGGCTTTCTCCTGAGCTTCGGGAGTTCCCTCACGAGCTGCCTTCTCTGTTGCCTCCTGAGCCTTCTTCATAGCCTTCTCGGCATCCTTCTTGGCGTCCTCGGCATCTTCTTTTGCCTTCTTACGTTTCTTGGCTTCCTTCTCAGCTTTCTTAGCTTTCTTCTCAGCTTTCTCCTGAGCCTTCTGAGCCTTACGGGCTTCCTTCTCAGCCTTGGCAGCAGCCTCAGCGTCAACCTGATTTGTGGCAGCAGTGATCACGTCCTGTGCCTGTACCTTACTTGTAGGAAGCATTCCGGCCATCAGTGCCAGTGCTACCGTCATGATGATCTTCTTCATAAGACTATTCTTTTTATCGTTAAATAATTGTCTACATTTGACGGGTACAAATATACAAAGTAAAACTCAAATAACGCCATAAATTGGATATTTTAACATCACTTTATCAGATAATTACGAAATTATCGCTATCTTTGCATAGAAAATAATAAATATATGGCATCTCTATGAGTAAAATCGTCAACATCGCGTTCGACCTTGGCGGCGTTGTCCTCGCCCTAAGCCTTGAGGGAGCCATCCGCGAGTTTGAACGTATCGGACTGAAAGACGCCCGTCAGCGACTTGACGCTTTCCAGCAGCGCGGAATATTTGCCGATCTGGAGTCAGGTCGCATCAGCGCAGAAGAATTCAGACAAGAACTCAGTCGGATGATTGGCAGGGAACTCTCAATGGACGACTGTTATCATGCCTGGCATGGTTATGTGGACCATGTCCCTCAGCGTAACCTCGACATGCTCCACCTGTTGCGTTGCAAGGGTTATAAGGTATGTCTGCTCTCCAACACCAACCCGTTTATGATGATGTGGGCAGGAAACGACTTCGATGGACAAGGTCATCCCATCAGCGATTTCTTCGACCATATGTACCTCAGTTATGAATGCGGCATCATGAAGCCCTCCCCCGAGATCTTCCAAATGATGCTTTACGGTCAGCAAGCCCTTCCGGAAGAGACAGTGTTCGTGGATGACAGCCCTGCCAACTGTGAGGCCGCAGCCCGTCTTTGCATTTACACCATTTGTCCCCAGAACAACGAAGACTGGACAGGTATGCTTCAGGAATTCCTCAACCAATATTAGATAATGATTTAGTTATGATTAGAAAAGCAAGCAAAAAAGATATCAAGCGTATTCTGGAACTGTTGCATCAGGTGAACATGGTGCATCATGTGTTACGCCCGGATCTGTTTAAGCCATACACCACCAAATATAACGAGCAAGAACTTGATGCCATGCTTAGTGACAACAACAAACCTATCTTTGTCTATGACGATGAAGAAGTGTTAGGTTATGCTTTCTGTCAGATTTCAGAAGTTAAGGACCATTTGTTACTACAGGACATCAAGACACTGTATATTGATGACATATGCGTTGATGAAAATGCCCGCGGCAAGCAAATCGGGAAATCATTATATGAATACGTCCGTGACTACGCCTCGTCCATCGGTTGTAATAACATAACCCTTAATGTATGGGAGGGCAACGACACTGCACTCTGTTTTTATAAGAACATGGGCATGCAAGTACAGAAAACGACAATGGAGATCATATTGTAATCATATTGTTTGAAAAGATGGCCTGGGAAAAAAAATATCGCTGCGAGGCCTGTGGATATGAAACCGAAGTGTATGAGGGACGTGGTTTGTTTCGTCAGCAGATTACGGCGATGACATGTCCTGACTGCAAGACTATCCAAAACATCGTAGTGGGTGGAATCATTGCTGACGTAGCCCCCTCCTACAGAAGTGAGGTTGGTCGTCTGTGTTTGCAGTGTGGCAGCGATAATATCCGTATATGGGATATGAAGACCTGTCCTAAGTGTCAGGGAATCATGGAAGATACAGGCGAAAAGGTTTTTTGGACATGAGTACCACAATGTAATAATGAACAAATGAAGAATATTGACGACTTATTTATTTTATTCGCCATCGTACTGATGCTGGGTTGTAGCAGCAGAACGGGCAAGGCTGCCAGTGATACGGACTCACTGACTGTTGACACTGTGGCTGATACAGGTCTTGACAAGCACTCCGAGGCCTATATCCGCCAACGTATCGATACCATCTACAAGACTGTTGGGAAAACCACCTACGACAGTGAGGGCAATGAGGTTGATTATATCCACAACCCTTTCAACCGCGACAGTGCCTACTGTTCCCAACGTTATTACGCCCTGAAAAAGGAGGCTCTCCAGTATAGTAACGAGATGGGATTCCCATTATATGACTATGATTACTGGGTGTGTGGACAGGACTATTCTGACGACTGGAGTTGCAAGGTGGCAACTGTTTACGAAGTCACAGACTCCACGGCTCTCGTTGATCTGATCATCCATAACTTCAGCGACAGAGAAACGACCATCGCTCTCCGCTTTGAGCGTGATGACTGGTATATCGACGATTTCTCTCCTTCGCAAGATGGCAATGACGACAAGAAATACCTTCAGGAAACCATCCGTGAGGGTCTGGAAGTACGTGAGAAAGCCAAGGCCCTCGTCGGTTATTGGGGATGGGTTGGCGATGACTGTCCAGAGTTGCTGCTACGTCTGGAGATGAGCGACGAGGGTCTGATAGTCACAGAGTGTAATATCTATCGTATGTATGGCTTCGACAAGGCCACCGTTTCCTACAATGGCACAGACCTATCTGTCTATGAACTAGATTACGACGAGGAAAACATGAAAGTCAACCATGAGTTCCATCTCGATGCCCGCTTGGATAATAACGGTAATCTAACAGGTGACTGTCATATCAAGCATCCGTTAGCCAGCAAGGATTACGAAGGCACTATCACCCTCCGCAAAGATTACTTCAAATACCGCGACGGTTTAAAATGATTTCAACTATGGCCTTACGGCTCTTAGGCTTCATCTCGTCAGCAGCATATCCCAATGGAATGATAACAGCTGGTTCCTCATTCTCAGGCAAGTTAAACAACTCTTTACAGAGAGTGGCGTCAAAGTTGCATACCCAGCATGTAGCAAGACCTTCGTATGTAGCAGCCAGGCAAAGGTGCTCTACGGCAATGGCAATATCAATATTGCCATGATGCTTGCCGTCAGATCTCACCCACTCTTCATCATGCAGGATAGAGGCCATGATATACATCGGGGCCGTATTAAACCAGTCGCGGTTATAACACTGCTGCAGCTTGGCCTTTTCCTCATCACTGCTGACAATATGGAATAACCAGGGTTGTTTGTTTACAGCTGAAGGTGCAAAACGGACACACTCCATGATGTAGTCCAGCTTTTCCTGTTCAACATTCGTAGGCTGATAGTTCCTACAACTATATCTTGCTTTCACTAATTCCAAGAAGTCCTTCATAATTCTTTTATTTGTCTATTTCGCTTCAATGTTGATCTTGGGTATGCGACCGTCCTTCATACGCTGAAACTCGCGGAAGGCAGTAGTGCGACGGAAGCCGTTGCCGCCAGAGGGGATACCATCGTGATAGAAGAGGTATGACTTGCCCTTGAAGTCGATGGTGCCGCCATGGATGGTAAAGGAACCCGGCGACTCGTCGGTGATACGACCTTCGTAGTGCCACGGACCATGGATGCTCTTTGCCGTCGAGTAGGCCCAGTGTTCCGGCACACCACCTGCGGCATACTCCAAGAAATAGGTATCGCCTATCTTATAGATCCACGGGGCTTCCTCAAAGCCAGTCTTCATCACCTTCTTGTGTAGCTGGTAGTCCATCTTCAGACATTTTGGTCCGAACTGTGCCTCGTCGTCCAACATGGGGCGCATGTCGCAGATGCCGTTATTGGCAAAGCTGGTGTCGATGCTGATCATGTCCTCGTTCAACTTAGCATACCAGCAGCCGTTGTTGCCCCAGAAGAGCCATGCCTGTCCGTCGTCGTCGATAAACACCGTGGGGTCGATGAAACCCCAGTCGCCTGGGATGAGCGGTTTCCCGATGGGGTCAGCCCATGGTCCTTCCGGACGATCGGCTACGGCTACACCTATGCCGTGGAGATGCTTGGTAGTGTCCTCTGCAGCCACATACCAATACCACTTGCCGTTGCGCTCGATGGCCTGTGATGCCCAGGCATTGTCGCCCTGCTTGGCCCACTTGAAGTGGGCTGTGGTCAATACGATACCGTGATCCGTCCAATGCTCCATATCGGTAGTGGAGAATAGCTGCCAGTCGGGCATGCGGAAATAGGTTGCCGTGTCCAGGTCGTGACCTGTGAACACATAGAGACGGTCGCCCGATACCACAGGAGCCGGGTCGGGGTTGTACATGCGGTTGTTTACACGCTTTTGGGCTTGCAATGTGATGGCCAACAAGAGAGTGATGGCAGTGATAACAGTTCTTTTCA
>Ga0310786_10011596_pt1 | contig 10984 bp, 10 predicted proteins | sample AusTroGonzalo_MG_FD_203881 | JGI IMG/M metagenome (GOLD analysis project Ga0310786, IMG submission 203881) | Bovine rumen microbial communities from tropical cattle in Woodstock, Queensland, Australia - Gonzalo_03 (v2) (version 2) | ecosystem: Host-associated > Mammals > Digestive system >...
CTGCAGTAACTGCTAATGTTGAACCAGTACAGTTCAAGGACGTTGGTTCTCGTTCTATTAGCACTAGCGCAATCGGTGGAAAGAAGATCAGCATTCCTGCAAGCGGTACATACCATGCTGCATTGCTCCGCGCTGAGGGCACATACTGTTACACACCAGTAAATACTATGGAATTCATGCTTTCTGATAAGACTTCTGTCGGTGATACGGACGGCATTAAGGTATATGCAAATGCGTTTACTGATGGAACATCTGCTATCAATACCGTCAGATGGGATAGCCCATACATGTGCGGTACTGTTGAAAGCAGAGGCGCAAGCTTGGTATATCTCAAGGATGCAGAATAATCTACAGACTAGATAATATAAAAAGAGGATCAGAATTTCTGATCCTCTTTCTTTTTGAATTTTAAGCGCCCCGGTTTAAACCCTGAAGGACATTCGAACGCTTGTACATTTACACTGCCATTATTGTACCAGTGTGTACCTTTGTGTAATTTTGACATTACTTGTCTAAGTTTATCAGATATTGGTCGTACACTGTTTGCAGCAGAAATTTTAGCTCTGTGTTCATCACTAAACTTTCTACCTTTCATCTTTTTTGAAATACTCTGTCTTGCTTCAGCTGATAAGTGCTTACCATACATTGGATTTTTAGCACCTAAACTAGCCTCACGATGTTTATTGATGCGTTCATCTGACATGTTCATATTATGAAGTGTAGTATGTTCAGATTTTGTCAACTTAATCGTTAACTTAAAATCATTGTAAATTCCAAGTTCTCTTAAACGCTTTTCGCTGTTAATTATTCTTCTAAATGTGCCATCTTCATTGGGCCACAAAATTATTTCGAGTAAATGATGTCTATCTATTTGCATGTGTAAAATGTAATAAATTTTCACAACTTTGTGTATAAATATTGTAGGAAATTTGATATTTTAGCCGTACTGAAAGTGAGTACAAGAGGTAATAAATGAGCATTCCGAACGACATAATCGGTAGCGCTAATGTTAGCTACCTAGGTGATCCATTTGAACAATATTGCGGACTGAATGGTAAGCCTCTAATTGGCGGCCATATCGAAGTGTACCTCGCAGGGACATCTGACAAATACATGACATTACAAGACTTTGATGGCGACTACAACCCATTCAAAGTACCACTTGGAGCTGATGGCCGTGTTGTAATGTTAGCTGATCCAAGTCTGACTTACGATATTTACGTTTATAATTCTTATAATGACTTAGTGTGTTCACGATTGAACGTTGAATGTACGTGTCCAGGTAACATTTCTATCAAAGGTGCTGACACATGGGTGCGCAATACTGATGGTACATTAGATATTTCGCTTAGAACTAGTGCAAATAACAGACGCGTATTTGACGTAAATACTAGAAACAAACGTTTAGACGTTCAATCGCCATTATATTTTGTTGAAAACAGTCAGTCAGCTACAATTATTGGTCTATCTGGTGACTATGCTACTACTGCTGATGTTGCTGCTAAACTCGATACTACTGCATTTAGTGCAGTATCAGGTGATTTCTTAACAGACAAATTTGAATACGATGACAACTTTAATGTTACTGGTTATAACGGTAGCGCTTTCGCTAGCAATGGTCAAACCTATTCAGCCGGTACTAATATCAATATCACTGATAATGTTATCAGCGTTACTGGTCTACCTACTAGTTCAGACATTGAGAATGCTGTATCTAGTGCTGTAACGAATGTCGAAAACAAGTTCGAATACAACGAAAACAACTACATCACTGCATACAACAGCTCTTCCTTTGCTGGTACTAACTACAGTGCTGGTGACTATGTAAGCATTGAAAATGACACGATTAGCGTAACTGGATTGCAACCATCTGGCGACTATGCTACTCACGATGATTTAACTGCTTATCAGCCAAGCGGAGATTACGCTACACATGATGATTTGACAGCATATCAACCTAGTGGAGATTACGCAACTAAGACTGAACTCGAATCTGCTACATCGGGTAAGATGGATGTTACCGGCATGACTGCATACCAGCCAACAGGCGACTATGCAACTCATGACGATTTGACAGCATATCAAACTGTCGAAGGAATGACTGCATACCAACCAAGTGGAGATTACGCAACGCATGACGAGCTAACAGCTTATCAACCTGTTGGTGACTACGTTACTCAAGATGAAATGACTGGCTATCAACCATCAGGTGATTATGTTACACAAGATGAAATGACAGCTTATGCTACAACGTCGTTAGTTAGCTCGATTAGTTCTGAACTTTACAGCGCAGTATCAAGTATTTCTGGTGACTACGAATTAGTTGCTGGTTCTGGTGTTGAGCTTGTAGATGATCCGAATGCAAAGACTACAACTATCAATGTAACAGCTGAAGGTACTCCTGTTACTGCAATACAGGCGATGATTGAAAGTGCAACATCTGGTTTGCAGCCAAGTGGAGATTACGCTACAACTACACAAGTTGCAGAAAAGTTAGATACAACAGCATTTAGCACAGTTTCAGGCAACTTCTTAACAGCAGTCGACTTAACTCCATATCAAACTGTTGAAGGTATGACTGCTTATGCAACAGTCGAATCTTTAACATCGAAACAAGATGCTGGTGACTACTTGTCTGCATCTGAATCTGCTAACTATTACCCAATGACTGGTAACCCGTCTGGATTCTTGACTGAACATCAGTCGCTTGATGGTTATTTGCAAGATACAGACTTAACAATTGTCGATAACAAGATTACAGAAATCAGTGGTGTGCCTCTGTCTGCTGGTGGCGGAGGCGATGTACCAGAAGGTGTCATGGCTGAATCTGGACTCGAATTCAACACAGATAACGAAATTTCTGGTTACAACGGTTCAGCATTCGCAGTAGGCGGCATTCCTGCTGATGCATACACATTGTCTGCTGGTAGCGGTGTTGAAATTATAGATGACCAAGTAAACAAGATAACAACTATCTCTGTTACATCACAAGCTGGTAACCCAGATGTTGAAGCTTATGTTCAGAATACCAGTGCTGACATAGATGCAACAATTATCAATGTAAGTTCGAACTCTGGTGTTTGGGGTGGCAGTGCTTTACCTATAAGTGCTGGTCTTGGTGTTAAATTACAACTTGTCAATGATACTTTGGTTGTAAGTAATGATGAAACTGTTTTGTGGACCGGATCATTGTACATGGAAGACAATGCGACATTCACAGCAACAGAAGCACCAAGCGCGTTTGAAACTGTAAAATTTATCATGTATGGCTATAGTGATGGTGCTAGAGCACCACAGGAATTGTATTTCAGCGGATGTATGAAGGAGTATGATTTGGTGCCTATTGGTTTTTACGGCAGTTCAATACGCTTTAATCACAACAGATTAAACTTTAGCAATAATGTTGGTACTTTTACTGATTGTGTTCAGTACGTTATGGGAACTTCAATAACAACAGCAGAAGATAGACCAGCATTATTAAAAGTCATCGGCATCAATCGTAAGTAAGGAGGCAACTAATGTCTGACATTTACAAAGTGCGATTCAACGGTGATACACTCTGCTCACGACAGACTAGACAATTTGTGCACAAGTACAAATCGTTTAAATGGGTGCTAAGTGGTAGATGGAATCAGGGATCTGGCAACTCTGGTGCTACTGCTACGTATATGGAATGGGATGAACTCGGCATAGCTTTCGACGATGATACTGTGCACTATGGACCTACATATTGGACGTATGATTCATATACGTTAGATGGTACACCTTGGTCTCCTGATACTAGAATGCCACAAGTATTACTCGGCGGATCTTGGGGTTCAGAAGTTAGTAAGTTTGATGCATCGAACTTTGTCGAACTAACAGTGTATTTTCATACTGCTGACAATAGTGCAATTTTACCGACACGTGTTGGCTTAATTTCTGCTAATAATCAAAATGAATATCAGTCAAGTACACCACTTGATTTCAAGTTATACGGTTTGAACGAAGACACAAATGAATATGAATTGTTGATAGATGTCAATGCAGCAAATGTCAATAAGTCTAGCACTACAGAAACACTTGTTTCAACTGGTTTCACATATCATTATTCGACTGTAACCGACAAATGGCCATTATCATACGAGTACATCGAACCGATTCCTGATTATACACTGCTACAGACAGATCTGCGTTCACTTGGCCTAACAAACGCATATCAGACACTTGGTTCATCTATCGATCTGTCAAACTTGACACACAGATTTTTGTGTATCAAGTTTGGCGCTACTAATAACCAATCTGGTGCAGGTGCATATGATGTTAGATTCAGTCCATCTAACATATCAAGTTTACGCTGGCATTCTTACTCAAGTAGAATTCGAAATCGTGCACCACTTAGCTATGGTAAAAGCTCTGTCAATGTTAATCATAATTGTACGTATGTAGCATACGGCTCAGAATTATATTTTGCAACGAACTCTACAGCGTTTTCATCTGGTGTATGGGCTGAATACAAAGTCGTTATCAACTTAGATACAGGATACATCAGAGTTTGGGTGACAAATGTAGATTCATACATTGAGTATTATATGACTGTGCCTACAACATTTAGTTGTGTAAGTTGTAATGGTGATAGCGGTTCATATAGATCTGCTATTCGCAATTTATACGTATATAGTGCAAAAACTTGGGATATAGCTTTAGGATTGTAATATGTCTACTAAAACTTGTTTATTGAACAAAATATACAACGATCATGCACTAGTTAGAGTAATAATGCTGTCAGTGCCAATCGTTTACGAAACGATTGGACAAGGCTCATTCACTGGAGATGCAGATGTCGTGCAGCCTGGTACACAAGTTAATTTGACAACTGCTTACAGTTCATACTACAGATTCTCAGGTTACGAAGTTACTGGTGGTACAATCGAAAATAACGTGCTAGTCCCTACTGGACCATGTACAGCTCGTGCTGTGTTCAAGCCTAACACATTTACTGCTACTGGCGGTTGGGAAAAAGGTTCAAACTTTACTGCAAGAACTACTGCTGATGGTGGTTCAGCAATGCCAACTAAATATGCAACTTATGGTTCAAGCACAGGTGATGTACCTGCTAGCTGGTACTCAAATTCGAATAGATGGTGTCCAACAGGAGCACAAAATTATCAGATTCAGTTGAACATGAATACGCAATGGAGTGCTTATGTAAACGAATCAAGACTTGTAAACGCTAGTGCTAATATATTTACCAGAGCTGGTGACACATTGTTAAATACAACAGTGTTAAATATGCAAAATATTCCATCTAGCAATTACTATCCACACTCTGCAGTTCAGTTTACAGTGACATCAGATCAATACACTGGATTTTATAAGCTAGATGCTAATTTGTGGGCAAGCTGGAACAATTATTGGGAAAGTTATGGTCAGATGGAGTACGTTGCATCCGGTAACAATAGTACTTGGTCAGCAACAGGTTATGCACCATAAGGAGTACACATGGAAGATTTACTCAGTCAAGCATTCAGCACCGGTGACATCAAGATAGTAGTTGTTGCTGCTATCTTGTACTTAGTCATTTGGTTTCAGCGCAAAGACACAAAGTCTAAACGTGATGAAGCACATGATGAGCTAAATACACGTGTTGCGTTGTTAGAAAGAGAACTAGAAGAAATTAAGCAGTTAGACTTGAGTGCTAAACTTGCACAGATTCTGACGGAGCTTGCATGGATCAAAGATAGACTTAAGGAGAAAGAATGAACGCATTAACAGTAAACGGAAAGCAGTTGACACTTGGCAATACACAAGTTAGTCTAAATTATGTCAACCCAACATGTGTATTCTTTCAGAGTCAAAGCGTATTACCTGCTGGCACATACAAATTCATAGTGAATATACCTGGTGCAATTGAAGTAAAGTGTGTAAACTTGCCAACAATCGGTTCAGACACAGTATTGCCAATAGTTAACGGTGTTGCAAAACTTGTACTTACATCAGATGTTAACATTTGGAATGCATCAATTTGGCCGATGTATGCTTTAGATTCTAATCATTATGAAATGTATGAAGTATACAATTCTTCAAGCTTTGAACTGATACGTGTTAACTTTGGCGAGATTCTTGGGTATGAAGGAACAGGAGCTTAGCATGTACAAAGAGAAACACATTTTAAATCATCACACAGCTGGTCACAAGCTATCACGTTACTTAGATGTTTACGAACTAAACACAGTCAACTGTAGTGCTGATAAGACAACTGGCTATAAAGGTGACACTATCACAATAACTGGCACTCCAGCATGGAATGAAAAGACTAGCTCGTATAGTGTAACTGGTGCTACACTTACGGGTAATCAGTTCGACTTTACTGGATCTGACGTTACTGCACAAGCTAACTACGAAACTGCAAAGAATGTTACATTGCAAGCAACAGATGGTGGTTCAATAGCTGCTAGCAGAGTATCTGGTTTCATTGGTGACAGCGTAACATTGTCGAATACACCGAATGCAAGTTATGCATTCAGTGCTTATACTTTAACGGGTGCTAATTTGACTGGTAGCACATTCAACTTAACAGGTTCTGATGTTACTGCTAAAGCATGGTTCTATCAGCCAGTTGCTAAATTAGCTGATACTTCGAATTATGACATCTGGGTGCCAAAACGCACTTCAAGTTTAGCACCAACTGTTGACAAAGTAGGCATATCATTTGACGCGACACCATATCGTTACGTTGTTTATTCATTGAAATGCACATTTGATTATGATGGATTTGTGCTATTGCGTCCACCTACACAGCAATCGTGGCCGTCGATTAACAATCATTGGAATTTTGCTAGAAATGGATACAAATTATACATTGCACAGTTATCGGGTACTAATGGCAACTATATTGCAAACATCGACACTTGGACAAACGGTAATGCTACTGTTACTGCTAGCATAAGTCAAGCAAATGGTATGCTTGCAGGAAATTACATACAGTGTACAGATTTCGACTATTACCCATATTTCAAGTTGATTCTAGATAGACAAGAATCGAGAGTTTCAGCTTACTTTGCTTCTAATGACTACAGTAACAACTACACATATCAAGGTTGTGCAACAGTTAAAACAACAGCTAATTCTACACAGCTTGAAACTGATTGCTTTGCAAATGAGAACATGAAAGTAAATGCAAAGGTTAAAGTGTATGGATGTACTGCATTTTCAGATGCAACAGGCTGTTATTACAATAAATAATTAGAGGAATTTTATATGGCTTTAGCACAAGTAGCAAATCAAATTTTACGTTCTGCTGGTGAAGGTACTGAAGTAGTAGCAAATTCGCCAATTACTGGTAACGGTACTTCAGAACAGCCATTAGGCATTGACGAAAACTGGCATGGACAAGATGGTGAATCTGTAACGTTCACTGTTTCTGCTATTCCGTCTGGAACTAGAGTAACTTTATCAGGTGCACAAGGAACTGAATCGTTCGATGTAATGAACGGAGCTGATGGTACTAATGGTACTGATGGTGCTCAAGGACCTGCAGGTCCACAAGGACCTAAAGGTGATCCCGGTGTTCAAGGTGAAACTGGTCCACAGGGTATTCAGGGTGAAAGAGGTCCAGTCGGTCCTCAGGGTGAACAAGGCGAACAGGGTCCAGCTGGTCAAGATGGTGCTCCTGGTAAATCTGCATACGAAATTGCAGTAGAAGACGGATTCAGCGGTAATGTTTACGAATGGCTAGAATCTTTGAAAGGTGATCCCGGTGATCCCGGTTTCAGTCCAATTGTTTCTGCAGAAGCAATTCCATCTGGTACAAGAATTACAATTACAGATGCAGTAAGTTCTACTGTGTTTGATGTCATGAACGGTGAACAGGGACCGTCAGGTGCTCAAGGTCCACAAGGTCCATCAGGTACTAGTGGTGCTCCGGGTAAGAGCGCTTATGAACTTGCTGTTGAAGCTGGATTCACAGGTACTAGTGCTGAATGGTTAGACAGTCTCGTTGGTCCAAGTGGAGCACAAGGTCCTTCAGGTGCTGATGGAGCATCTGGTTTCTCACCAACTGTTAGCACAGCAACAATTGCAAGTGGTACTAGAGTTACTATCACAGACTTAACTGGTTCTCATTCATTCGACGTTATGAATGGTGAGCAAGGCCCATCAGGTGCACAAGGTCCTAGTGGTGAAAGCTACACTGGTTCTTTGATGCCATTGATCGGTGATAACGGTATCACTGTTACAAGCAATGCTGGTAATGCAGTAGTTGAAATTTCATCTGTTGCACACGATAACACGATCAGTGGTTTAGGTACAGTTGCTAGCCCACTTGGAGTTGTTGGTGGTGGATCGACACCAGTCGAATATTCTGCTGGTGATAACATCAACATTACTAATCATGTAGTGAGTGGTAAAAATTGGTCAGCTGATATTACAGCTGCATCAAGTTATGCTTACAACCAAGCAACAGCAGATGCACAAGGTCACACATACACTGGTATTGCACCAATCGTAGTAAACAACACTGAAGATAAAATTAGCGCAAACTGCATAGAATTAAGTGCTGGTAGTGGAATCGACAGTACTAAGTTAGCTCTTGGTGTTATTGAAGTAAGTTCACAAGGTGGTGGAAACTTTAGTTCATCTGCTTTTGGCATGAACCCATCGCTACAAGTAACTGCATTAACATCAGTAAATTACTACAATGCGGGTGTTGGTTCTAGCCATTACATTTCTGGTAATGACACTAATCATCTTGGTTGGACTATGCCTAGTGCGTATGCTAACGTGAAGAATGACATCATTACAGACACAATGCCTGAAGTATCTTCTAACTACTCATACAAACTTTCTTACACAACTCCTGCTACTGGTTTTACAGCTAATAGTGGACTTGAAATTAGAAAGTATGTTGGTAACACAGGTACTACGCGCAAAGTATTAAGTGGTAACAGCACACTTGGTGAACTTGTACCTGAAGACTACAGCAATAGACAGTATCTTTCTACTAATGCTGCTGGTAACATGGTGTGGGATAACATTTCTAACCTTATGCAAATCGTACTAGTTGCTACATCAGGTAATATTCCTGCATCAGGTTCATCTGACAACAAAGTATACATAGTAACAGGAAATTCGTAATGATTCTAACTGATGCAGAAAACATAATTGTCAACGGTGTAGTAGATCCAGACATTTACGTCAATGGCGTACTTGTCTGGCCATTGAATGGTTCACTTGAGTCATTTCGTGTCTATCTAGAATTTGCTGACAATCAACCTGATAGTATGACTTTCAGAGGACTGGGTTGGAATGGTAACCCAGGTTCATTGACAGAAAGTATGATACTTGAAGCTAGTGTTAAGCAAGATGGTAGTTGGGCTGCAATGACTTCTGACAGATTGCATCACATATTAGAAACTGGTTTTGGTGACGAAATTTACTGTCAAGCTATTTCATTGCTAATTGATTCACACACATTCATCAACTTTCAATGGAGAACACAGGAATACTGGGGACCTACACACGGTGTTCGAATGACAGTATATGCTAACTACACTGGAGGAGATATTAGATTAAGAGCTGATAAGACTGTTACACAAGCACAAGATACTACATTTGTAATTCATGATGGAGAACTTGATACATGAGTAAAGCTTACACAACATACACAATTCATGAAGGTGAGTTTGACACATAATAGAGGAGATCATTCGTAATGCGCTATAAAAATTATGTCTTCACAATAGCATCACAACTTACGATAAACACAAATAATACTGTAAAGTGTTATGCAAAATCACAACTACTAAATGAGCCAATACTTATTGTAAAGTTGCCAGCTAATGCAAATAACAACAATAATTATGATGGTATTGTTATGTTAAACGAGTATAGAACACAGTTAGTTACAGACTGTGTATACTATAGTGATAGCTTTTCAATAAATCCAGAATTAAACACATTAACACGTGCTAATGCCTATCAAATAGACTATACACAACACACATCATATAATGTCGATGTCTGGCTTAATTCTGTAGATAATTATACATTTGCATATGTGCCTCACTCAGTTATGTCAGACTATTTCGTTGCTGGATATGTAGTACCAAAAGCTGAATATGTAAATAAAGATTTATACGTGTATGTGTATTCGAATGATGTCACTAACGAATTTACACTAATAAATGCAATATTTTCGATGTCAGATAGTGTCGAAATAATGTACTATAAACCAGTGTTCATGAACGTTCAAGGCACAGACTATTTGTATGAACAAGCAGATAATATCTGTTTTTCATATCAGCATGTATCTGCTATACGTAATGTGAAAGTTGAAGACAATAATGCAAGATATAGCTTGCTGAGAGTGAGTGGTGACATAGACACAATATACAATGTGACAGATGAAAGTTTGACGGCATTCAATGAAGATACAGATTATCGTGGATACGGCAGACGTGATCTAATTTTTTACGGATCACGTAGTGTTGATACTGTAGATACAGTATCTGCAAGATTGGAATACTTACCTGAAGACACAGAAGAACTAACAATAAGTTCGTGTACTAACTCACAATTAGTAACTACACACATAAATTGTTTAAGTTTGAATAACTGTACAGTTTCAGCGTTTCTAGGCAGTGTTAACACAACAGCAATTCCAACATATCACAATAACGTTGTAACAAACTCACAAGTACAATACGGTAGTACAAGTAATTATTATGGTAGATGGTCAGCTGATTTTTCTGACATGTACATTAAAGATAGTAGTGTTTCATCGTATTATCCATTGTACAATACACATGTAGAAAATAGCACAGTGAACGGCACATACTACGCTGACTATACTGGTTACATTTCTCCATTAGCTAGATAATTATAAATACTAACAAGAGGATAATATCATGCAGAAACTAGTAGAACTTTTAAATTCGTTGATTCAGAAGTACAACATGGAACAGGCAGATGTAGAACAGATTCAAGCTGCTCTATCTGAACTCGA
>Ga0310786_10011598_pt1 | contig 10982 bp, 9 predicted proteins | sample AusTroGonzalo_MG_FD_203881 | JGI IMG/M metagenome (GOLD analysis project Ga0310786, IMG submission 203881) | Bovine rumen microbial communities from tropical cattle in Woodstock, Queensland, Australia - Gonzalo_03 (v2) (version 2) | ecosystem: Host-associated > Mammals > Digestive system >...
ATTCGGCTTTTTGAATGGCCCCTTTCATGCCGTCTTCTTTGGGCGTTAAGATAACTTCGGCGCCGAAATGGCGTATGAGCATGATGCGTTCACGCGTCATGTTTTCGGGCATGATGATGACAAGCTTGTAGCCCTTGGCCGCGCATATGGCTGCCAAACCGATGCCGGTGTTGCCGGAAGTTGCTTCAACAAAAACGGTATCTTTGTTGATTTTGGCGGCAGGCACTTTTTCAAGCATGTTTTTGGCTATGCGGTCTTTAATCGAAAACGCCGGATTGTAACATTCGCATTTGCCGAATAAATGCGCCTTGGTTTTGAATTTTTTTTCAATGTTTTTTAAGGCCAAAAGAGGCGTGTTGCCGACAAGTTCGTCAACGGAATTGTATATTTGGGACATATTTATTGTTCCTCTGCTTCTTTGATTAAATCGTCAACAAAATCTTGAAGGCCTTCTTGGCGCACGCGTTTCATGCGTTCGCACGAAATAATGCGGCGCACCTTTTTGATGGTGTCTTCCAAATTTTGATTAACAATCACATAGTCAAATTCATTCCAGTGTTTGATTTTTTCGACAATTAAGTTCATGCGTTTATCAATGACGGCAGCCGAATCGGTGCCGCGGTTAATCAGGCGCTTTTTAACTTCGGCGACCGACGGGGGTAAAAGATAAATGGAAACGACTTTATCGGGCGCCTTGGCTTTCATTTGGAGCATGCCGACCCAGTCTAAATCAAACACAACGTCTTGGCCGATGTTGATAAAACTGTCTACTTCGGATTTGAGTGTGCCGTAGCGCGCGCCGTATTGCGAATCGACACATTCGTAAAAAGCATCTTTGGCCTGAAGCTTATCATACTCTTTGTTGGTGATGTAGTAGTAATCCACGCCTTCAACTTCGCCTTCGCGCTTCGGGCGGGTGGTAACCGAAACAGAGAACTTTAAGTTCGGGTCTTGAGCCAAAATTTCTTTAATGATGGTTGTTTTTCCCGTGCCCGAGGGGGCTTCGATGATGAACATGGCGCCTTTGCGGGTTGTTTTAAGATGTTCGATGATGTCTTTTTTCATGCTTTTTACTCCATATTTTGTGTTTGTTCTCTGAATTGTTCGATGAGGGCTTTTAAATCCATGCCGACTTTGGTTAAATCCAAATTCATGGACTTGGAACAAAGCGTGTTTGCTTCGCGGTTGAGCTCTTGACATAAGAAATCAAGCCGGCGGCCGATAAGACCTCCTTTTTCAAAAATTTCGCGGGCGGTTAAAATGTGGGCCTTGAGGCGGTCAAGCTCTTCTTTGACATCGGCACGCATGATGTAGAACAAAACTTCCTGCTCTAATCTTTCGGGAGAAATTTGTGCATCGGAGAGGTAAGTTTTGATTTGTTCGGCAATTTTTCGGCGGAGCTCATCGCTTGTGCCTTCGGCAATTTTTTCGGCCTGTGCACGTTTGATATCTATTTCGGATAAAATGTTTAAGAGGGCTTCCGCCATTTTTTGGCCTTCGGCCAAACGGTCGGCCTGAAGGCGGATTAGGGCTTGAACAAATGCTTCAGTTACGGCCTTAAAAAGGAGCGTTTTTGTTTTTTCATCCAAAACTTCATCCGTTTTTTCGACAACCCCGCCGACTTTAAGCAGCTCGGCCGGCGAGGGCTTGGCAAAGACATCGGGATTGCCCGTATAAATTTCAACGGCTTTATTTTGCAAAACTTCAAGCAAAGCGGTGTTGACGGTTGCATCGGCTTTGCCGGATTCCGTTTTGAGATTTAAAAGGACGTTAAATGTGCCGCGGGTAAAAAATTGAGAAATTTTGGTTTTGAGCTCATATTCGATTTCATCAAAACCTTGCGGCAGTTTTGTTTTTATCTCGAGGCCTTTGGCATTGACGCTTTTAATCTCAATAACAAAGGAAAAGCGCGTGTTTTCCGCTTGGAAAAGGCCGTCTTGACGGACAAAACCGGTCATGCTTGATATGTTCAAAAAAATTCTCCTAATTTTTGATATTTTGTTTTATAGTATATAAAATAAATTCATAAATTATGTCAAGGGGAAAAACAAATGACGGTATTTAAAAACATTTTAATCACGGGGGCTTCATCGGGTATCGGGGCGGCGCTGGCCATACATTATGCCAATATGGGCGCGGCAACGCTTTTTTTGTGCGGCCGAAACAAAGAAAGGCTTGAAAATGTCGCCGAAAAATGCCGCTACCGCGGTGCAAAAGTTGAAACAAAAATTTTGAATGTGACCGATGAAGAGGGTATGCGCTCATGGATTAGCGAATGTGATGCAAAAGCGCCGCTGAATTTGGTTTTTGCCAATGCCGGCGTTTCAACGGGTGCGGAAACAAAAGAAAATATTTATAATACATTTAACACGAATATATTCGGCGTTTTAAATACCATTACACCGGCAATCGAAATGTTTAAGAAAAGAAAAGACGGCACGCCGAAAAGCATTGCCGTTACCGCTTCGATTGCGGGGTATCACGGCTTGCCGGCGTGCCCTTCGTATAGTGCGACAAAGGCTTGTGTGAAAGCATACGGTGAGGCATTGCGCGAAAACTTAAAAAAAGAACACATCAATCTTTCGGTGATTTGCCCCGGATTTGTGCGCTCGCGCATTACCGATAAAAACAACTGCCCGATGCCGTTTTTCATGGAGGCTGAAAAAGCGGCCGGAATTATTGCCAAAGGCGTTGAAAAAAATGTGGGCTTAATTGTGTTTCCGCTGCCGATGCGCTTGGCGGTTTATGCGCTTTCGATTTTGCCGAATTGTTTGAGCGGCTTTATATACGGCCGCCTGCCGCATAAGGTGTGAGAAAAAATTGTGAAGGAATAAATCAGAGATGGCATATTTGAGTAATTTCGGAATTGTTTTTTGTGTTTATGCGATGCTTTGGCTTGCGCTGAATTTGGCAAAAGGCGTATCCGGATTTGTGTTGCTTACACACGCGCTTTTTTATGGCGCGGGGGCTTATGCTACGGTTATTTTGACGAGAAAATACGGTTTTTCTTTAAGTTTGTTTTTGCCGCTTTGTTTAACGGTAACGATAATTTGTTATGCCGCGGCCGTTTGGCTTGGGCGCTCATCATTCGGCAGAACATTAAAAGCTTTGGAAGAAGATGAAAAATTGACGATGTTTTTGGGCTATCAAACGCTTCAATATAAAAGTTTTGTTTTTGCGGTGTCTGCCCTGATGGCCGGCATTGCAGGCAGTTTTTTGGGTTTGTATATTGTTTTTGTTAACCACGCATCTTTTCAGCTTGCCGCCGGTATTTTCTTTTTTGCGTTGATTGTTGCATGGGGATTTCGCTCGGCGTTCGGAAAAAAAGGAAGTAAAAAATGGCGCTTAAAGATGTTTTGAAAAAATACAAACCGCTTGATACGGGACTTTCAAAAGAAAGAATGGATGTTTTTCAGCAGGGACTTGATGCGATATCCGTGAAACATTTGACCAAAGCGTTTGGGGATATGAAAGCCCTTGATGATTTAAGCATTTCTTTTCCTAAAAGTTTGGTTACGGGGCTTATCGGTCCGAGCGGGGCCGGAAAATCAACATTGATTAACCTGATAACGGGGGCATTGAAACCCGATGACGGTTTGATTGCGCTAAACGGGCAGGCCTATTCTTTTATTGAGCCGTATCGGATGCGCGAATTTAAAGTGGCGCGCACATTTCAAAACGGACGCGTTATCGGGCGGTTAAGCGTTGAAGATAATTTGCTTCTGGCTGTGGCAAAAAACAACGTTTGGCAAGGATTAAAAGAGTTTGAAACAGAACCGTATAAGAAAAAACTTGAAGGTATTTTGATTAAAACCGGCCTTAAAGAATATCGCCGTAAAAAAGCGGCAGAACTTTCGGTTGAGTTAAAAAAAATGCTTGATATCGGCCGCGCTTTGATGCAGGATGCGGATATTTATATTTTTGATGAGCCTTTTACGGGAATTTCATCAAAAATGCTTGAAGATGTTTTGTCTGCCGTCGATATTTTGCGGGTTGAAGCTAAAACGGTGATTCTAATTGAACATAATATGAGTTTAATTGAAAAACTTTCGGATTATCTGATTGTGCTCGACCACGGTAAAGTTTTAGCCGACGGGGCGCCGAAAGATGTTTTGAAAAACAAACGTGTGCGCGATGCCTTGAAAATGTGAATAAGGTCGGCCATGTTTCAAAATAATTTCGGAAGAGATGATAAAAAAAACTTGAATTTGAAAAAATATGGTGTATAAGAAGCGCATCTTTGGTAAAAAAGGTGCGCTTTTTATTAAAGTTTTTTTTCTAAGTTGCGCACAAGTCCGCTTCTTGAACGTTAAGAAGGTCCGGCATATACAAAAAAGAAATTTATTTATGACTACAGAATTTAAAATCCCCGAAACAACAGAAAGCTTTGAAGAACTCTTGAACGAGCAGTTCGGCGATAAAGGTATTGTCGGCTCTGTTGTGAAAGGAACAATTATCCGTTTAACAGACGATTTTGCAACAATTGATGTCGGCCTTAAATCCGAAGGCCGCGTGCCGCTTCGCGAATTCGGCCAAAATCCGGAACTCAAAGTCGGCGATCAGGTTGAAGTGATGGTTGACCGCTATGAAGACAGAGACGGCAACATCGTTTTGTCACGCGAAAAAGCACGTCGTGAAGAAGCATGGGTTGAGCTTGAAAAATCAATGAATGCCGGCGAACGCGTGAACGGTGTTATCTTCGGCCGTGTTAAAGGCGGCTTTACCGTTGATTTGCAAGGCGCTATCGCTTTCTTGCCGGGTTCACAAATCGATATTCGCCCGATTAAAGACATTACGCCTTTGATGGGTGTTTCTCAACCTTTCCAAATTTTGAAAATGGATAGAGAACGCGGCAATATCGTTGTGTCACGTCGTGTGGTTTTGGAAGAAACAAGAGCCGAAGCCAGAGCCGAACTTATTGACGCCATTAAAGAAGGCGCAATTTTGGACGGTATCGTGAAAAACATTACCGATTACGGTGCGTTTGTTGACTTGGGCGGCGTTGACGGCTTATTGCATGTGACGGATATTTCATGGAAACGCATTAATCACCCCGCAGAAGTTTTGAGCGTCGGACAGACCATTAAAGTTCAGGTGATTAAATTCAATGAAGATACACAACGTATCAGCCTCGGTATGAAACAACTCGAGAAAGATCCTTGGGAAGCCGTTGCCGGTAAATACAATGTCGGCGATGTGAAGAAGGGCGTTGTGACAAACATTACCGATTACGGTGCGTTTGTTGAACTCGAAGACGGTATCGAAGGTTTGGTGCACGTTTCCGAAATGAGCTGGACACGTAAGAATGTTCATCCGGGCAAAATCGTTTCAACCTCTGAAGAAGTTGAAGTGAAGGTTTTGGAAGTGGATCCCGAAAAGAGAAGAATCAGCCTCGGTATTAAACAATGCCAACCCAATCCATGGGCGGCTTATGTTGAAAATCATCCGGCCGGTTCCGTTATTGAAGGAACAATTAAAAACATTACCGAGTTCGGTTTGTTTATCGGTTTGACCGATGAAATCGACGGCATGATTCATCTCTCCGACATTGCTTGGGGTGAATCGGGTGAAGAAGCCGTTAAGAATTTTGAAAAAGGCCAAACCATTAAAGCTAAGATTATTGACGTTGACGTTGATAAGGAACGCATCAGCCTCGGCATTAAGCAACTTGATGAAAACAATGCCGCGCTTGCTTTGGAAAACCTCAAAAAAGGTGATGTTGTTAAAGCAATCGTGACCGGTATTGATGAAAAAGGTGTGAATGTTGAAGTTGAAGGCATTCCCGCAATGATTAAGAAAGCCGACCTTTCTAAAGACAAAGAAGGCCAAAACTTAGAAAACTATCACGAAGGTGATGTTTTGGAAGCTAAATTGACCTCTGTCGATAAAAAGAACGGCAAACTCGGCGTTTCGGTGAAAGCATTTGAAATCGAAGAAGAAAAGAAAGCTTTGGAAGAATATGCAAATTCCAATGCAGGCAACACTTCTTTGGGTGATGCTTTGGGCGAAGCTTTGAAAAAAGCCAACTAATCAATATTGATTAAAAAAAAAGAACCCCGCCTGTTTTTACGGCGGGGTTTTTTGTTTTGTGCCACATCAGAGAACTTCGCGGCGACCGATATGGTCGGCCGGTCCGACGATGCCTTCGGCTTCCATGCGTTCAACCAAAGAGGCCGCACGATTGTAGCCGATGCGCAGGCGACGTTGAATATAGCTTGCCGAAGCTTTTTTGTCGGTGCGGACAATTTGAACGGCTTGCTCATATAAATCGGCATCGGAGCCTGAACCCATGGTGGTATGGTCAAATACAGCACCGCCGTCTTTGGGCGAAAGTTCGCCTTCGGTAACTTCTTCGACATATTGCGGGGTGCCTTGCGTTTTTAAGAATTCGACCACGGCTTCAACATCGCTGTCTTTAACAAAACTACCGTGTACGCGCAGCGGCTTGAGGCCGGAGGGCATATAAAGCATATCGCCCATGCCCAAGAGTTGTTCGGCGCCTTTTTCGTTTAAGATGGTCATACTGTCAAATTTTGAGGTAACCTGGAAACTGATGCGGGTCGGGAAGTTGGCTTTAATCACACCGGTGATAACATCAACGGACGGACGTTGGGTGGCCATGATAAGATGTATGCCGGCGGCGCGGGCTTTTTGTGCCAAACGTTGAATGGCCGCTTCGACTTCTTTGCGCGCCATAATCATTAAGTCGGCAACTTCATCAACCACAATGACGATGTAGGGCATGGGGGTTGTGTCAAGCTCTTGAGTTTCGTAGATCGGCTTGCCCGTTTCGGCATCAAAACCGACCTGAATTGTTTTAACGGGTTTTTCACCGCTTTCTCGGATTTCTTTGAGTTTTTGGTTGTAGCCGAAAATGTTGCGCACATGTAAATCGGAAATTTTGCGGTAACGTTCTTCCATTTCGCCGACCGCCCATTTTAAGCCCAAAACGGCTTTAGCCGGATCGGTAATGACCGGCGTGAGCAAATGCGGAATATCGTTATACATCGAAAATTCGAGCATTTTCGGGTCTATCATAATCATTTTGCATTCTTCGGGGGTCATTTTATAAAGGAGGGATAAAATCATGGAGTTAACCCCGACGGATTTACCCGAACCGGTGGTACCGGCAACGAGCAGGTGAGGCATTCGGGCCAAATCGGCATAAATGTTGTTGCCGCCGATGTCTTTGCCCAAAACAACGTTTAAGGTGTTTTTGCTTTGAGCGAAAGCTTCATCTTCAATGAGGTCTTTAAACCAAACCGTTTCGCGTTTTTGGTTCGGGATTTCGATACCGATGGCGTCGGTGCCCGGAACAACGGCTATGCGCACGGAAATGGCACACATGGAGCGGGCGATATCATCGGACAAACCGATGACGCGTGCGGTTTTTGTGCCGGCAACGGGTTTGAACTCAAAAAGGGTAACCACCGGACCGGGGCGAACAGCCACAATTTCGCCGTGAACGCCGAATTCCTGCAAAACGCTTTCCAAATTATGGGCCGTGGTATCAAGCTCTTTTTGGCTGATTTCCTGCGTGCTTTTTTCTTTGGGCATGGTTAAGAGGTTGATGCTCGGGAACTGATATTCTTTTGAGCCGCTGACGGTTTTTGTTTTAATTAAGGTAGGTTTTGTTTGCGTTTTGACCTTGACGGGTTCGGGATCTTTTCTTTCAAGAGTCGGTTCGATTTTAATGCGGGAGAATTTTTTGGATTTTTTCGAAGATTTTTGCTTTTTGAACAAACCGCTGATGCCGCATATGGCATGATAACAACCCTTGAGGGTTTTGATGCAGGTTTGAGCGATGGCCTTGAGCAGTTTATACCAGCTTTTAAAGGTTAAGCCCATGACAAGATTGAATGCAACCCATGCGATGATGAAAAGAAGGCAAAGCAAAATGATTTCGCGATAATTTTCAATCCGTGAATGGCTTAAAAGTGTGTTTAAGGGTTCAAGCAGGCTTTTACCGACATTGCCGGCAACGGGGTATTCGCCCATTTTGAAACGGTCGGGTTGCTTGAAAATTAGGTTGAGCAACGGCATGGTGGCTAACACACCCAAAACGAAAGCCGCCAAACGCCATTTGAAAAAAAGAAGTGTGCCGTATCTTAAAAGCTTGTAGCCCCAAACAAAAAACACAAGCATGAAAAGAGGCAGGGCAATACCCGTGCCCGCACTGATGTCGGCAAGCGATGCGCCGAAATAACCGAGCCAATTTTGCGCGGCGCCGTCTTTGGCGTTGTTAAACGAAAAATCGTTTTGCCGATAAGAGAAAACGGCGGCATAAAAAGCAAGGCCGATAAGAATAAGTGCAAGCCCCAAAAGTTTTTGCTTAAAGGCTTGCCATTTCAAGTTGTCTTTTTTGTTTGATTTTTTTGCCATTTTGAAACCTATATTTTGAAGTTTTTGAGTTTTGTTAAGCTGGTGATGACATCGTAACCGATGCAAATTGTCGGATCGAGTTTAAGCCCTTCGACATTGAGGGCGGAATATATGTGGTGTTCCATAACGCGCGATCTGATAATTTCGGCGTTCGGATTTTGTTGGGAAATGCCTTCTATCATTTCTTCGATTTTTTGCTGCGTTTGCCTGTCGAATACGGGACGACATAAAGTCAGAACATCGCTCATGCCTGAGGAAATAACGCCCGATTTTAAGAAAAACATCATTTCGTCATTTGAGGGCGAATATTCAAATTTTGAAAAATCGAGAAAAACATCTTTGCCGATCATCAATGTTGAAAGAGAGACCGGATTTTTTGAGTTATAATTGAGCATGCTCAAATCTTTTTCGATGTGGTAGCAACCGACGGGCAAAAGATGATATTTATCATCGGCAAAAGCGTAGCTTGTGTGAGAAAGAGGCGCTTTGTAACGCATCATGAAACCGATTTGGCGCGCGATTTTGTCTTTGACCCAAAAATCCATCGGGTTTAAGAATGCAATATATTCTCCCGTGGCAAGGTCAAAAGCCTGTTTGAAAACAAGCGCTTTGGGCAAAGGATTTTCGTTGACGATGAGGCGGATACGTTTGTCTTTTTCAATGTATTTTTGAAGCCGCTTTTGAAGAATGTTTGAGCCCGTGTTTTCAATAATAAGCCATTCGGTGTTTTGATAGGACTGATAAGCAAAAGACTTAAGCGCGGTTAAGTAAAACCGCGTGCCTTTTTCAACAATGCTGACAACCGATACTTTTCGTATTTCAACCATGGGTGTTTGCTTAAAAGTTTTAGTTCTTGACTTTAAATTAAAATATCTTTAAATTCCGAATAAATCATTAATAAAAAGAGGTTTTTTTTAGAATTATGAAATACGCTTTTGTATTTCCGGGACAGGGTTCGCAACATATCGGTATGGGTGCGGATTTGTATAAAAACTTTGGCGCAGCTCGTGAAGTTTTTGATGCCGTGGATGATGCCTTAAATCAACACTTATTTGATTTGATGCAAAACGGTTCGGAAAATGAGCTGACCTTAACGGTTAATGCACAACCGGCTATTATGGCTGTTTCAATGGCAACAATCAATGTGCTTAAAAAAGAGTTCGGTTTAAGCTTAAAAGATAAAATATCGTTTGTTGCGGGGCATTCTTTGGGCGAATATTCGGCTGCCTGCACGGCCGGCGTTTTTTCGCTTGAAGATACGGCAAAGCTCCTTCGTTTGCGCGGTGAGGCTATGCAAAAAGCGGTGCCCGAAGGCGTTGGCTCTATGGCTGCCGTTCTCGGTTTGTCTGCCGAAGATGTTGATGCTTTGATTGAAGCGGCTTCAACAAGCGAGGAATATTGTGTGGCCGCAAACGATAATATGGACGGGCAAATTGTTTTATCCGGTTATGCAAAAGCCATTGATAAAGCCGTTGAGTTGGCTTTTGATTTTGGCGCTAAAAAAGCGGTGAAACTGCCGGTCAGCGCGCCTTTTCACAGCCCGCTGATGCAAGCCGCCGAGCCCGTGATGGCAAAAGCGCTGAACAAAGTTTTGAGTTTTAATCCGGAAATTGAGCTCATTTCAAATGTGACGGCGGCACCCGCCTCAAACAAAGATGAGGTTATTTCGAACCTGATTAAACAGGTAACGGGCAGGGTGCGTTGGCGCGAAACAATGGCGTTTTTGAATGACGAAAATGTGACGGATGTTATTGAAATCGGACCGTCAAACGTGTTGTCAAACATGTTTAAACGGGCCTATAAAAATATTTATTCAACAGCCATACATACCAAAGAAGATTTGGAAGAATTGGCAAACAACTTATAGATGAAAAGGAAAAAACAATGTTTGAATTAACGGGTAAAGTTGCTTTAATTACGGGTGCCTCGGGCGGTTTGGGCGATAAAATCGCACGCACGCTTCATGCACAAGGTGCCAAACTTGCTTTAACGGATATGCGTTCGGAAGGCATGGAAAAATTGAAAGCCGAGCTTGGCACGGGTGTTGAGTGCTTTGTTGCAAACTTATCAAACGCCGAAGAAATTAAAAATTTGGTGACGGATGTGGAGGCCAAATTCGGGCAAATTGATATTTTGGTTAACAATGCCGGTTTGACGCGTGACAATTTGTTTATGCGTATGTCGGATGAGGATTGGCAACTTGTGTTGGATGTGAATTTGACGGCCGGTTTTAAGCTTGCCAAAGCGGTTATTCGCGGTATGATGAAACGCCGTTTCGGCCGCATTATCGGTATTGCTTCTGTGGTCGGTGTGATGGGAAATGCCGGTCAGGCCAACTATTCGGCCTCGAAAGCCGGTATGATTGCGATGAATAAATGCTTGGCTCAAGAAGTCGGTTCGCGTTCCATTACGGTGAATTCGATTGCGCCCGGCTTTATCAGAACACCGATGACAGACGTTTTGCCAGACGATGTGAAGGCCAATTTGCTTTCTAAAATTCCGGAAGCACGTTTGGGTGAAGCGCAGGATATTGCCAATACGGTTGCGTTTTTGGCTTCTGATGAAGCGGCTTACATTACGGGTCAGACAATCCACGTTAA
>Ga0310786_10011599_pt1 | contig 10982 bp, 7 predicted proteins | sample AusTroGonzalo_MG_FD_203881 | JGI IMG/M metagenome (GOLD analysis project Ga0310786, IMG submission 203881) | Bovine rumen microbial communities from tropical cattle in Woodstock, Queensland, Australia - Gonzalo_03 (v2) (version 2) | ecosystem: Host-associated > Mammals > Digestive system >...
ACAATATGACACCAGCGCAGGTTAAACAGGCTGTTGATGCTTTCGAGGAGAACATGAATAGCCTGCAAGAAAAGGGACTTGCCAAACAGACACTTAACCGCGCAGATGTAGGTGTAAAAATCAAGCCGTTCAATGTACATGAGCATTATGTACCAGTATTTGTAAATGGCAGAAAGCATGCTATCATCATCAATGGCGACCCTGTAATTGTAAAGTCATTAACTGATGGCAACGAACTGGCCAACACTAAACTTGTAAGCGTTTTGAGAAATACCACACGCTTCATGTCACAGTTAAACACCACGTTCAACCCTGAGTTTATCGTTAAGAACGTGCTGCGTGACTCAGGCATGGCCATGATATCATCTTACATTGAAGGTGGTTTGAGATATGCCAACGATGTAAGAAAGAATATAAATCTGTTCGGCAGACGTTATCTCGGTCAGCTTATAAGAAATGGCAAGTGTGACAATGACGAATACACTCAATACTGGAAAGAGTTTATAGATAACGGAGGCGAAACAGGTTTCACTCGCACACTCAACGTGGAGCAACAGGCCAAGAGACTGAAGAAGATGTATAAGAATATGCTCAGCGGCAAGGAAGTTGACCAGAAGAGTATGTTTGAGACACTGACATCATCTATTGACAGCTTCAACCGCTGGGGTGAAGACCTTTCGAGATTTGCCGTGTATGTAACTAACCGCCAGATTGGTAAGACTGTTGAGCAGTCTGTGAACATGGCAAAGAACGCCACTATCAACTTCCAGCGTAAGGGCGGTGGCGCACTTGCGGCATGGTTCAGAACAACACGCTCATTCTTCAATGCAGGTATGCAGGCTCTGTACAGATTCGGAAGCCTGGCAAAGAACAACCCTAAGAGATTTGCAATTGCAAGTATGGCAATGGTGGTTTCTGGATTGCTGGTGCCGGCATTGAATATCATGATGCTCTCGCTCTGTGGTGGTGAAGATGACGACTGGAACGCTTACAGATTCATGTCGGAGTTCACAGGAAACCACAGCTGGCACATGTTTGTCGGTGACGGATTCTTCACAATTCCATATCCGCAGGAGTTCGCGGCATTCTTTGCAGCAGGAAATATCGTATTCCGTCATTCTATCGGATGGGCCGACAACGACAGCACCATCGCCGGCGATATGTTCAATATGATGATAGAGCAACTGCCGTTTGATATGGGCGGTGGTGGAAGTGTTGACTGGAAGATAATGAATGCTGTTGTTCCGCAGATATTACAGCCATTCGCAGAAGTCTATATAAACGAGGACTTCATGGGAAGGCCTGTATACAAGAAGACTGCATTCAATGAGAATGACCCGAACTGGACAAAGGCCTACAAGTCAACGTCAGGTACATTGGTTGAGCTTGCCAAACATTTAAATGGCAATGATCAAGTGATGAAACACAGCAAGTTCTGGGATGCATTCAACAACCCAGCTGCATGGCAGCATATATTTGAGGGAGAAGCTGGTGGTATTGGAAGAATAATATCCAATCTTTCGAGAATGGTTGAACATGGTTTCAGTGCAGACAACATGCCATTCCTCAGAAATATCTACATGACATCAGATATGAGTAAATATGCTCCGCAAGTGACGAGGAACTATTATAATCTGCTAACAGAGTTTAATGAGCTCAACAGTTACGTTAACGGATATGAGAAAGACGAGAGCCTGTACGAATATCTTGACAGGTATTCAAAACTCATTGACAGTCCAGAATATAAAGCTTTCAATGAAACAAAAGACTTGCAGAAGGAAATCAAGGAGTTACAAGACAATCTAAAGATGATGCAGGCAAAAGAAGGGGAGTTGTTTACAAAGAAAGATATCGACGATATGCGTAACATCATCACCAGACGACAGATGTTGGTTCTTGACATCACAAATTCACTTCTTATTGAGGATAAACCATTAACAAAACGCTTTCAGAGTTACGTTGAATCACTGAAGGCAGATAAGGAGAAATAGTCATGCCAACAGCCTTGGAAGAAAAGATGGCAAAGATGCGTGAGGCAAAAGCTCTTAAGAAAATAGAGCGTGCCAAGGAAGCTGAAGATAGGGCTGCTGAGAAAGAATTAGCCGTATCAATGGCACGCTCGGAAAAAGAGCGCAAGCGTGAAATAAAGGATGCTTATAACCGCAAGAGTGACAGCATACGTGACAATATCCTTGACTTTGTTATAGGAAATCTTGACACAATGCAGGAAGTTTATAATGGAATGAGGGATGCGAAAGATTATAAGAGTGCAGGAAAGTTCCTCACAGACATGATGAATGTGGCGATGGCACGCGTGCAGTCGGTGAAAGTTGATGACAAGAATGAGACTCAGAAGACTGTAAGCGAGCGGTTCGCAAAGAAGATTGACAGAATAAAACGTACTGGCAAATAACTTAAAAAACAACGAGATATGCAAAACCCAATGGTAATTACAATCAGATATGCCGATGTTATTTATGCGGTGAGAAACAAGACGCACAAACTAGGCAAGTCGTCTGGCCTTAAAGACCCTCGCATGGAGTCAAATATGCAGGCCGACGACACAAACCAAGACACAAACATTGTAACCGATTCAATAGAAAAGGCGATAGGTAACGTATCAAAGGAACTGTCGAAATATGTTTCAAGTACAACACCTGGTGACGGAATCACAACTATAGCTTTTGTCATGCCTTCAACATGGAGAGAGTCGAACAAGGTCGGTCTTGTTGACGACATCTACAACTACCTTGTTGACTTTGCAGTAGCGGAGTTTCTTATTTCAGCAAGAGATGGTGAAGGTGCGAGGGCATATATGAAGATGGCTGAGACATCACTTGCAAATGCAAAGATTAAGTTATATGATAAAAAATCACCGATATGAGAGAGATAACTATCAACTTCAACAAGAGCGAAATAATAAAGCTCTTCCGCAGCAAGGTATATAAGATTGCCGAAGCTATGGCAAACGATCAAAACATCAAGGCTGTTTATAACATCAAACATGGTGGCGAAGCTGATGTTGTTGACGACAGAATAAGCGAGAGTTTTTATGTTGACAGACTAGCTATTTTGTGCTCAATACTTGCCGACTACATGACAAACACCATAGAAACAGTGAACGGAGTGGAACGTGACAGAATAGCAATAATTTTGAAAGTGCCATCAACAAGCACTGTGACAAATGCAGTGATTACTCCGGCAGTAAAAGATTACATCACCGATGGGATGGTGTGCGACTGGATTGGATTGACAGCTCCAGGCGCACAAAAACAGTTCAACATCTCGGTAGATGACGCAGAGGCCAAGATTAAACGTATTATTTACAGTAAAACAGCACCAACACCACCAATGCCATGATACACAAGATAATAGGATTAAACCAAAGCGACCTTTACAAGAAAGTGGGTAACATACTAAACAAGGTCGCAGAGTCGATGGAAAACAGAAATGATATCGAACTCAAAGCTGCATATCAGCCGGAAGACAATCCACAAGACAAGCGGCTGATGGATGACGCATTCAAATCCGGAGTTCGTAAAGCGATACGCTGTATGGCTCCGTATGTCAATAATGACAAAAACAATAGATTTGATATGGACCCTAGCTATATAGCACTGGCACAGACATCAGGTTCTGATAGCGTTATACAAATAACATCAGACAGTGAATGGACGTTGAGTGTCAGCGATTCAGAGCATCAGCCATATACATTCTTCATAGCATTGCGTTTTCCAGAAACATGGCTTGATAATGATATAATGCAGAGTTATGTCGAAGACCTTGTTGCAACACAGATGATAGCCTCGTATCTTGAAAATGTCGATAAGAGACAGGCTGAGTGGTATAGACGTGAAGTTGATGAGAAGGCTCACGATGTCAAGACAGCATGTGCATCACGCAAGCCTGGAACCAGGTTTTATGTAACATCACCTTTCGGAGAAAACCCTTACAGACGATATTAACAATAAACACTTAACGATATGGAGACTAAAAAGAAAAAGATAATTCCGCTGTCGAAACTCCGTAATAAGGGTATTGACACAGTAGCGCACAGACACAAGCAGCATGGATTCAAGACAAATCCGAGTCTAATTGGCAAGGCGAAGATTGCATGGGACAACATGTATCAGATAAGGCTTGACGCTGACAGGGCACACAGATTTGTGTATGACGATGACCAGTGGAGTGATATGACATTATTCAATGGTGAATGGATGACTGAACGTCAGGCTATCGCATTACAGGGCAAGACCCCATTGACATATAACATGATGCGCCCAATCATAGTCGGCGCAAAAGGAACATTCCTAAGAGCAGCAACAGAGCCGTTTGCAGTGGCAAGAGACCCAAAGAAACGTGACGTGGCAGAGATGGTTACAATGGCACTTCAATGTAATTGGCAGCAGTCAACTGGTAATATGCGAGTGCTTACATCAAACATGTTCGAGACTTACGAGTCAAGTGGTTTTGGAATAGCAAGGGAGTCATGGGAGGACCTTGGAGACGGAAACTACGACTCAGTGACATATACATATCCATTGAACCTTGTTTTCCTTGATGGCAATATGCGCGATCCTAATATGCGCGACCTTAATATGATAGGAGTCATACACGATGTCACACCAGGAGAGCTTAGAAGCAAATTCAGATTGACACCGCAGAGATGGGAAGAGTTAGAGAGAGAGTTTCCGAAGGTATATGATGACCTCAATCCTGAAAGTATTGACTTGCTGGATCGCAACAAACTTCAATATCAAGACTTTTTCTTCTCCGTTGACAGTAGCCGCTGCCGTATCTATGAGATATGGACAAAAGAGACAAAATGCCGCTATGTGTGTGTTGACCCTATGCGTGGTGAGATGTTCAAGATAGAACTCGAAAATCTTGATAGAGTTCCGCTGGAGATGTATGGTAAGACTGTTATGGAAGAAAACGCTGACCGTCAGCGTATGGCACACGAAGCCGGCATATTCGAAGAGAGTGAGATACCATATATTGACTACGGACAGCTGCCGAACTCAATTGAAGGAACGGGCGACCATTACGACACATATTGGTATTATCAATACCTCACTGCCAACGGAACTATTATAGAGGAAGGTGAGTCGCCTTATGCTTGCGGCCTTCCATTCTCACTGTTGCTTTACCCGTTTATAAACGGCAACGTGCATTCGTTTGCCACAGACCTTATCCCAGTTCAGAAAGGGCTCAACAGAGACGAGACATTAAGCGACTGGAGTATTCGCAGTGTTGCAAAAGGAGCAATCATTGTTGATAAGCATGCCTTGGGTGATGAGACTCCTGAGGATGTCAGAGAAAACTGGTCAAAGCCTGATGGTGTCGTATTCTGGGATAGCAAGCGTGGAGGTCAGCCGCCAAAGCAAGCAGCCGCTTCATCAACAAATATAGGCATTGATGCAGCAATGAACAGAAAGCTAAAATACTTTGAGGATATTTCAGGTATTCATGGAGCAATACAGGGTAAGGATGCTTTGAGCGGTCAGTCGGCTGCGTTGTACGCACAGCAGGTTGAGAACGGCACTACGATGGTTCTCCCTATGCTTGACGCATTCAAAAACTTTATGCGTAACATTGCAGTGAAGAAAGCAAAGATGATTTGTCAGTTCGCGCCGGACAATCGTTTCGTGAACACTGACAGGAATTATTACTCATCGGAGGCCAATAGAATAGACAGAAACAAACTCAATGGTTTTGAATATGACATTTCTATCGGTGAGCGTCAGTTCACAGAGACCGCACGTCAGATAGGAAACCAACTCTTACTCGAACTCTTTAAGGCAAGAGCTATCAGTGCAAAGGCCCTGGCAAACATCGGAGAATTCCCATTCGCCAGCAAGCTTATCAAGTATCTTGACGAGGAGGAGGCTCGTATGCAGCAACAGGCGGACATGGGACAGCAAGTCACACAAGGAGGCAACCCTCAACTGATGCAGCAAATCATGAACGAGATGGGCTCAATGCAAAACGGAGGTATTAACGCAGGTATGCCTATGGCAACCGCATAACATCAAGAGCTATGGGAAAGACAGCTAACATAAAATTCAATGGGGGTATCATACATACCCCCTCAGATGTCTCGCCTGTTGACGGCGACTTGAACGAATGCATCAACCTTGTATCGAGCGACGGAGAGTTGAAACCGATAGAAATGCCTGTGAAGACAAATATAACTGACTACGAGGGCGGAGAGGTGCTTGCAGCCGTTCATAATGTAAACAACTCACGTTATTTTGTATTCTGCAAAAACACGTCATCACATGGACATGTGGCGATAAAAAACAGCAATGACGGCGTTGAATTCAGCCATAGGATATCAAAGGAGAGGATAAAATGGGTTGAGATAGTAGGAAACACTCTTGTCATAGGAACTGACAAAAGCACGCATTATGCCATCTATAAAAATAGCGCATACAAATGGCTCGGAGACGTTCTTCCTAGACCTGTGTTTGACTGCTATATGGATAGTGGAGAGGTTGAGAAGGTATCAGAACCTACAGTGTATAGTTATGATAGCGATGAAGAATCTGAAATAGAAGGTGTATATGTTATGTCAGGCCAAGGTGGATGGCGAATGATGACACCGGCAACCGATAATGTAAACACAAAAAGAAATATAGCCAATAATATAAAGTCAAAGTATGCGGCATTGTCGGGTAAAATAAAACGTGACAATAAATTCATATACCCATTTTTCATAAGATATGCTACACGATTGTATGATGGTAGTTATATAAACCATTCCGCTCCATTACTTATGGTGCCTTCAACAAAAGTATCACCAATTGCAACATTGCTTGACCCAATGAGTAGTGGAACATTATTATATCTATGTAATATCGCGTTGGCATGCGATGCTGCAGAATTGAGATTCAAGTTTGTGGGTTATCACGATGAGTACAACTCAACCATTGATGATATTAGTGACTGGGGAGATATCATAAAAGGTGTTGACTTGTTTATGTCCAGTCAGTTCCAATCGTCAGATGTTAACTACTATGACGATGCGGACAACTTACCTGCAAATGTCGAAAGATATTGGAATGGAATTCTAGGAAGACCTAGTATTGATTTAGGATTTGGATACTTTAAAGATGCAAAGATAGAGCTTAGCACCCTTGTTCCGGATTTAGAAAATATTTTTGATGCATTCTCAATAGGTATGCCAAGTAAAAGCATTACTCAGATGATATCGGATAACAGTATATTCTACATGGCCAAGCAGTATGATTTAGACGAGCTTGACAACTGGGGTGGGAGGTACAGGAACTATCATGATGAAGTTGATCACGGATATCTTGAGAGCCTGGAGACGAAAAGAATTTTGCCTGATGAATACTTAAGTAGGAGTAAGAAAACGGCAGACTCACACTACACATACAATCAACGTATATTGCTCGGTGGCTTAAGTGCCGAGGCTCCATTATGGTATCCTATACTAGACACTGTTATAGACGAAGAATATAGCCTTACTGTTGAGATGTGTTTCGAGATTGAGAAGATGGATAATAGGATTCATATCTGGTGTGGTGCCAACAACTTAAGTAAATACCGCTTCGGTCATTTCATCTATTACCCCGACGTTGACTGCAAGAAGGCAATAATTAAGATGACGTATGTTGACAACACATGGAGACAGACGACAGTAACATATTATGAACTGCCAATGAAACAGCATAACGGACTTAATGGGGCTTTCGCTCTAATGCCAAACCTCGAATCGTTGTATGAGAATATGATAGGAAGGCCATATGCAGGCCAGCAGATACCACAGCAATCATCTGATAGATACTATAAGTTGTCAAATAATCTTATCATGTCGCAGGTATCTAATCCATTTGTGTTCAATGCTGAAAATATGATAGAAGTTGGAACTGGTAATATCATAGGAATTCATGCTAACGCAGTACCTATGTCTGACGGTCAGTTCGGTCAATATCCGCTAATAGTGTTCACTACACAAGGCGTCCATGCTGTAGGTATAGCCAATGACGGCAAGTTTGCCGGTGTAGCTCCAGTGTCGTCAGCTGATACATTGATTGATTCTGCACGCCTCGGACAGCCGAATGTAATATCCGACGGACAGTCACTTTATTTCATAACCAAACGCGGACTGATGGAGATGCGAGGCATGCAAGTTAGATGTGTGTCGGAAGTGCTGAACGGAAGGACATGGGATAGCAGGGGCTATAAAAATTGTGTCACACTTTCAGAGGGAAATATCCAGTACAACAACATAGTGACAATGCTGAAAAATAGCATTACTGACCGCAAGACATTTAATCAGACTGTCAATGATGGAGATGCTTTCTTGGCATTCGACTACAAGCACAATAGGATAATAGTCACAGACACTGAACGCCAGGCTCATTGGTTTTATTCGATTGCAGATAAGAAATGGGGTAAATTGGTATTCAATGACGATTATCAGTGTGATGATACCAACTTCCTTAATATAGCGAACATTCCAGCTGTCAGAGGCGGCAAAATAATGGCCGGTAGAAAGGTTGTTGCGGCTGTGTTCAACTGGAATGAAAGTTATATACAAACAGAAGAAGGTGAGGTTTGGGACCTGATGGGCGCTCCAGATGAGAATGATGATATTTATTACAAATATGGATTTATCGCATCGCGACCCATACGTCTCGGTTCAGACGACTATAAGTCTATAACAAAGATACTTCATAGACAACACATCACTTCTCAAAACAAATATAGAGGCATGCGCTTGTACGGAAGTACTGACGGAATGACATTCTACGAGATAAACTCGGAACGCGGTGCATCGTACAAATATTTCGTGGTGTTGTTATACACCTGTATGAAAGCCAACGAGCGTTATTCATACATGAGTGTTGAGTTTGAAGAGAGATTCCAGAACAAACTTCGTTAAGGATATTTTGTTTATTTATTGTCTGCTAATTGGAAAGGCGGGGCTGGGAGCCTCGCCTTTTCCTCGTCAATTACAACATAAAGTTAAACATTTTGAAAGGAATAAAATAAGAATGTTCTTCACACTCTATTTTCTTTTTTTCTTTTTATCATTTGGTTTGTCGTTAAGGTCGAGCACCCACTGAATATAGGCCAAACGACGTAGCTCAATATCCTCGGCCGTGGAGTCGCGTTTGAGTCTGGTGGAGTAGAAGCAGCCGTTATAGATGTCAACCATTGTAGATGTGTTGATTTTCGCCGCCATCTTCTCACGTGTAATCTTCACAACCTTCGAGCCGTCAGCCCTCTCTTCAACGACCTCTCTTGTCTCCTTGAGCAGGTATTCGCTGAGTCTGATTTGCATATCGTTGAAGCGACGGCGGAACGTGCGGAACTCATGTCTGTTGAACGCAGTGATTCTGTTCGGATTGGTCGGATCTATGCAGACATAATAATTCTGGTTGTCAATTTCGTGGAGCTTTTCAGCTCTGTCAACCATTCTCTTGTAGCAGTTTCTTGCATATCTGATGATGAAGAAACGTCTGATGTCTTTGATTAACTGTTTGATTTTCTTGATGATATTCATAATGTTAAAAACTTGATTCGTTAGTATGACTTGTTTTGATATTTCTTGTTCCACTCATTTTTGCTCCGTCTTTCTTCTTCTCTACGAAGCGAGGTTTGCCCATGACACGCTCGTTTCGTGACAGATAAAGTCCAATGGCAGCTGTCATGAATCGGTCATCCTTCCAGCCATCCATAGCTCCGTATGAGCCGTCGTCTTTGCGCTCATATCTCTTCATCTCGTCAATGGTGCCTTGGTCGCTTTCTATGTAGTCGCAGTAGTGTATAACCTCTTTCATTAAATCCACCATCTCCGGTTTGTTCTTTCTGTTGGTATGGAAACCTATCTTCTTCGGCCTCGGCTGCTGCATATCCTCGCTAGTGGCGTCATTACGGATGTATAGATTGTCATAGCAATAATCAATAACATCAAGAATATAGCCTATGACCTCTCCAGCGTCAACTTCCCTGTTCTTATCCCTCGTGTCGAGTGTATTGCTCTCGAATACCAGCAAGGCATTGTTATACCACTTGGCAATCTGCACTGCCTTCCATGCCAGCTGATCATGCTGGACATGACTTGAATACATCAGCACAGTTTTTTCCTTGCACTTGCCGTTGTAATAGCCTATGCGGTCGAACACTCGTATCACAGAGTAGTCGGCATTGCGCCATGTACCTCCGATATCCACCACCACGAGATAGCGGTCAACCATATTGTCTATGAAAGGTTTATCCCATATGAGCATTGGCCCGTCGGGGTCTTCATCGAACATGTATTTGTCAAGCACAGCCTTGCCTCTGCGGTAATCACTCTTTATATCGCCACGCCACAAAGGAGCTTTAGTGCCGGCCTTGCGCAGCTCTTCGATGTCGTATGAGTTGAACGCCGCTTTCTCGGTGTTTTCAAACGCCTCAATGTCGTCTGATGGAGCCTCGGAGCACATGTCGCTTTGACGGTCGAACTCCCTGCGCTTCATGATATACCACATGATGCCTTCGAGTGTTGCACCGAGTTCCCACAGGTGATGGATATATTTACCGGCATTGAGTGCTTTCTTTCCTTCATGCTCAGGAATATCCTCTTTAGGACACTCATCTTCGTTTTTATGACGTAATATCCATTCAGCGAAGGCGTGTTTGTTCTTTACAGACATAGTGTCGAAGATTGAATACATCCACGGAATAAATACCGCTGTGCGCTCCGACTCATGGTTCTTTGCACGTCCGTATTCAAGGGCAAAGTAGTTACCGCTTCCACGAGGAGTTGACTCCAACACCTCCATGGTGTATGGCAGCCGTGCTATACCTCCGGTGATTGACTTGATGATATCCTGAGGCTCCTTGCCGAATGTCTTTTTCCACAAGGCCACCTCAGAATAATGAGCCATTGACACGTCGGAGCCAGGTAGTGAGTCTGGGCGGTTGTATGTGCCGATAGACACAACAGCGTCGCGTGCTATACG
>Ga0310786_10011600_pt1 | contig 10982 bp, 12 predicted proteins | sample AusTroGonzalo_MG_FD_203881 | JGI IMG/M metagenome (GOLD analysis project Ga0310786, IMG submission 203881) | Bovine rumen microbial communities from tropical cattle in Woodstock, Queensland, Australia - Gonzalo_03 (v2) (version 2) | ecosystem: Host-associated > Mammals > Digestive system >...
CGTGCATCGGCTGGCCCATCTCAAGCATAACGTAGTTTGTGATGTCGACAATGTTATTAATCGACCTTACGCCCGCCGCCTCAAGTCTTTCTCTCATCCACTTCGGAGAGGGAGCGATTTTGACGTTTTTGACTGTCCTTGCAAAATATGCGGGGCAGAGATCACTGTCTTCAACGCTTACGGAGACTGAATTCTTAGCAGAACCCTTGGCGGTTTCCTTGACTTCAATCTTAGGCATGACAAACTTTGCGCCCATCGTGACAGCGGCCTCTCTTGCAAGACCCGTGATTGAGAAGCAGTCAGCGCGGTTTGAAGTGATCTCGAAATCGATAACGTAGTCCTTGTAGCATACGTCAAGAACTTCCATGATGTCCTTGCCGATGAAGGAGTCGTAATCCTTGCCGCCAAGAAGTTTCAGATTCTCAAGAACGATGACGCCGTCGTCAATTCCGCCCTCAAAGTTTACAGAGGAAAGTCCGAGCTCTTCGAAAGAGCACATCATGCCGTCGGAAACCTCTCCGCGGAGCTTGCCGGATTTGATCTCGCGTCCGCCGGAAATGACCGAATTGTCAAGAGCAACCGGTATATGGTCGCCGAGCTTTACGTTCTGAGCGCCTGTAACTATCTGGATGACACCGCCAAAGTCGCTGCCGACGTCCATCTGACAGACGAACATGTGGTCGGAGTTCTGATGTCTTTCTATCTTTACGCACTTGCCGACAACAACTCTTGTGATCTTGCTCTCAAGCTTGTCAACGGTCTCAACCTTTGAACCGCTGAGGGTCATGAGGCTTGCGATATTGGCGGCAAACTCGTCGGAATCTTTGTATTCCAAGTCAGTATATGCAAGTAACCATTTTAAAGGTGCTTTCATTTTAAAACCCTCCCGTCATTACTCAAAATTGCTCAAGGAAACGAACGTCGTTTTCGAAGAACTGGCGAAGGTCCGAAACACCGTACCTTGCAAGAGCTGTTCTTTCGATACCGATTCCGAAAGCAAAACCCGAATAAACTTCAGGGTCAATGTCGCAGCGCCTTAAAACGTCGGGGTGCACCATGCCGCAGCCGAGAACCTCTACCCAGCCCTCGCCTTTGCAGATTCTGCAGCCCTTGCCGCCGCAGCCCCAGCACGTTACGTCAACTTCTGCAGAAGGTTCAGTGAACGGGAAGTGGTGAGGTCTGAGCCTGATCTTGGTGTTTTCGCCGAACATAGCCTTGGCGTATACTTCAAGAGTACCTTTGAGGTCGCCCATCGTGACGCCCTTGTCCACAACGAGGCCTTCAAGCTGGTGGAAAATCGGCGAGTGAGTTGCGTCGAGATTGTCTGCGCGGTAAACCTTGCCGGGTGAAATGATTCTGATCGGAGGTTTTTTGTGCTCCATTACGTGGATCTGAACGCTCGAAGTCTGAGTTCTGAGAAGCATCTTCTCCGTGATGTAGAACGTGTCCTGCGTGTCTCTTGCGGGATGTCCTTCGGGAAGATTGAGCGCTTCAAAGTTATAATAGTCATACTCGACCTCGGGGCCCTCTGCAATCTCGTAACCCATACCGATAAAGAGTCTCTTCATCTCCTCGGTAACTTTGTTAAGAGGATGGAGACTTCCTTCAGTCATGGGAGTTGCGGGCATCGTGACGTCAACGGTCTCTTTCTCAAGAGCTTTTTCGAGCTCGCGAGCCTTGATTTCCTTTTTCTTTTCCGCAATCTTGTTCTCGATAAAAGAACGGACTTCATTGGCGGACTGACCGAATGCGGGTCTCTCTTCGGGACTGAGCTGTCCCATCTGCTTCATAACTCCGGTTATGCGGCCTTTCTTGCCAAGGAAATCGACGCGCAATGACTCGATGGACTCCTCGGACACGGAAGAACTGATCTTCTCGATGAAAGCCTTCTTTATTTCGGCAAGTATTTCTATCATAAACCGATTTAACCTCCAATTTAATACCCTGAGCAGGGATTTTGTTCCTTCAGATAAAGGCAATGAGATTTTCTGCCTTTCGAAATCTTTATTATATAAAGAAACCCGTGTCTTGTAAAGAAAAATCGATGTTGCGGCAACTAATCATTATGACCGTAAAAAGCCCTAAAACTTATAAAAAATATCGCCGCTCTTTCGCAGCGCTTTTCCATACCGTTTTGAGAATCTGTTTGACAATTTCATGGACAGGTTTTATAATCTATCAGCACATTGGGATGTCGCCAAGCGGTAAGGCACCAGACTTTGACTCTGGTATTCGCAGGTCCGAATCCTGCCATCCCAGCCAAAATCAGCAGCTTTTAAAGCTGCTTTTTTTTGTACCTTGACCGGTCTTTTTAACCGGCGAATATCTCTTTCACGAAAAGCTACTTTAGGATTTTTTCCTGTCGAGCATCCTTTCAATCATAAGCGCTATCAGGAACCCGGCAACAAACCCGCCGAAGTGCGCAAAGTTGTTGATATTGGATCCCGTCATCAGAACTCCGTAGACAAGATTGTAAACGACCATAATGCCGAGCGAGAAGAAGTTGCCCATGCTGCGGAATTCCCGCCTGTTTCTGCTGAAAGCAAGCATATAAATAAGGACACCGCCAATGCCCATCACCGCGCCAGACGCGCCGAGCGAAAGAACGTAATCCGGAAGAAACGCAAGAGACAGAAGGTTTCCGACAAGCCCCGACACAAAATAAGTCACCGTAAGCTCTATCTTAGTAAAGAACCTCGAGACGACCATGCCTATGTAAAAGAGCGAGAGCATATTGCCGAAAAGGTGGTAGAGGTCGGCGTGGAGGAACATTGCCGTAAAAAGCCGCCAATACTCCCCTCTTTTTATCGCATCGTTTGACTGTATTCCGTAAGCCGTAAACCAGTCCGTTCCGAATTTATATTCAACATACATTCCGGCAAAAAACACGATGACGTTAAGCGCGATGAGGATATATACGATGATCATGTTTGACGCGCCGAAAAACCTCAAAGTGGATTTCTTTTCGGATTTAGTGCCGTTATCGTTAGTTACTCTGTTTTCCGGCGCTTCGGCACCACCCGAGAAGCCGAAAGAACCTGCATCAGGTATAGCCTTACCCGTAGCCGAAGCAACCCCGAGACCAGTTAAAAGTTTTGAAATTGCACGGTCAACAGTTCCGCTGCCGATTTTTGAGACGTTACCTGTCTTTAAATCTATCATATCAAATTCAACAACGCTTCCGTGCTTTGAAAGATATTCATAAGCCGAAAACAGAGTCTGATATGCAGGGCTGCCCTTTTTAAAGACGCCCTCTTCGTCGGGAATTAAGAACACAAACGCGTTTGCATGCGGATTGTTTGTCGAATTGAAGCCTGTTACGGAGTCCGTAATCTTTTCGCAAAATGAAGAGACATTGTCTTCGCTGAGCCTGTTTATGGTCACAACAACGCCTGTACCGCCGACATACCTGAAAAAATAATTGCCCGAGGTTGCGGGCGTGAACCCGGCCTTAGGCAGTTCATTCAGGATATATTTGCAGGCGTCTTCGAAGTTATACATCCGTTTAATTCTTGGTTTAAATGACTTTAGCTCTAAATCTTTAAAATAACTTTTCTGAGCCTGTCAGTCATAGTAAAAGACAATCTCTCCGGGATAGATATAGCCGCTGTCCCTTGCCTTTTGTTCGTCTGAAGATTCGGAACCTGAGAGCGCTTTAGAAATCTGAATTTCCTCCTCAAGATCGGCAAGCTTCTGCTGCTCAGCATGAGCTGCTTTGTTATCCTGAGTTTTTTGTTCGAGAAGGACCTGCTGACTTGCAAGCACAGCTAAAAAAGCCACTATAATGACGATGAAGATAATATTCCTTGGGCTGAAAATCTTCTTTAGCATGGCTTTTATCCTTTGTTAAGAGTGCATGAGATATTATACAAAATCGAGTGCTTAAAGTAAAGAGTTTTTGCCGGTAAAATTGCAAAAAATCAATAAAAAAATCCCGCCGTGAGCAGGCGGGACGCTGATTACTTTAAATTAAGTCCGAAACGTTTATAACTTCCATACCGGAAATCGAAACCTCGTAGGCGGTTCTGTTCTCTTCTCTGCCGTCAGGGAAACGTTTTACATACTCCCTGCTCTGGATTCTGCCCCTTATCTTTACTCTCTCGCCAACGGCTCTCTTGCCGCAGAATCTTGCGTTTCTTCCCCAGCAGATGCAGGGGATGTAGTCTGATTTATTGTAAGGTCTGTTAACGGCAAGAAGTATGTCCGCAATTTCTCTCTTAAGAGGCGTGATGCGGAAGATCGGCGGCTTGCAGATAAACCCGTCAAGGAATATCTCGTTCATGTCGGGCGTTATCTCAGGCTTGGAATCGTAAAAAGACTCGGATTCTGCTGCGGCGTTGTAGTAGTCGCCGGACTCGTCGGCAAATGAATTGGCGAATTCGAGAGGCTCATTCTTTTCGTCGAAAAGAACAACCTTCCTTGCAAACACCATGAGCTTCAGCTGAGACCTCGTCTCGCTCTGCACGTTGTGCGAACGGAACTGGCCCTCGATAAATATAAACCTGCCCGGGATGATAAACTTCTCGTCAACAAGTCTGTCCGAAACCACTGCGGGAATGATATCAAAACTGCCGCTTGTACGCTTGATCTTAACATTGAATGCATAAAAACCTTCACCGTAAATTGAATACGAAAGAGAAGGCGAATCATCGACAATACCCGAAATTCTGGCGATATTGTTCTCGATAAAATCTGAAGGCATAAATAATTCCTTTCAAAAAAAATTGCCTCGCAATGATAGCATCTTTATTATTATAAATCAAATGTTATTTTTGAGAGGCCTAAAAATGCGAGCAAACGAGACGCGTGTTGCTGCGCTTCGTAAAGAGCATCCCAATGTCAGCGCATTTTGGGAAAGCCGAGCTGCCGCATTGCCTCATACACCACGACGGCAACGGAATTCGAAAGATTGAGCGACCTAAACTCAGGATCGTCAAGCATCGGAATCCTCACAGCGTGCTCGTAATCTGAGAAGATGAGCGGCTCCGGAAGGCCTTTTGTCTCCTTGCCGAAAAGCAGGAAGTCGCCGTCGCTGTAAGTTACGTCCGTGTGCCTCTTTTTCGCTTTTGTGGTGAGATAATACATATTGGCGGCAGGAAAATTTTCCTTCTTGTAGGCAAGGAAATCGTCAAGGCTCTCGTGGACCGTGATGTCTACAAAGTGCCAGTAGTCAAGTCCCGCCCTTTTTACGTGCTTGTCGTCAATCGAAAAGCCGAGGGGTTTTACGAGGTGAAGCTTTGCTCCCACGCTTCCGCAGGTTCTTGCGATGTTTCCTGTGTTTGCCGGTATCTCCGGCTCAACGAGTACTATATTAACGGGCATTCTTCGATGCCTCCTTGTCTTTAATTGCGGCCGCGGCTGCAAAAACAACCTTCCATTCCGCGATGATTGATTTCTCCGAAAGATGCTTTATGATGCACTCCGGAACCTCTTTATTTGTCTTGTTTTCGGCAAATTTCTCAAAACTCATCTCACCGATTTTATCAACGTCAAAGCACTCGCAGTCGTTCTCCGCATAGAACCTTCCGAGGACACTTTCTTTCGGAAGGAACACCTTTTTCCTCATGTAGAGAAGCTGCTCGATGTTTCCGAGCGCAATCTGCCTGTAAACGTCGAACACGCCAATGTCAACCGTCCACAAAAAGCTTATGTAATCGGCAAGAGGCATCGGGTCCCGCATGATATTAAGCTTCTCTTCGGGGAATATCGACCTTGCCTTTTTAACTGTTTCTTCGGCATAATCCTTATCGCCGTACGATATCGGAATGTTGATCAGAACATCCTCGTCCTTATACGCCGCGAGTTTGTCGAGCATTTTAAGATGGTTGCAGTTAGGCGTTGCAGAGTGACCGAGCAGTATGCTGAGCGGACCATCTTTTTTCTCTTCCGGCCTTAAAAGCTCCGTCTTATCGCACGGGAACGCAACGTATGCGGCATAAAGAATCGGGATCTCATCGCCAAACTGCTTCACGAAAACTTCCTCGTCAGTCGGGAAGATCACGACAGCGGCCTTTACTTTTCTGCGCCACTTTTCGTTTATGCTGTTTACGATCCTGTGGCGGAGACCTTTCTGCTCACGACGCCAATTATATAAATCTGCGCCCCACTCCACCCATACTGATTTTTTCATGAGCGAGGGGTGAAGCATTACGCGAAAAAGAGTTCTGAAATTCCAGCCTACAGCGTGCCAGAAAATATGCTGAGCCGCGTGAAGATAGTTGAGGAACACGGAATACTCGATGCCCTCAGCGTGCGGAAGCCATGCGACGTTCCTGTACTTTGAAACCTCCTGCTTGGGGTTTTCGTCGGTGTCGCGAATAACAAAAAAATGATCCTTCGGGTCAAAGTTCTTGTTGATCATCTTAACGAAGCTGTTGATCGTTGCATAATTTGAGCCGTTAAACAGATGAAGGTATTTGATTCTTTTCGGGTGCAGATTTTCCAAAACAGTTTACCTTTTGTTGATTTTGGGCCTCTCCGTCAGGCATTTTTAACATTTGCAAGGTAGAGGTCGTATCTTCGCTGAAGTATGTTGCCGTTTTTGTTGAGCCACGCGCGTGCCTCGTTATAGCCCGGAAAAACCTTGTAGAGAAGCTCGTAAAAGCTTTTTCCGTGGTTTTTGACCTTGAGATGGCAGACCTCGTGAGCAATGACGGACATCATAACGTTTTCGGGGCAGTCGCAAAGGAGTATGTTGAGGCTTATATTGCCGCTTGCGGAGCAGCTTCCCCACCTTGTGGTCTGCCTTCTTACAGTTATCTTTCCGGTTTTTACGCCCAAAAGATCCGCATAGTGCCTCACTGCTTCGGGAAATACTTTAAGCGCGGTCTCCTTAAACCTCTTTATATCGTCTTTTGTGTAAGCTCCGAGGGAATCTGCCCGGCTGTTTTCCTCGTCCGTCTTTTTCCTGTACTTTTCGATAAAAGCTTCGTTAGCTTTTACGAAAGAGTCAATTCTTGCGGATGAAGCAAAGATCGGGGCTCTTACGACAACGTCGCCGTTTTTGTCGACAAGAAGCGAAAGAGTCCTCCGCCTTGACCTTATTACGATATAGCCGGGCTTGTCAATTGGCGTCATGATTCAAAAGATGTCAGTCCTCGTCGTCGTAGTCGCCCTCGGCATATTCTTCCTTGAACTTTTCGAAGATCTTGTCGGCAAGGTCCTCATCGTCAACGGTCTCAAGGATTGCAGACTCGTCGTCCTCATTGTCTTTTTTGACCTTAAGAACGGCCGCCATAGCGTCATTCTCGTCGGAGTCGGATGAGCAGACAACCGCATACCTCTCGTCTTCGTAATCGACAAAGCCAAGGAGCTCGCAGTCAAATGAATTGCCGTCGTCGTCATACATCGTGATCATTGTCGGTCCGTCAAGTTCATCGTCCGTGTCAATCTCGTAATCTTCGATTTTCTCTTCAAATTCGTCTTTTTTCTTAGCCATATTAAACCTCATTTATCTGACGCCAATGTGCTCCGGCGCCTTTTCAAACTTCAATGCCCCGCGACTTAAGCACGAAAGCAATTTCACTGTATACCTTGTCGATTCCGTTCAGAATCTCTTCGGAATCAAGATTCTTAAGAAGAAAGTCCTTCTTTTCGACCATCTCAAGAAGCTTTTCGTAAAGACTTTCGGGTGTAAGCTTCTCTTCCTCAAGCTGAAGTGCTATGCCTCTCTGCTCGAAAGAATTTGCGTTTAGAATCTGGTCGCCCCTGCTCGCAGCCTTCGAAAGAGGGATTATGAGCATGGGAAGCTTCAGCGCCCTGAACTCGTGAATCGAGTTTGAACCGCCTCTTGTTATTACAAAATCAGTCGCCGCAAGAACATCGGGAAGCTCTTTGCCGATGAAGGCGAATTGGCGGTAGTTTCCGGGGAAGTCGCCGTTTTCGACAATGTTTCCGTCGCCGCAGATGTGGGCAACGTCAAACTTCTCACAAATCCTATCAAGCGCACCGTAGAGCGCCTCGTTAATGACCCTTGCGCCCTTGCTGCCGCCCATGATAAGGAGCACAGGCTTATTGCCGTTAAAGCCAAGGTACGAAAGACCTTTTTCACGGCTTCCGCTGAAAAGAACCGAGCGTATGGGGGCACCCGAGAAAACTCCCTTGCCGTCTTTTATCATAGCTGCGGTCTCGGGAAACGTTGTCAGAACCTTGACGGCAGAATTTGTGATGAGCTTATTGGCAAGTCCGGGCGTCTGATCCGACTCGTGCGTGATGAGAGGAATCTTAAGCTTTTTAGCCGCAATTGCGACCGGCACGGCAACGTATCCGCCTTTAGAAAATATGATGTCGGGCTTTATCTTTTTAAGAAGTTTCCTGGCGTCAGAGATGCCTTTCTGGAACCTGAAGAAGTCCTTTACGTTTTCAAGCGAAAGGTACCTTCTCAGCTTTCCGGTATGAATGGCGTGGTATGTCACGTTTTCATACGAAGACATTATCTTCTGCTCGATACCGTTCATGGAGCCAATGTAATGCACCTCAAAATTGCCTAAATATTCGAGAAGAGCAACGTTTGGCATAACGTGTCCGGCAGTTCCGCCGCCTGTCAGAACGATTTTAATCATTTGTACCCCTTAAATAAGACAGCTTTACTTTTTCAGAATGTCAGCTTCGGTGATGAGGCTGATACCGATCTTCTTCAGAACCTCTGTCGCATGGTCGTTGTCGTTGACGCGGATGATGACCCTTGCGTTAATGCCGGATTTACCTACAAATGCGTAGATATATTCGACGGAGATCTCATTGGCGTCAAACGTAGCAAGAACTTTTGCAAGAGCGCCGGGCTCATTGGGAATCTCGATGCCGAGAACGTGGTTGATCTTGGTTACAAAGTTTCCTGTCTTTAAGATCTCGATAGCCTTGTCGTTGTCGTCGGTGATGATCCTGAGCGCGCCGTACTGGGCCGTATCTGCGATTGAAAGAGCAATAATGTCAATGTTATTGTCGGCAAGAAGCTTGGTCACTTCAGCCAGTCTGCCCGATTGGTTGGACAGAAATACGGATATCTGTCTAATGCCTGCCATAACTTTTTCCTCCGGTTAAATCTTGCGGTTATCGACAACGTGCTTCGACTTGCCTTCAAACCTCGGAAGCGTGCCCGGTTCGACCAGGGTGACGCCAATGCTGAGACCGATGAGACTGTTGAGGCGTGCCTTGAGTCTTGCTTCAAGACCGTTGATATCGGAGATCTTGTCACTGAAGAACTGCTCCGTCATCTCGACCTTAACTTCCATCGTGTCATGGTTGCTCTGTCTGTCGACATAGATCATGTAATACGGTGATGTCTCACTGAATTCCATGAGAACGGTCTCTACCTGAGACGGGAAAACGTTGACGCCCCTGATGATGAGCATGTCGTCCGACCTGCCCGAGGGCTTAAGAATCCTTGCGGTGGTTCTGCCGCAGGAGCACTTTTCATATATTACACGGGAGATATCCCTCGTTCTGTACCTTACAAGCGGGAAGCCTTTCTTTGTAAGAGTTGTGAATACGAGCTCGCCGCTCTCACCCTCTTTAACGTGCTCGCCTGTCTCGGGGTTGATGACCTCGACAAGGAAATGGTCCTCCTGAAGGTGCATGCCCTGTCTCTTTTCGCACTCGCACGCAACGCCGGGGCCCATGATTTCGGAAAGGCCGTAGATGTCGCAAGCTTTGATGCCGAGGCTCTTCTCAATTTCGGTTCTCATAGCCTCGCTCCAGGGTTCAGCGCCGAAAATACCGACTTTTAGGGAAATATCGTCAGGAGTATGACCTTTCTTGCGGAGCTCTTCTGCAAGGAAGAGAGCGTATGAAGGCGTGCAGCAGATTGCGTCGGGTTTGAAGTCCTCGATGAGAGTAACCTGCCTTGCAGTATTTCCGGAAGATGCGGGAACTACGGAGCATCCGAGCTTTGTGGCGCCGTCGTGAACTCCGAGACCGCCCGTGAAAAGTCCGTAGCCGTAAGCTATATGAACCATATCGCCGGGGTTGATGCCGCAGCTTACAAGACCTCTTGAGATGCAGTCCGCCCAGACGTCAAGGTCCTCATTTGTGTAGCCTACAACGGTCTGCTTTCCGGTCGTGCCGGATGATGCGTGTATCCTGTTGATTTTCTCAATCGGAACCGCAAAAAGTCCGAAAGGATAATTGTCTCTTAAGTCGGATTTAAGCGTAAAAGGTAATTTTGTTATGTCCTCTATTCCCTTTATGTCCTCCGGTTTAACGCCGGCGTCATCCATCTTTTTCCTGTATGCAGGAACGTTGTTGTATTCGTACTCAACCAGTTTCACCAGTCTCTCGGATTGGAGCTTTTCGAGTGATTGGCGGTCCATACACTCATGTTTTTCGTCATAGAATATCACAAAATCACCTTCTTCGGTCAGAATTTTATTCAGAAGCGGCTTCTGCCTGCTTCAAAAGCTTTGGTATTGATGTCAAGGAGCTTCGCGGGAACTGTATTCTTCAAAGCTTCAAGCCAGAGTTCCTCCGGTATATCGTCAATGAGTTTCGATAAAACACCGCAAAGAACTATATTGACGGCTTTGCCCGAGCCGCACTCTTCGGCGACAGAGAAAGCGTCAAAAGCGGTAATGTCAGCATCAGACTTCTCAAGCCCCTCGATAACGTTTTCCGGGTACTTTGCCTGTCCGAGCACAACGCTCATAGGCTCAATCTTCTGGGTGGAGGTTATAACCTTTCCGCCCTTCTTAAGATAGCCGATCCATCTTGCAGCCTCAAGCTGTTCAAACGAAAGCATGATATCAGCCTCACCGAGATCGATGACGGGGCTGAATACCTTTTTGCCTATTTTTACGCAGGTAATAACGCTTCCGCCGCGCTGGGACATGCCGTGCACTTCGGAAACTTTAACGTCGCGGCCCGCAAGCTTTGCAGTTGCGCCGAGGAATTTCGAAGCAAGAAGTGTTCCCTGACCGCCGACGCCGACTATGAGTATATTTAAATTGTCACTTTTCATATTAATCCACCTTTCCTTGGAAGCCGCCAAT
>Ga0310786_10011602_pt1 | contig 10980 bp, 7 predicted proteins | sample AusTroGonzalo_MG_FD_203881 | JGI IMG/M metagenome (GOLD analysis project Ga0310786, IMG submission 203881) | Bovine rumen microbial communities from tropical cattle in Woodstock, Queensland, Australia - Gonzalo_03 (v2) (version 2) | ecosystem: Host-associated > Mammals > Digestive system >...
GACAAAGCCCATCATGAACGTCATGAGCGACCAGGCAATCAGCGAGCATGTGATTATCCACTTGCGCGAAAAGCGGTCGCCTACTGGACCGGCAATCAGCGCCATGCCCGCAAGCGTCCAGCTAAGTACAGTGTTTATCCATCCGATCTGCACATCGGAAAGACCAAGGTCACCTTGGATCGGAATCGTAAGCAGGCCAAACAGCGCCCGGTCAGCCTGATGGAAGAAGAAGGCGCAGCTCAGCATCACGAGCATCGCCCATTTGTATCCGTTTTTCATGATAACACCTGCCCCCTATGCCGATTCTGTACACTGCGTTCAGCGCAGGCCGCCTGCGCGGACGAAGTACGGAAGGCGCTCGAGCGGTGCCGCGACTTCTATGACGGCAGGGCCGTCGAACGTCGCGCCGTCGTCGGCTGTCCACCGTCCCGGCGGCAGGCGCACCTTGCGCGACGCCGCGCCCTTCTCAACAACCGGTGCGACAAGAAGCCCGCTGCCCATCATGAACTCGTCCTTCACATCCGCCAAGCCCGCTCCGGGGAAGTTGTACTCGAGGTTCCTTATCATCGGCTCGCCCGTGCGGCCACATTCATCCGCAAGTTCCACGAAGTACTTTGCAAACTTCTCCTGGCGCATCTTCACGACGTCGCGGACGATCTGTCGGCGCCGTTCGTCAAGGCACCTCCACGGCGAGGCGGAGAACTGCATCATGCCGCAGAGCGCGTGCACCTGCGCGGAGCGTACGAACAGGTCCTGATCAAACGGCGCACCCGGCAGAAACGCCGTCCACGCGCCGCCGCCTACCATGTCAGGGCACATGAAGGGATGCCCAAGAAGTCCGCCTGCGATCATGTCGGGCACAAGCTTCGCGAGCTCGCTCCATCTGTGGCCCTTGTCGTGCAGCCTCTCTACGACGGGCACGCCCTGGAAACGCCATGCGTTGCGGTATTCCGCAAGCGGGTACTCGAGCGAGAACTTGGCGTACTCGAGCACCTGCTCTCCGCTAGTAGCCCCTTCCTTCCACGTGCGGTAGCCCTGCGCGTACGGGGCGAAGTGGCCGCCGTCGAACTTGAAGCCGTCCACACCGAAGTCCTTCACCAGCCTGTCAAGCTGCTCGCGGAACCAGGCGTTTGCGTTCGGGTGGGTGAAGTCGAGAAACGCCGACTTGCCGTTCCACCACCCGATTGCCGCAGGCTCGGGCGTCTTGTAGTGGTGGTGGACCACGCCGCTCTTTTCGCCTAGAAAGCCCCCGCGCGTCGGATACCCCTTCACGTCGTCGGGGTTCACCCCCCACGCAATCCGCCTGTACGCCGGAGTGTCCATCGACACGTACGGGCACATCCAGAGCATCACCTTAAAGCCCATCGCATGCAACCTGTCCACCATCCCCTTCGGGTCGCCGAAGCGCGTCGGCTCGAACCGCCAGTCGCCGTAGCCAGCCTGCCAGGTGTCGTCGATCATGATGACGCCCGGAGGGAGCCCGTTGTCAAGCATTGACTTTGCGTACGCGAGGATGTCCTTCTCGTTCTGGTGATACGTAAGCTCGATCCAGGTGTTGTACTGCGGCGCGGAGAAGAAAAGCGGGTCCGGCGACTTGCCTGAGGTGGGGAAATGCATCTTCGCGGCGCGCAGAAACGCGCCGCGGAGCGTGGATTCCGACGCGTTCAGCTCCACGGGCGAAGGAGCGCCCTCCACGGCAATCGCCCCGCTCTTCAGCGTGAACCTCGCCTGCCCGTCGCACCAGATGAAGCGGCCTTTGTCCGACACTAGGAACGAAGCGGCCTGGTTGGACATGTTTTCCTTGCGGACGTCCATCACGAGGTCCGTCTTAGCGTCGAACGGCATCGCGGAGCCGTAGTAGTTCATGACGCCCCACCAACGCTCGTCCGGAAGCATCTTCACCGTGCGCGAGTAGGCGAGCTCGGCGGAATCCCCCGCGTTGGTAGCGACGAACTTCGCCCCGAGCACCCTCTCGGCGGTGATGTTCCGCCAGCGGACGTCCTGTGGCTGGGCGTCCTTGTCGGCGCAGATGCGCACGACGTCCATGGCCTCGCCGACGGAGATGTTCTCCGCGCGAATGTGCGAGATACGCGTCTTGCGGTTTTCGTAGTCCGGGAAGTCCGCCCACTCGTAGAGAACATCGGTGTCTATCTCGAACACCGATCGCCTCGCGCGCCGCGCCTTGACGTTCTCGCACGATATGCTCTCCATGAAGGCGCCGCGGCGGCGGTTGGTCTTCAGGAAGAACACCCTGGCGATGTCGCCCGCCGTGCAGTCCTTCATCTTAACGTTCCTGACGCCGCCTGAAATCTCGCTGCCAATGCCAAGCACCGTGTGCGCGTTGCGTATCTCGCAGTTGCGCACGAGCACGTTCTCCGTCGGCTTTCCAATGCGCCACGCATCGCGGTTACGCCCCGACTTGATCACGACACCGTCGTCACCCTGGTCGAACACGCACTTCTCCACGAGAACGTCGCGCGACATCTCGATGTCGATGCCGTCGTTGTTGTTTCCGTGCGCATACACGTCAAGCCCACGTACCGATGCATTCTCGCACTGATAGAGGTGGAGTGTCCAGAACGGGGAGTTGCGCACCTTGAAGCCGTGCCACTTGACGTTCCGGCAACGGTTGAACTGTACGAAATGCGGCCGCGTGTTGGCGTTTTTTGTCTTCCATATCTCACGCTTCTCGACAGGGAAGTCCGTCGCGCCCCAGGTGTACAACTGCAGCCTGGCGGCCTTTATGCCGTTCTTCTGCCAAACCCACGGATACCACGTTGTGTCAGGCCACTTGCCCTCGTAGCCGCAGAGCGTACCGCTGCCGGTTATCGCCACGTTCGTGCAGCAGTACGCATAGACGAGCGGACAGTAGTTTATGCACTCCATACCCTCCCAACTCGTAAATACCGGCGGCAGGTAGTCGGCGGGATCCTGCGAGAAGACGACCTTTGCGCCTTCCTCAAGCCTGAGCTCGCAGTTCGACTTGAAGCGAATCGAGCCGGTGAACCACTTCCCCGGCGGCACAATGATGCGTCCGCCCCCAGCCTTTTCCGCGGCGGCAAACGCGGCGGCAAACGCGGCGGTGCACTTGGCACCGTCCGGCTTCGCCCCGAATGCGGTGATGGGAAAGTCGCTCTTGCGGAAGAGCGACGCCACGGGAAGGCCGCGCCGCGTCACGTCGTCCACGAACAGCTTCGCGAAAGCCTCCGCGCCGGCCTTCGCCGGGTGCGACACGTCGTGAGAGGGCTCACCGTCCTTGCCGCGAACGGCGCCGGTGGAAATGACGAAAAGCTTCTCGGACTCTTCGCGGCCGATGCCTTCCATGTACTCCCGGGTGAGGGTGTTCATGTCCACGAAATCGCAGCCCAGTTCCTTCGCCAGCGCCGCCGCCGCGTCGCGATACGAGCGCAGACAGACGCCGTCGGAGGCGTGCTCGCGGTCCACGAGGCGCTTTCCATCCGCGTCAAACGTACCGCGGCATATCGGTGAGACAATTACGGGCGTCGCGCCCTTTGCGCGGACCTCGCCGACCCAGCGGCGCAGGATATCCTTGTAAAGGCCGTTGGGCGCGGCCCAGCGCTTTTCGACGTAGAACGGCTTAGAGCGCTTCTGGTCGTTGTGGCCGAATTGCATGACGACGAAATCGCCTGGCTTGACGGACGCAATGAGCTTCGCCCAGTAGCCGGCCTCGTCGAAACTCTTTGTGGAATGGCCGCTCTTGGCGAAGTTCTCGACGGAGCAGCCGGCTTTCATGAACGACTCCGTTTCGCGCCCCCAGCTGCGGTACGGATACCTGAACGCACAGTCATCAAGCGTGGAATCGCCGGCCAGGTGTAGCGTCGCCGCGAGAAGCAATGAAATCATGGAAGCGCCTCCTTTTGGATTGTGTTTTTGAGATTATACCAAAAACCGCCGCGTCGCACCAGCGGCGGCGACTGCAACGTTTCACCCGGCGACGCACCGCACGGAAAACGAGAACACGCTGCCGCACGGCTTTGCCGGCGCATAGGCGGCATCTCCGCCGTGGAGCCTGGCGATTCGTCGCACAATGGCAAGCCCGAGTCCCGCGCCGCCGGACTCGGCCGCACGCGCCGGGTCTGCGCGGTGGAATCGCTCGAATATGCGTGCCGCATGCTCCGGCGGCACACCCGCGCCATGGTCCTCCACGGCGAATTCCGCGCCGTCACCGGCGACCCGACGCACCGATACCGAAATGTCCGTGGTGCCGGAGTGGCGTCGTGCGTTCTCGACGAGGTTAGACAGCGCCTGAGAAACGAGTTGCGCGTCGCACCGCACCACTAGCGGCGCGCCGTCCCGCCCAACGAACCGCACGCCGTACTTCTCGGCGATCTCGGCAGCAAGCGCGGCGACGTCGGTGTCGGCGGCGGAAAGGATGTCCCCCTCGCGCTCCAGTCGGGCGAGGTCGAGTATCTGCTGCACTAGCGACTCGAGTCGCTTAGACTCGCCGCGTATCATGCCGACTAGACGCTCCTGCACGCCGCCGGCAGGCTCCAGCATGTCCGCCGCGCCAAGGATGCCTGTTAGCGGCGTGCGTATCTCGTGCGAGACGTCCGCAATGAAGTCGCGGCGGAATCGCTCCAGCTTCGCGAGCTCGCGTATCCTCACGCGCTGGCGGTAGAACGCGAAGAAAAGGAACAGCATTCCCGTGGCGCCCACGAGCGCGGCCAGCATGAACAGCCTGTACACCCTGCGGAACGACGCGAAGACGTCGTCGCGAGAGCGAAGCATCGCCACGTCATATTCCCCGCTGGAGACGGGAACGGCAATCCATCCGTCAGCAGAACCGGCCGTGTCGGCCCTTGTGTCGAATATGCGGCCGCCGTGAGCCCGTATCGAGAGCTCGTATCCGCGTGCGCGGCACGCCTCCCCGAACGCGCGGATCGCGGCAAAGTCCTGCGTGCGCAAGGGCTCGTAAAGGGTTCTCGCCGCGAGCTCCGTGCGAGCCTCGAGATCGCGCCTCGCGTCCCGGTCGAGGGAGCTACGGTAGGAGGAAACGCCCGCGTAGAAGGAGAAGAGAACGACTGCGAACGCCGCCGCCGCAAGTGTTGGCGCCAGAACAGGCAAGACCTTTGCTAACCTCACAGCCGCCCCCTCAGCCGATTCTGTAACCTACGCCGCGAACGGTCTCGATGTGCGAGGCCCACGACCCCAGCTTGCGGCGAAGGTTAGCGATCTGCACATCGACCGTCCGTTCGTCGGCCGGCCGCGCGAAAATCCTGCCGCGGTGCGCGACAAGCCTGACTAGCAACGCAAACTCGCCGGGCGTCAGGTCGAGGGGCTTCCCGCGCAGTGTCGCCGCGCGGCCGGGTTCGTCGATGGAAAGCCCGTCGAAGTCAACGCCCTCGGTGACAGGCAGGCCGCGCCGGAGGACGGCCTTCACGCGCGCAAGAAGAACTAGCCTGTCGAAGGGCTTTGTCACGTAGTCGTCGGCGCCTGACTCTAGGCCGCGCACTATGTCTTCGGGCTGCGTACGCGCCGTGAGCATTATGATGCGCGTCGCCGCCAGCTCGGGGGTCTCGCGTATCCTGCGGGCGACGGAAAAGCCGTCCAGCCCCGGCAGCATTATGTCAAGCAACACCAGGTCGGGCTTCGACCGTTTCACTGCGGCAAGCCCCTCGTCGCCGCGTGCGGCGGTCGCTACGTCGGAGTACCCCGCGCCGAGAAGCGCCATTTCAAGGAGGGCCCTGATCGTCGGGTCGTCCTCGACGACGAGCACCGACGCCGTCTCACCGTCCGCTTTGCGCCGCGCCGCCATCGTCGCCGTCAGGCGCGCTCGCCGCGCCCAGATGACATCGCCTTCCTCATGTACGGCAGATAGGCGAAGGTATAGGTGAAGGCGCTCCACACGGTCAACGCCGCAAGAAAAGCCTCTACAGCATAGCAGGAACCGAGCCACGCCCCCTGCCACCGCTCCGGCGCCTCGCCGCCGAACGCGAGGAAGAGGTATATCCAGCCGGCCCCGGGGAAGGAAAGCGCTGTGCGTACCTTGCCGAGGCGCATCGCGGCCACGTCGGCGCCGTACATCGCGCCGACGGAGCGCATGAACGTGACCCATGTGTCCCTCAAAGCGTACAGCACGGAGAACACGACCAGGAAAAGCCCGTGGAAGCCGCGCGGGTCGTGGCGCATGGCCATCCACGCTAGCACCGGGAACGCCACGATGAAGAACACCTTGTCCATCAGCGGGTCTGACATCTTCCCCAGGACCGAGACGACCTTCCATCTGCGCGCAAGCCACCCGTCCCACAGGTCGGTAAGCCCGGAAAGCAGCATCGCAACGCACGCGCAAGCCGCGGGGACGCGGAACAATCCAGACGCGCCGGAGAGCTCGTCCGCAACCGCCATGACTGCCCACAGCAGTATGAGCGGCGCCCTGACGAACGTAAGCGCGTTTACAAAACGCGATCTGGACTCCGGGGTCACGACCCGGCGATTCCCTCGGCCACGACCTCCTGCATCACGCCGAGAGTCTCCTGGAGCTGCACCAGCCTGGCTTTGAGTTCCTGGACCTTCAGCTCGGCTTTCTGGTAGTTGCGCCTCGTCGCGAAAAGCTGCTTAAGTATCTCGCCGGGATCGAGGTCAAGGTCGTTAAGCTCCATGCCGTCGGGAATCGGCACGAGCACCGACTCGCCGCATTCCGAGCAGTTTATCTGCAGCCCGGCGCCACGGTAGTCTATGACGAGGTTCTTCCCGCAGTGCGGACAGTCGAACACTATGTCCGTATCGCGGATGTCCGCTTCGTCGCCGCCATCCTTGAGAGGCACCTCGACCTCTTCGTATTCTTCTTCAGCCATATCCAGACCTCCGTTTGTTCATGTACATTCTACCAAAAAAACGGCTTCCGGGCAAACGCCGGCGGCGTCATTTCGCCAGCAGATCCGAGAGAACCGGGCGCACCACGTCCGCAATCCTGCGGTGCCCAGCGGTGTTTGGATGCAGGAAATCGACCCTCCCGTCGCGAAGGTCCGAGTTGAAGAAATCGCGCGCGTGAGTCTCGCTCAGCGGATATATGCCGCTCGCCGAGTGCAAGTCGACGACGACCACCGAATGCACGCGCCCGGCCTCCGCGATTGCGGCAACATAGTCGTCTATGAAAAGACCAAGCGGATTTGCGTACGACTCGTCCGGCTGGACGTTGCTCCCCGAGAACTTCGCGTATCCGCGGTGAAGCGGCGTCATCAGCAGTATCGGCGCGACCGGGAACGCATCGCGCACGGCGCGCAGCGCGACGTTGATCCGCCCCCGCAGCGTGGAGACGTCGTCGGAAAGCACGCGCTTGCGCAGCTTCTCCGGACGGCCGTTCCGCTCTACGGTCTCCTCCGAGTAGCGGTACCACTCGCCGAGGGGAACGCCCGCCATGTAGTCGTTCGTGCCCATGAGTATGCAGACGGCCTCGGGACGCAGCCCTGAGCTGCGCAGCGCGGCGACCTGCCTGGGGACGTCATCCCACCGCCGCCCGTTCACGGCATGCACGAGCGGCTCGATGCCCAGGTCGTCGGCAAGAAAGTTCCAGTAGTTCAGCCGACACCCGATATGTTTCGCGTCGGTGATGGAGTCTCCCAGGAATGCCACCCTGTGACGCGGGCGGACGAGCGGGTCGAAGTCATTCCACGGCCTTTCGACGGGCCCCTTCTCGTCGAACGAAAGGCCGGAAACCGAAACGTCCTCTGCGTTGTGTATCTTCGAGAGGAACTCCTGGAGACGGCCGAGGCGGACGTTCTTCACCTCCACGCCGCGCACGGGAAGCGCCGGGTCGCCGTTTATCTGCACGCCGGTGACGGCGTTTTCGCAGACTACGTTCTTGATCGAAAGACGCGATATCGGCGTAAGGCGCCGCTCGCAGTCGGGAAATGCCCGCCACTGGTAGAGCACGTCGGTGTCAATCGCGAAGACCTGCACGACGGTCCCGACGCGCACGTTCTCCATGCGGATGTCCTCCACGAATCCGCCGCGCCTACGATTCGTCTTCACGAAGAAGAGGTTGCAGGCGGCTTCCACGATGCAGTCGTGCACATATACGTTGCGTACGCCGCCGGAAAGCTCAGAGCCAACGCCGATAAGGGAGCTGACTTTCTTCAGCCTGCAGTTGCGCACCTCGACGTTCTCAGTCGGACGCGACACACGCCACGCGTCGCGGTTGCGGCCCGCCTTGAAGACGAAGCCGTCGTCGCCCTGGTCGAAGACAGAATCCTCGATCAGCACGTTGCGCGTCATCTCGATGTCCACGCCGTCGTTGTTGAAGCCGTGCGCGCAGACGTCGACGCCGCGAATCGTGACGTTCTCGCTCATGAAAAGGTGAATCGTCCAGAAAGGGCTGTCCTCGACGCGAACGCCCTCCAGGAGGATGTTCGCCGACCTGTTGAACTGCAGGCACTGCGGGCGCAGGATAGCGGGATGGGCCTTCACGATGTCGCGCTTCTCCAGCGGATAGTCCTCGGAGCCCCACTTGTAGAGAAGCGCGCGCGCCCCCTGTATATTGGTTCTGGACTCTTTCATCAATTCCCGCCACAGGTCCATCTTAGGGCGTAACACCCCCTTCCCCGTGATGGCGACGTTCGTGCAGCCGTAGGCATAGACGAGCGGCGATAGGTTGAGGCATTCAAGGCCCTCCCAGCTAGACGGCACAGGCGGCAGGTAGTCGGACGGATTGTCAGAGAACAAGACTACCGCGCCTTCATCAAGGTGGAGGTCAACGCCGCTTTTAAGGCGGATCGGCCCCGTGTGCCACGTACCCTGCGGAACAACCACGCGTCCGCCGCCCGCCGCCACGCAAGCCTCGATCGCGCCGGCGAACGCCGCGGTGCACGGCGCCCCATCGGGCGAAGCGCCGAAGTCGGGTATCAGGAACTCGCGCCGGGGAAACTCGGGAACCGGCGGCGCGGGAAAAGGCGGGTGAACAGATTCTGCGGCCACCTGCAGGGCGCACGCAGCACACAGCGCGAAAAGCACATTCGTTTTTTGCATAATGTTGCCATTCTACCAAAAAACCGTGCCCTGCGTCAATTTCCGCACACCAGTGGCGTTGCGCGGGCGGACGGAATTTTGTATAATACCGCGCAAATGAGAATCGTAAGGCATATCCGCAAGTTGAAGGGCTACGTCCCGGGCGAGCAACCACGCTCCGCGAACGTCATAAAGCTCAACACAAACGAAAACCCGTACCCGCCCTCGCCCGAATGCGCGAAGGCAATTGCGCGCTTCGACGCGACCTCGCTCCGCCGGTATCCGGACCCGGACTGCACCGCGCTCAGGGCGGAGCTAGCGAAGATGAACCACACCTCGCCCGAGAGGATATTCGTCGGAAACGGCTCTGACGAAATTCTCGCCCTGTCGGCGAAATGCTTTGTAGAAGACAACGAGGCGATCGGCTCGCTCGACCCGAGCTATTCCCTCTACAAGACTCTCGCCGCGATAAGGAACGTGAAATGGGTCGGCGTTCCAGCTCCCGCGGCACCGCTCAAGGTCACCCCGCCGATATCCTTGTTCCTCTGGACAAACCCCAATGCGCCGACCGGAGAGTTCGCGGAACCAGCCGACATCAAGAAGTTCGCCGCTAAATTCAAGGGGGTCGTCATCATCGACGAAGCATACGCCGACTTCGCGAAGACGAACTGCATGTCGCTGGCTACGGCCGCGGACAACCGCAACATCATCGTGATGAGGACGTTCTCGAAGAGCTTTTCGCTCGCCGGGCTCCGCGTCGGCTACTGCGTAGGCCCAGAGGACCTTATCGCAGCCCTTTTCAAGGCAAAGGACTCCTACAACGTCGATGCTCTCGCGCAGGCCGTCGCCCTTGCCGCCGCAAAAGACAGGCGATGGATGAAGGCGAACGTCGCCAAGGTAAAGAAGACCCGCAAGTGCTTCACGAGGGAGCTGGAGAAGCGCGGCTGGGACGTGATACCAAGCGAATCAAACTTCGTCTTCGCACGGCCACCCAAGCCGCTCACGGCAAAGAAAGTCTTCAAGGGCCTCAAAGCCAGAAAGATATTCGTCCGCTACTTCCCCGGCCAGCTGACCGGGGACCGCCTGCGCATCACGATTGGCACGGATGAGGAAATGCAGGCCCTCCTTGCCGCGCTGGACCGCGATTCGGACGTGCCGATTCAGTGACCGGCCATGCATCGTCCGGGAGGTACATGAAACCCACGACGTGACCCCAGGTTACCAAATCCTTCACGTAATTTGGTATAATACCGAGGTCTTCCATATCAAGACAGACAAAACAGATGAACCCGATATCGAAACCCGACTACATGCCGATTGACGAGCTGCGCAAGATGCAGCTCGCGAAACTCCAGGATCTCGTTGCGTACGAGTACGAGCGCGTGGCGCTCTTCCGCCGCCGCTGCGACGAAAAGGGCGTGAAGCCGCGCGACCTCGCCACGCTGGCCGATTTCGCAAAGTTCCCCTTCATGAAGAAGACCGACCTCCGCGACGAATACCCATACGGGCTCACCGCCGCGCCGATGTCAGAGATCAACCGCTTCCACTGCTCGTCGGGCACGACCGGAAAGCCCATCTGCATTCCGCAGACGGCTGCGGACATCGCGATCTGGACGGAAGGCGTCGCCCGCTGCATGGCCATGTACGGGATCACGAAAGACGACGTAGTCCAGGTCTCATACGGCTACGGGCTCTTCACCGGCGGCCTTGGCGCGCACTACGGCGCGGAGAAACTCGGCTGCGCCGTGCTGCCTACGGGCGCCGGCAACACCGAAAAGCAGATAATGCTGATGCAGGACCTCGGCGTCACCGTGATCTGCTGCACGCCCAGCTACTTCCTGCACCTCGCGACAGTCGCGGAAAAGCTCGGCATAGACTTCCGCCGCGACACGAAGCTAAGGCACGGCGTCTTCGGCGCGGAGCCATGGACCGACGAGATACGCGAAAGGATTGAGCAGATTTCCGGAATCAAGGCGCACGACATCTACGGGCTTACCGAAATCGCCGGTCCAGGCG
>Ga0310786_10011603_pt1 | contig 10979 bp, 8 predicted proteins | sample AusTroGonzalo_MG_FD_203881 | JGI IMG/M metagenome (GOLD analysis project Ga0310786, IMG submission 203881) | Bovine rumen microbial communities from tropical cattle in Woodstock, Queensland, Australia - Gonzalo_03 (v2) (version 2) | ecosystem: Host-associated > Mammals > Digestive system >...
TTTGCGGCCGTTTGTTTCAGAATCCAACTATAACACAGGCCAAATATGAGTATGAGGTACCTATGTGGATATGGTGCTCTGAATTGTACAGGGAGAATCATCCTGAAGTTGTAAGCGCTATTACTGAATCTGTCAATAAACCTTTTATGACAGACCTGATTCCGCAACTGTTACTGTTTCTTGCTGGAATTGAATGTGAATGGACGGAAGAGAACAGTAATATCCTTAGTGACAAATATCAGTGTAACCCCCGGATTATTAACGGTGATACTGATTATGACATCCTTATGAATTCACGCTGACTTTTTTCAATACATTTACCTGATTCTCTTATGTTATTTGGGGAGTACGGGTCGTGTCAGTTGCTTTTCTGCCGTGCGGCTTATATCTATGTCCCTTTCTTTAGAACTGAAAAACAGCCCCCAAACCATATCAGAACTTCCTGTATTGCGGGATTTTGACCAATAGTAGCCGCGGCTGTTATGATTGGACATGTCGCCGTTATGAATCCATCCGCCTGCAGGGATAAAAATAGAACGGTCTGTAAAGCCTGGGATATTACTGGTGACCTTAAATCCGTTTTGGTGACTGTTTTGATATTCTGTCCATTTCCATGTACAGTTTGTAAGCAGCTCCTCAAATTCCTCTTTTGTGGGCATCCGCCAGTTTCCTCCCCAATAATAATTCGCGGCATCACTCACGGTGAAATAGGCATATGGATTTGACGGTTTGCCGTCCAGGACCTTACACCATTCGCTATATTCCCCACAATCACCAGGGTTGTTTGCCTTGATGTTGCAAGTTGCCCAATTCACGCTTAGCCCTAAATCCACATAATCATGGCCATTGTAATTTTCTACACCTCTGGTATATTCATCCTTGTCAATACATGACAGGAAAGCAAAAGAAACCGTCAGCAGAGCTGTTAATTGAAATACATGAATTTTATTCATATTCATAAGAAATAATGATTATGTTGCAAATATAATGGTTTTTGTGTCTGTTTAAACATCATCTTATTCGGCATTTTGAGTTGTATGTAATCCACTAAAAAAATCGGGCGGTAAATGCTCGATTTTGTTTTTTTTAGATATATTTGCAAATGTCATTTCGGGTTGCCATGAATTTGGTTGACTCTTTTTGACGAAAACTTATTGAAAAGTGTCACTTGCGCATTGTCTTTTGGTTGTTCGGAACTCAGGAACTTATTTAATAACCAGCCTTAGACAAAGTTGATAGTGTCAGCATGTGGTTTCATATCCTGGTGTGTGCGTTAAGAGAAATTTTTTCTTAAAAGAACACATTGCCGGGAAACAGATGCAACTTTAGTATTTACTTAATATTATCAGAAAATGAAACAAAATTTTTTACAAAAGAGTATTTTGCCTATAGTTATGGGGATGGTTGTTATCTCATGCTGTAAGGACGATGATCCTGTTCCTGTGACATTTTCTTTGACAACAGAAGAAATAATTTTGTCAAGTGAAAAAGGGTCGAGTAAAACATTTGAACTCTCGATTTCAGAGGATGCTTCATGGAGTATTCAGACCACTCCTTTTTTTGTTGATGTCACTCCAAGTAGTGGAAATGGTTCAGCTATAATAAAAGTGACTGCAAAAGAGAATAATGATTCAGATGAAGCGTATGAAGATAATATAACAATTAAGGTAAATGGTGCAGAACCGGCAACAAAGAGCCTTAAGGTAATTCAACGTTGTCTTGAGGGTTGTTACGCAGAAGTCTCAAAACCTCTTTTGCTTTGTGATGGCTTCGCAAACATTTTTACTTGTGGAAATAACACAAAATATTTTTATCAAAAATTATATCGCAAAGATGTTATTGACAAAATGAGTGAAAATGAAATAATTGCAGATGTTATTACCGGTAAGATTGAGGATAGAGAATCTCCAGATCCAAACAATTCTTATTGTTGGTATCATCTTAATGAGAATTATAATTATATTTTAGTTACAATAGCTTTTGCTGAGAATGACAGGATGGGAAAGGTTGTCAGATATCCATTTACAACCAAGAACAGTGAAGTTGAACCAGCTGTTGATGTGACAGACCTTTATATTGACTGGGATAAAGAAGCATATGAATGGAGCGTTTCAAAAAACACATATTGTAGCAGCTATTACACTTATGCCGCCGCCAGCAAATATTATATGCCAACGTATAGTTGGATGGAAGAAGGTGCATCTGCACTGTTGGCATGGGCAATTAGGTCTGAAATTGAAAAAAACGCCAACAATCATGTTACAACAATAAATCAGGAAACATGGGCACTTTGGGGCAATGAATACAGTTCTTATACTGCAACTGAGAGGTTTTATGCATCTCAATTGAATGATGGTACAACATCTTTTTCTTCTAATATTTATACAGATAACTATCTTCAAATCGTAATTTGGGGAACAAAGAATGATGGAGAATTATCCGGTGTTTTATCGGGAGGTTTCGTTGATATGTCCCCCTCAGATAAAACATATGTTAATTCAAACAGTTCTAGTAAGATTAAGTTAATGTCAAAACCATCTGATTTCAGTCCGAAAGAAGACAGAGATCCTGTATGTGTTAAAATGAATATAAATGATATTCAACTCATACGTTTGAACTAATTCATTCATAAATATGGATTTGTGTACCTGTCGGGCTTTTATAAGAACGGTTGGTACACATCCATTTTTTTTAAGGGAATAATGAAAAAGATTCTTTTGATAATAGTATTTACATTTATTACATCAACGTCGTTTTCCCAAATACGTGATTTTAGACAAGCCGAGAGCATTGCCTACGAATACATTTTTAATCAAAAGTCAAAAAATCAAAAGAATTTATCATTAGTAAAATATGATCTTAATTCAAAGTCATTTAAACAATTTCAAACAGTCAACAGTAAAGAACCTTATTATATTTTTTCTGATACAGTTTCCATGTCACTGCTGATAGTATCCGGTGATGAGCGTATGAAGAAGATATTAGGTGTTAGCGAATTTGCAGACTTTCGTGATGGATCTCTACCAGAGGGCTTGAAATATCTATTGGAAACATATAGACAACAATTTGAGTTGTTGCAGAGCGATAGCATATTTATTAGTAATTCTAATGTGTTTTTCAAGATTCCAGATGTTGCACCTTTGTTGCAAACACGTTGGCGTCAAGAATATCCGTTTAATGCGTTATGTCCAAGCAATTGTCCAAGCGGATGCGTTGCAACTGCTATGTCACAAGTAATGAAATACCATAGTTATCCTGTAACTGGTAAAGGTTCTTTTTCATATACTTCAAATACCAGAAAATATAGATGCTCGTATAATTTTTCTGAGGCATTATTTGAGTGGGAGAAAATGAAAAACACATATCCCGTATCTTCGATGGGCTTTTCTTCATCTTCAGATGAGATATCGCAGATAACTTATGCATGTGGCGTTTCTGTCGGTATGGATTATGAAACAAGTGGTTCGGGTGCTTATATGAGTGATGTTCCATATGCCCTAATACATTTCTTTGGCTACAATGATAATGTATCATATTGCGATCGAACATGCTATGAGGCGGATGAATGGTATCAGATGTTATGTTCAGAGTTGGAGGAAGGCCGTCCTGTGATATATGGTGGAGTTGACAGCAAAAATGGTGGTCATGCGTTTGTTGTTGATGGGTGTAACTCTTCTACAAGACGTTTCCATATAAATTGGGGGTGGGGCGGTTCTTTTGATGGTGAATATGAATTGGATGCATTGGATCCTAGTGTATATAGATTTTCTTCTTACCAAAGCATGATTTTATATGTCTCTCCAAAACCTACAGGCATTCATCGTGACGTATTCTATGCCAATTCTTTTTCTGCATCTTCCAGCATATCCGTTGGAAAGAAAGTTATATTTATGTTATCTGATGTTTATTGCTATTCCAATCAATCCTCATATGTGGTACCTAAAGCTAAATTCTATGGAAAGATTGGGATTGGACTTTTTGATGAGAACTTGAAGTTTGTCGCTTCCATTGTTAGTGAGGATATAGATGGTTTAAAAACTTTTGAAGGCTATTCTAAACTCAAATTTACCGCCAATATTGAGAAGAGTTTATTTCCTAATGACGGGACATATTATATCGCTCCATACGTTCAAGGGGAGAGTTCAATTTCTCCTACCAGGATTCGAACGACAGGTGGAAAAACAGATTTTATAGTTGTTACGGTTAATGGTGAAGATGTAAATGGAGAAGACGATGAATTGATTCCAACGGAATCAGTTTCTGCGTGGAGTGAGGATTTTGAACATTCCTCTATTCCAGTGGAATGGCATCAAGAAATAGAGCTTGGGGCTAGCGAATGGAAAACACGTTATGTGTTGATGCCATCGGACAATATGCCTAATGCTGCAAAGGGAAAGGGTTATGCATTTTTAAATTATAATGCGGGAACTAGCAATTTGTATAATACCAGAACTGTGACTAGGCTTGTTACCGATGAAATACCTTTGGCTGAAGGAAAAACCTACAATTTGTCTTTCCAGTACAGGAAGTATGCTACACAACCAGAACCCACAGATGTTCTTACTGTATATTACAAGCAGAATAATGATTTGATTCCAATTGCGGATATTCCGGTTGTAAACCAGGACGATTGGCAGAAAACCACAATAAGACTTCCCATAGATGGTGCAATAAGATTGGCTTTTGAGGGAAGTCCATCCAAAGGCTCATCAATATTCATTGACGACATAAACATTTTCGAAGATAATAGTGAAAATGTTGTTATAAGTTCGAAATATAAGGATAACTGTAGAATATACAGTTTGTCGGGAGTTCTTATGGCAGAAACCACAACTGACGTTATCTTCAAACTTGATTTACCGGTAGGCGTTTATGTTATAACTAAGCAAGATGGCAGCAGGCAATTGTTACTGTTGAAATAGATGACTACCTGATAACTGGTCGTTTACTGAATATGCGTGCATCCTTTTTTGGATTATTAGCATATTTTTGTCAATAGATGGTATGTCTATTCAATTTATGAGTTCCATATGAATATTTGAACTAATTATTTGACACATAAATTTATATTAACTATATAACCTTCTTATGAGACTGGATTTGATTAAATGTAAGCTTTCGATAAGCCACGTGTAAGGGCAACGATACAATACTAAACCATTACTCCGGGTTATAACCCGGTTAGTAGCGGTAAGTATTTTGTCAGTACCAAGTTATTACCTGGTAATAACAGCAAGTGGTTCCTTTGAGGTTAATTTAATTCCTATTCAAACTCAATGATATTGGCAGTTGCACTACATGTTGCTTTTACATAAAATGGAGTTATCATCTTAATGGATGTATAGGTCGTAATATTGGTCAAAGTCTGTGCACCTGATAGTTTTGCATTATTAGACATTTCATCAATAGCATTATTGCGAAGAGCTTTTCTGCTAAGGCCGCCAATACCGACAATGTATGTGGCGGAAGCACTTCCGTAAGCTTTCCCAACCACCTTGAAATTTTTCTCAGCCAACACTACTTTCGTTTCACTAAGATTGTTTGAAGTCATGGATGATATGCCACAACTACCAAGACTTAAAGTTGCAAATACAACTGTGCATAGAAGTAATAATTTTTTCATATTCTTTTATGGTTACGTATTATGAAATACAACATGTGAAATCAGTTTCATTGACTCTTTTGAATGTTCGCTGGTAACGGTCTTGAAACTAATGCCGCAACTGTGGTGGTTATTACCTTTTACGGTGATAACGCGAACAAAATCACAGATATATGCGAATGCCATTCTCTTAAAAGAGTAATTGATTGGATAATGCAAAAATATGAAAAAAATGATATATCTATGACTTGCTTATAAAAAACGCTTCGTTTGCATACAACTAATGCTGAAGTTAATGAAAGTGAACCATATGTAGAACCTCCCCAAAACGGTGCCGGGGTAGTAGTGCTCTACATCCGTACCGGCTAGTGCTAGGACCCTGGTTGTAATAAGTGAAGGTGGTTGGTGCAGATCGTCCAGGTAAAGTTGGTTGGGTTTGTTTAATCTTTCCATTTTATTACCTTTGCAAATCACAATAAGAATTCTGAACAGCGTGTCTGTTTGTGTAATTCGCTTCTATTGTATGTCATGTGCTAATGAATATTGGATTTAGCTTTAGGTTTTCACTCATTGCGATTGTTTTTGCTTGTTTCCAGACGTATGCAAAACCGGTGGAAACAATGGACACTGCGTTTGTAAAGGCTTCAATTGTAATTGCATCGCCGGGTGATGTCCTGTACTCACGGCTTGGGCATGCTTTCTTTCGTATGGAATGTCCTGCCTATGACCTTGACTATTGTTTCAGTTATGAAAGCGAGTCCATTAAGAATAAGGTCTTAAGATTCATAATAGGAGATTTAAAGATGGGCATGACTGCAGTACCTACTGCGGATTTGTTCCAGATGTACCAAAAATCAGGAAGAACATTGTCGCTGTATAATCTGAATTTGGCCGATTCTCAAAAACGCAGATTATGGAAGTTACTTGATGATAAGGTTGGCAGGGGAATGAACCTGCCGTATGACTATGTGGCTAGGGGTTGTGCATATTCCTGTTTGACGATTCTTGAGGAGGCGCTTTATCCGGCCTCCATCACTTATACAGATTGGCCTGGTTATTTTTTAATGACACGTAGGGAACTGGTAAAGAGACAGCTTATGGATTATCCGTGTACAAGATTTTTACTTGATTTTCTTGCAGGATCAGAAGGAGACAGAAATGTAAGTTGTAAAGAAAAGGTTGTTACGCCAACAGACCTGCTATATGTGTTTCAGCATTCTATGGTAGATGGTCATTATTTATGTGATACAGATGCAAGTCTGTTATTGGATGAAACTGTGATTCTACCCAAACGTCAGTTTAACTTGCCGTTATTATGCAGCATACTGTTACTGGCATTAACGTTATGGTGTGTTTGCTTTAAGAAACATTTTCACGAGTATATCTTGCTGACATTGCAATTCTCAGTCGGAGTTTTCCTAACATATATGATTGTATTTTCATCATTGCCATGCACTGAATGGAACTGGTTGTATATTGCGTTTAATCCATTGCCTCTTCTTATGTGGAAATGGCGGCGATATTGGATTATACCCTATGTCGTGACGTTAGCTGCCTTTGTCCTGATTCAGATGTTTTATCCGCATAAAATAATGGAATCGGCTGACAGTATTCTAATTGTCTGTTTCATAGTAATGCTATTGTTCAATTTTATTAATATCAAAAAAGTATGAAAAGATTGGGTTTGAAAAGCTTTGGTATGTTTCTTTTGTTGTCTTTACTGAACATACATGCTACTTATGCCGGTGGGTTATCTGATGATGAGGGATACTATTGGTATCATAGTAGAGTGTCATCATATCCTACAGGTAAAGGCCTGGTTTATGCGCAGCTGTCGGGGGATAGTGCTTTGACTGAACCTACTGAGGAAATGTTCTCAGAGCAGATTGTGCTTAAAAACTGTACCGAAAGTTCATCCAGTGAGTTACATGTTTATAACAAACCTTATGACGGATATAACTTTAACGGATGGTATTGGGCCGAAAACGGAAAACCTGCTGGTTTCATAACAAAAGATAGTATAATAAGTGGCATATTTAATAATAACTTTCTTAGTTATACACATTCTGATGATAAGGAAACGGAATATTATAGCGAAACTCCGGACAACGATATTCTGGGCATTTTTGGAAGGGTTAGCTATGATATAGATATAGATTATAATATGGATTCTCTTTTCGTGTTATTGCAAAAAGATACCATTGATGATGAATCGAGGGACAGCTCTATGGCTGGTTTGTTCTATATGTTTACAAGTGATTATATTAAAGTTGGAATGGATGTTCCGGATAATGAGATAGGCGATATTGTGACTCTACATATTGATTCAATCAAGTCTCAATCCAAACCTGTAGCGTATGATGACGAAGAGATGGCTTATTATGTTTATTTGGATAGTGCGGATTCTTATCGTATTGCTTTCAGAGGATGGACTGATACCAAGGGAAACATGTATAATAGTCCTGAACTTAAAGTCAAAGTAACGGAAGCGGAAACCTACACGGCTCATTATGAATATGTTTTCAATCTAGTGGTAGATGACACTTCAGTTAAGGGAATTATAGATGACAATTATAAGGAGCAAACAATATATGATATGAATGGTATTCAAAATAATGTAACAAATAAAAAATTAGATATTGTCAAAGGGAAGGTCTATATCGTGGGAGGAAAGAAATTCATTTGGTTTTGAGTGAATTCAATTAATCCCATAAGTTTCTGGCCTTTAGGTTAAGTCGGTAGATTCCATTTTTTCTTCTTTCCGTTATTTATCTCTTAAAAAATGAATGCTTTGGGGCGGGATTGCTTTTTCTTTTGGACAATCTCGTCTTGCATTCTGGCTATGGCGGTCTTGAAGAAGTATGATATCAGATACTCATCTGTTCCTTCGGTTCGGATGGCGCGCAGAGCATCTATGTAGGCTTGTTTGTCCTGCTGGGGTATGATGATTATGGGATGCCCCATCTTCTGGAGTATGAAGTTGGAGAACAGGCGGCCCAGACGGCCGTTACCGTCGCGAAAGGGATGCAGATACTCATAGAATCCGTGGAACCTTGCGGCTATTATAACGGGGTGTATTGTTGCGACATCAATCTGCTTTTGGGTAGAGGCAAGCAGATCAGGTACCTGAGCTATGAGCAGTTCATGCTGGCCGAACACAGTATCGCCGGCTGCCATATCCTTATCGGTATATTCACCAGGAACCGCTCCGGGATGACGGTATGCAATGGTGTGCTGGGTAAGCAACCTGTGCGTATCCTTGAGCAACTGTTCCGTAAGCGGCAGGTCCAGACGCGAGAACAGGAATTCGTATGCCTGGAAATGGTCCAGAATCTCAAATGCCTCAAACAGCGTCTTGCCTTTGGGTATCAATCCCAATCCCTTTTCCTTAAGTTCACGTGTATCGTTTACAGTGAATGAGTTACCCTCTATGGCACAACTGTGGGCCGAGAACAGGACCTCATTGTACTGTCTCAGGTCTTCAACCTGCATCCTTTCCGAGATGTAACTCCGATAGAGTTCCAGCAGGCTGTCATATTGGGCTATCTCTTTTTCAAACATGTATGCAAAGATAGTAGCTCCATAGTTAAAAAGCAAATCATTTAGTAGAACCGCCCTAGGGTAGTGCCGGGGTAGTAGTGCTCAAGGATTTCGCGGTAGGTGTAGCCTTTGGCGGCCATTACGGCGGCTCCTATTTGGCAGAGGCCGGCTCCGTGGCCCCAGCCGGCTCCGTGCAGGATGAATCCGATGAAATTGCCGTTTTCATCGGTGGTTTTCTCTACCACGAACGCGCTGCTGAACAGGTGAGATTCTGACAGTGTGCGGCGTATCTCAAGCTCTTTTCCTATGGTTACTGTGCCCTTTCTTCCCTCTATTTCCAGTTCATAGATGCGGCCTGAAGGTCCTCGTTTTGCGGGGCGCAGGTCAACTATATCGCCTATGTCCAGGCCGGACTTGCGGCGGAATATGTCCGATATTTGCTCTATGGTGTATTCCACTTTCCAGCGGTAATAGTCCGGGGTCTCCAGGTCATAGCCGTTGAGGGATTCTTTCAGTATGTTGCCGTCGGCCGAGTTGCAGAATGACTTGGGCTCCTGCAGGATCCATTGGCGGGCGTTTTCCTCAATGGTCAGGTCGGGCAGGGGGCCTTCATTCACGCTGCTGTCACGCAGGGCTATCAGATAGGGTTTGTGCTCATCCTGCCAGCAGGTCTGGAACTGCTCGGTCACGCCGCCGCAGCACTTGCTGAAGCGGGCGTCGCACAGGTGTCCGTCATATGTCAGGGTCTGGCCCATTGTGTCGCGTACGGCTTGCTGGGCTGCGGCACTGATTATGCGTGTGCGGCCTTGATAGCGTTGGCAGTGGTCATCGGCACAGACATCGAACAGGGTGTGCTGGTCATGGTCATACCACCTGATGATCCGTTTCAGGATGTGGTCGGATGGAACGTCAGAACCGGTTTGGAAATCCGCAGCATTTCCAGACGGCTTGTCAGCCACTGCAGCAGCCTTACTGTAAGGAGAGCGCAGCTGTGCCAGTACCCAACTGCGTGAAATCACGGCGTGGGCGCGCAGGAACTCGCGACTGGCCGTGGGCTTCATCTCCGATGATATTACGCTGGTAAGATATTCCTCCACAGGCAGTATGTTTATGGCGCGTACCATGCCGTTCTCTACTATGAACTTTAGCTGGCCGGAGAATGTCTGGTCCTCACGGCGCTCCCAATGGAACCCTATGCCTATGGTTACATTATGCAGTGTGAATGTGCTGCCGTGCTCATGCGGTTTCAGTGTCAGGCTGTCTATCAGGATGCCGTTCCAGCTTAGACGGCCCTGAACGGTGCTAATGCTCATCTCTCCCTCAAAACTGCTGCGGCCGTCGGTGTAGCTGTCGTTAAGGCAGAAACTAATCTCAGGGGCGGCCATGATGCCTACCTTTATCTTGGGCTGCTGGGGTGTTACCTGGCGGTATATGTCCAGCACCTGGCGTTCGGTAAGGCTGTCAAAATCCTCACGGCGCGGGGTGATTACCAGTCCGAACATGTCAACCGCGCCCGGGCTTACCATGACCTTGTCCGCTCCGGCGGCATAATAGCAGTCGGGGCGGTGCTTGCTGCGCGGTATGATGGCGGTTATTACCTGTCCGTCGCGGTTAAATGAGAGCACGTTCATGCGCGGCTCATAATCGCCGTCATAGATGCTCATGCCGTTTACGCAATCCATGATCCTGTCAGGGTCATTGCCTTTTATCACTGTCACGGCAAATCCGAACGGCTGTATGGTGACGGGCTCATCGGTAGCGGGCGGATTGTTGAGGCGAAGCTTGTCAACCAGCGGTATGCCCTCGGACCGTCCTATCTGCATGTGCAGGTGGTCGG
>Ga0310786_10011607_pt1 | contig 10977 bp, 1 predicted proteins | sample AusTroGonzalo_MG_FD_203881 | JGI IMG/M metagenome (GOLD analysis project Ga0310786, IMG submission 203881) | Bovine rumen microbial communities from tropical cattle in Woodstock, Queensland, Australia - Gonzalo_03 (v2) (version 2) | ecosystem: Host-associated > Mammals > Digestive system >...
CGTTCCCGTACCTCTTTGCGCCTGCTAGGCCCTGCTTCAAGTCGGTCGGCCCGTTTACCACGGCAGCCGAAGTGAACGAAGGCCTTGCCAATCTCATTGCTACGACGTGGAACGACAAGAACAACCATCCGCTTCACCTTGAAAGCGATATCGACCTGGGCGGTTTTGATTCCAAGACGGCCGAAGAATCTTGCGATGCTCAGCTCGTTCCCCTTTCTTTTCTCGGTGGACAGTCCTTTGTGGGTGATGGCCACATGATCAAGAACATCTGCTATGTGCACGATGTCGCCGATAGCGTCATGAGCCGGCCTGTCGGCCTGTTCAGTTCCATTTCGGAAGGTTATGCTGCCAATTTGCGCGTCAAGAACGTCCGCATCATCGTCAAGGATTCCCGCGACGATGTTGACGCTTCTACGACCGCTACCGATTATTTCCCGGTCGGCGCGCTGTTCGGTTCGGTGCACATGGCGACGGTTGCCAACGTGACTCTCGAAGATGTGACTGTCCGCGGCCCCATTGCTGGCGGTATTGCCGGTTATGCAGGTAATTCAACCATCCGCAATATCGTGGCGACGGATGACCTGTTTATTTCGAATAACATAGAAGTGATTCCGGCGGATGGCAACTTCGCGGGTAAGGCTCTGGAAGGCGCTTTCAGCTATTCCACCTGGCCGTCTCAGTATACGGTGTTCCTGGGCGGTGTCGTGGGTATGGCCGTGAAGGATTCCCTGTACGCAATCAAAATCCGCGGAAAGATCCGTGATAACAGTTCTGCTTATACACCGTCTGCATTGGGCGGCCTTGCGGGCATGATGGCCTACGTGGACTTGAACTACGCAGCCTTCCGCGATACCTTGGAACTGAAGCCCGCTACGGGCGATAGCGGTGCCGGCTATACGACTATTTCGGGCGGGCGCGCCATGGGCGGCCTGTTCGGTGAAGTGGCATATATGCCGTATGGCGCCACCATGAGTTATACGATTCAGGATGTGGTTGTCGATAGCGTACGCCTCTTGAAGGGCATGTCCGATAACGTCTATGCGGGCGGCCTCGTGGGGCGCATCTGGTTCCAGAAGGGTAATTCCGTTAAAATTGCAAATTCCCGCGTGAACGTCAACATCGAAGATTCCCTCAAGACGGCGGGTGATTTTCGCTTCTTCGCCGGTGGCTTGGTCGGCACGACTTCGGAATGCACGGCCCAGAGCTGGGAATCGTCTTTCTTGTCTATTGTGGGTTCTACGACTAATGGCGTAATCCGCGTGGCGGCTAATGCTGCTGAGGTTGCAGGCCTCAATGCCGACGTATCCCTTGGCGGCTTGGTGGGTTCGGGCTGCTTTGCGAGCACCGCCGAAGCCGTTGTCAACAATACCTCTAGCATGGTGGTTGAATCCGCTGTCAAGACGGGTTCCGAAAACGTGTTCGTGGGCGGCCTCGTCGGTCAGGGCGAAGTGGCCAACAACAAGACGCTCCAGTTCAAGGATGTGCATTTCACGGGCCGCGCTGTTGCGGCCGACAGCACGGACAAGGTATACTTGGGCGGCATTTTGGGCGGTTTCGTCAAGCAGCAGCGCGGAGTATCTTTCTCCTTGACTACGGTTGAAAACGCCAGTGCCCCGGCGGTTGAACTCAAGGGCAATGGCACGAGCGCTGCAAATGCGGTTGCCTATGTCGGCGGCCTTTGCGGTTACGCGGCCCGCTTGGAAGGGATTACCCTCTCCGCTGTTACGGGCGAAATCCTTGTCGACGATGCGGATTTCGGTGGCGATAGCCTCTTTGTGGGCGGCCTCGTGGCCAAGGCGCAAAGCGACAAGGCTTTCGATGTGAAGAACACCTATACGGTCGGCTCTATCTCGGTTAAAGAAAATACCCGTGCCAACCCGAAGGCCTATCTCGGTTATATCGCGGGCCGCCTGGCGGTGACCGGAACGCTGACCCGCCGTTTTGTTTCTAACTACCACTTCTCGGATGAAGATGCCGAATACTTGGATGCGTTCGGCGCCCTTTCGAACGGGACCGACCTGACTTCTTCCTGGAAAGACGGTGTCGCTTCTTGGACCATGACGTACAACGTCCGCAATGGCGAAGCGAAGGCTTTGACGGCGCTGAACAACGGCACCTTGACGAATGCAGAGATGCAGGTGGAAGATTTTGCGGGTGATTTGAACAAGGGACAGAGCCCCTATATGTGGAGCTACGAGACAGGCTTGAACGACAACTTGCCGATCTTTGCCATCAATGGCCATCTCGCGGTAACTCCCGAAGAAGAATCCTCCTATTCGATTAATTTCGCTTTCTATGAGTGGGTTGAAGCATCGTCTGATTTTGTCGAGAAGGACCATATCGTTGTCGCTCCTGCCGGGGTGTCGCTGGCTTCTGTGGCGCCCGAAGTTCCTGAAAGGACAGGCTTTACGTTTACCGGTTGGGACAAGGCGGGGGATGTGGTCGTGTCGTCCAACATGAAGGTGACCGCCCAGTATTCGAAGAATAGCTACACGGTGGAGTTCGTAATCAACGGACAATCGACTCCTAAGGACTACTACTATGGTGAAATGCCGACTTATGAAGGCAACCCGACCAAGCCTGAAACCGACGGCTATGTCTACTGGTTTAGCGGTTGGTCTCCGACCATTGAACCGGTGGTGGGCCCGGCAGTCTATACGGCGGTATTCGATTCCTTGCAGAAAAAGTACCGCATCCGCTTTGTCTATGATTACGGGACGGTAGCCGAAGGCGACTGGGGTTACGGTGTTACCCCGACGTGCGATATTGTCCCGGAGAAGCCTGCGACTGAAAGCCATACCTATACGTTTAAGGAATGGAGTCCGGAGATAGCCGCTGTTACGGGCGAACAGACCTATACGGCCGTGTTCGATTCCGTGGCCAAGACCTTCACGGTAACGTTCATGAACGATATTGGCGAAGTGATTGACGAGCAGACCGTCGCCTACGGTGAAGCGGCCATTGCCCCGCAGGATGTGGTCGGCGTGAACGGTGTATTTATCGGATGGGATATCCCGTTCGACAACATCACGGACAAAACGGTTGTTAGGGCGCTCGTTAAGGCGTTTGAGTCGAGCAGCTCCGTGGTGCCTACGTCTAGCAGTGAAGAACCTGTTTCGAGCAGCTCCGTGGTGCCCGCGTCTAGCAGTGAAGAACCGGTTTCGAGCAGCTCCGTGGAACCCGCGTCCAGCAGTGTTGAACCGGAATCCAGCAGCGAAAAGGCCGGCGAAGTCGTGGTCGAAATTGTGGAACCGAAGATCGAACAGTCGGGCCACAACGCCATCCGCCTCACGTTCGGCACGAATATCGTGAATACCGACGACAAGGTGGTTGCCTTCGTGGAATTGCTGGACGACAAGGGCCGCACTCTCGAAACGTTCGACGTGGAATCCGTGAAGGAAGGCACGGCCCGTTCCGAATGGGAACTGTTCCCGGCACCCATCGGCAAGTACAAGGTGGTCTTGACGGTCGAATGTGCCGGCAAGCAGGCCACCTACGAAGACTCCTTCGAAGTGGCTAGCGAAATCGCCGTGACGCCACGTTCCTGGCAGATGGTGAGCCTCGCCGCGCTGAGTTCTAAGAACAAGCTGCGCGCCGATGACGACGCCCTCTACTGGTGGGATGAATCTAACCCGGTGGGCGAATACTGGCAATACCGCAGCTACAAGGCCGACGAAAACAACGACCCGACTCGCGGTTACTGGTACGGCACCAGGAGCGGCAACCCGCTTATCCTCAAGGAAGAAACTCCGACGACCGAAACCGAAATCGTTTGGGAATTGGACAGCATCTACAGCGGTTGGAACCTGGTGGCGAATCCGCATGGCTGGACGATTGACTTGAACGGCGGCAAGGGCGGAAACGTGGTCTTCTGGAAGTGGGATCCGATTGCTGGCCAGTACGACATGCCTACGGAGCTCGGCCCCTACGAAGCCGTTTGGGCGCAGGTCAGCGAACCGACGACTTGGACCGTTTCTACGAAGCCCGTGTACGGATCGAAGAAAGACGAGTCTGCGCTGAAGAAGGTCCTCGCCAAGGCGGGAACCGACGAATGGAGCGTCCGCGTGAAGCTTTCCGACGAATTCGGCAAGCAGGATACCTGGAACTTCATTGCGGCGGGCACTTCCGGCAACTTGGATGAACCTCCGACCGGCATGGGTGACCGTGTAAGCCTCGCCATCGTCGATAACGGCAAGTTCCTCGCGAAGAGCACGAAGGCCGTGGCCGACGAATACGTGTGGCAGATGGAAGCGAGCGCCTCCGATTACCGCGACGGCTTCCTTACCTTCGAAGGGATTGACGCTCTCGCCGCGAAGGGCCTGAAACTGTTCGTGACCGTCGAAGGGAAGACGACCGAAGTTGCTGCAGGCAAGTCGGTGAAGGTGCTGCTGAAGGAATCCGCCACTCCTGTGACGGTGCGTGTGGCCCGCTCGGGTGTCGTTGCCGCGAAGGCCACCCTCGGCGAACTCCGCATGGTACAGCGTCCGGGACTTGTGGATGTCGGCTTCGACGTGCCTGCGAACCTGGCCGGTGCGAACGTGCAGGTGGATATCGTCTCGCTGGACGGCAAGGTGGTGGACCGCAGCAGGTTTACGGCGACTGCCGGCGCGAACCTCGCGACGCTCACCTCGCCGCATAGGGGACTCTACTATGTGCGCGTCAGGGCCGGTAACCTGACCGCGATAAAAAAGACCCTGGTTAAGTAGAAAAATTGATAAAAAGGCCCCATTTTAAGGAATGGGGCTTTTTTTTGTGTGCAATTGTGCTGTGAATGTATTATTTTTCTTACAGGAAAAAGTACAGAGAGGGCCCGTATGACCTTGAATAAAATAGCCTGTATTGCCGGCATGCTGTTGCTGGCTTGTGGCGCTTATGCCGCCGAAGATTCCGACGTATCTTCTAGCATTGATCCGATTGGGTTCCGTTGTATGGAAGACTCTCCGACCTATCTATGCTATATCATTCAGGTTGATGCTGCGGCTGCAGTGGACATGAATTTCTATACCTTTGGCACCAGTTGGAATGAATTTGTCACGAGATTTAACAATTTCCTGTCTAGCGTATCGATTCCTAAGGGTACAAGAGAAATGGAAGTCCGGTTTCTAAGTGATATTCACTTAGAAGGTAAAAAAGTTAAAAACGGCGGTGGGACGGAATGTGTGGGCGCTCAACCCGCCTTATCCATGAATCTTCCTTTTGCGACGCTTTCGGTCCATGTGAGCGGGCAGAACCGTACTATCTATGATTATTGCTCGATCAAAACGGGTAGTGCGGGCTTTTTTAAAAAAATGAGAAACGCTCTTGTTGAAGACCTGAGTTTTTCAGGAGCTTATGTGGAGTCTCAGTATGACTCCCAGGATGAAGATGGCGTGTGTGCGGGAGTATTTGCAGACTCGGCATTCGGGGTAGAGTTTTCGAATGTAACCGTCAAAAATTCTACTGTGGCATCTTTCGATTGTTCAGGCGGTATTGTGGGAACCCTTTCGGGGGACGGAACGACCGGATATGCTTATTCGTCGAAAATTCATGATGCCAATGTGGATGTAAAAGTCTCTGGGCCGATTGCCGGTGGCCTTGCTGCGGTCCTCAACAATGTGAGATTGCAAACCGGAAAAGTGTTTGATATATCGAACAATACGGTGAACTTTGTCGTAGATGATGAAATTGTTGATTCCGCTGTCTATGTTGGTGGCCTTATTGGTCTAATTTCTATCCCGACGGACGACAATGATATCAAGTTCTCTAAAAATACCGTGAAGCTTGACGTGAAGGAAAATGGCGAGTCCACGGTTTCGCCTCCCGAAGATTATTCTGTGGGCGGCCTGGCAGGGAGCATCATTTTGAATTCGAGGTTGAAACTTTATGATAATAAGGTGACTTCGGCCGCGATGAGCGTTAAACGTAAGGTGGATGGGAATGTCTATATCGGTGGAGAAGTCGGGCGTGTGCAGATTAGCGGTTTCGCAAGAACCGACATTGCCCCGCTGATCAATGCCTCTGGGGAAATAGTGAATACCACCATACAGGTAAGTTCTAAGGGTAATGAATATCTCGGTGGAATCGTGGGCAATGTGACCTGGGCCGACCAAGGGGATATTGAATTTGCTCAAAACCAAGTCCAGGCAGATATAGAAAGCGAAAACGGGAACGCCTTGACTGTAAATGGGGGTGGTCTTATTGGCTCTGTAACAGAAGGTGGGCCTGGGAGTGGCAATACGGGAATGCTCCTTTCTTCCGTTAAGGATCAGGTTGGATTTTCTTTATTGGCGGCTTCGGAAGAAGATGTGGTTGCGGGCGGGTTGTTTGGCTATGTTTCGTTAAAAGAACTTTCTCCGACGGATCCAAAAGCCTCATATGGTCTGCTCATCGATTCGTCCATAGTCAAGGCTGTTGATGGGAAAGCTCTGGTTAAAACAACTTCTACGGTAAATGCCCATGTTTATGTAGGGGGTGCTATTGGTGAGTTCGCAGGTCCTTCAAGTTTAATTGAAATGAAACGAATCCGGACGCAGGGGAATATTTCTATTGCTGCCAATTCTTTGAGTACCGCGCCGGACGCCGAAGCGGGCGTGGGCGGTATCGCGGGGAAGGTTCAAACTAGGAAAAACTCCCAAATCTACGGCAATGCGTCCGAAGGGGATGTTAGCGCATTGATCGGTAAGCCAGGTTTTATTATAGGAATCTTGCATCTGGTCCAAGATGAATCGTTTGTGAGAGTCTTTGCCAATTACCATTATGGCAATGACGATGCCGTCGCACGAGATGCGTTGGGAAGGTTTTATACAGGCACTACTCCTAACGAAGTGACGGATTGGAAAGAGAATATTTCGTCATATGTTGATTATTCTTATATCGTCTCTGGCAATTTCCGCAATGCGCTGGATGACCTCGATGCAGAAGGACGCCTAAAAAGGTTCGGATCTGGAGCTATCGTGATGGATAATGGAGATTCTATAAGTAGCGGTATTATTCCTGCCGATGAGATGAAATCGCGCCTGTTTACCTATGTCATGAATTCGGTTTCAAACTATGTAACTTGGGATAATGATTCGGGTGAGCTGCCCGTGGTTTCGAATAAACAGACTGCGTACAAGGTGTCTATTAATATGAAAGACATCTATGACATGCTTTCGAATGATGAAAAGTCCTCGATCGGGGAGTATTTGGCGTGGGAAAGCTTTATTCCGTATGTGATTGCCTATACGGAAAAAGATGGTAAACTCCCGAAAGAATTTTTAGACAAGATGAATAACCTGAGTGTGGATTTTGTCGCTGTCTACAAAAACAGCCCGTTCCCTTTAGACGCTCTTGTCACGGCTGATGTACGTTCTGACGCAAAATGGAATCGCAAATTTGCGATTGCTTACGAGGCGGATGCCGGAGGATCGGATGTCCCCATAGACGATGTCAGTCCGATATTCCTGTGGCCCAGGGTGACGTCCGGTTGGCTGTATGGGGCTAAGGGAGTGCTTCCTGAGGTGCTTGTGAAGCAAGGCAGCTCGTGGCTGTTGTATAGTCCCGAAGAATATAGGGTGCCGTGTAAGGTGACCACGTGCACTGAAATCCACGGTACTAATATGGCGGGACTATATTCTTTTGAACAGTTGTTCTCGCAGGTGTCGCGAGACAACACTCAGCCGCTAACGGTTGATCATGCGGATTCGATTTACATTAAATATGTATATAAAGGCGAGGTGCCTGCGACGATAAGCGTTGTGGACGGGAGCCCGATAAATTTAGTGGCTACTTCGTATGGTCGCGATAAGAATGGAAAGTTTGTGGCGGTCGATTCTTCGAAGGATGAATCTGGATATACCAAGTCGGATATGATGTTGACTTCTCGTATAGGCATGCGTGCGGGAACCGGCTATAGGCTCAAGAGTTGGCAGGCCGATGTCTGGATTGCGAAAGACTCTTGGGGCGCAAGTGTTAATGGGTTTGAAGCGTGCTATGAAAATTCCTACAGCTATGATCCTAGCTCATGTTACAAGAATAAGAGCATGAATACGGAAGGCCCGTATCTTGCTAGCCCGGATTCGTTGTCCTATTACTTTGCTCAAGAGGCCAAAGACGAAAATGCCTTGAAATGGACGGTGAAACAGTTGAAACCCTCCGAAATGCTGGATATGGATAGCGCTCTTGTGGCGTTTGTCCCCTCGGAGTTCAACAGTACGATCTTCCATGTGCATGTGATTCCGGATTATGAAGAAATTCCCTACAAGGTGTCGTTCTATCTGAATACGAAGGCAAGTGATTTGTTCTTCACGGATGGCTTTGATGGACAAACGTTCTCTGTTGCGACGAATAGAGACCTCCCGAAGGTGTTGCGTACGGACGCCTGCTTTGTTGGATGGTCGGCGTCTCCGGTGAAGGGGGTTCCGGATGGTAGTATTTATATTGATGAATCTTTTGCCGATAGCCTGATTTACTACGCAAAACCGTTGAAGGACAGTCTTGCGCTGTATGCAGCTTGGGCTCCGGATGGGGACCCGCTTTGCTATTCTCTTGCAACTATGGAGTTGAATCTGATTGAACCCGCTGACAAGAATTCCAAGAGCCACGGTACGCTGTATTTGTGGCAGGCTTATGCAGAGCCCGGTGCAGAAAAGGTGGTGTACAAACACTATTTTGAAAACGGTAAGATGCTTGTGCCGGCTCCTGGGCCGTACTATGCGACATTCCATGTTTCTGCCCTTCCGGATAAGGACTACGTGCTTGACTCGTTGTGGCTGAACACCGTCGATAATATTGGGAATCCTCCTCAAAAAGTGGTGGTGATCCCGTCTGCGAACTCGGATTCTGCATTCACTATTCTGTTAGAGGGAATCTTTGAATACTCCCTGGAGCCGAAGTTCTGTAAGTATACATCGGTGGCATATGATTTGAATTCTGATCGCAAGAGCGTGTTCTATGGCGTACAGTCGCTCATTGATAATGCGGTCATGGTGAAAGACAATGCTGGCTGGCTGTCTTTGCCGCGCTGGATATATACGGACGATGCTTGCGTGCTCGGTTGGGCTGTAAAACCCGATGCGGATACGCTTGATTTTTATGATTACGCGACGAACCAGGCGATTATACAGGCGCTTTCTGACGGCAAAACCCTGTATGCCGTTTGGGGCGATGCCGAACAGTGTGTGAACGATGCCTACTACAAAAAAGCGCGCCTCGTTGCGAAAAACGGAACGATTGAATTTGACGAGTTCCTTTACGAAGGGTTTAAGGATTCTGCTGATTACCGTACGCATAAGTTTGTGGGTGATAGCATAATGCTTTTGCCGGATTTCTCGGGATCGTCTGTGTTTGTGCTCCGTGCTGTTGAACAATCGGGATTCGCTCTAGATTCCGTTGTCGCGGTCTATGAAGGTTTGAATGGAGAAAAACTTCAGAAAACGCTTATGGCCGGCGATACGCTTTCGGACAGTTTGTTCAACGCCGTCTTTACGGCCTACTTCTCCGAAGGGAGCGCCCAGCCGTTCAGATTCGTGCGTAGCGAATTTAGCCAGTCCGGTTCCGCCATCCGCCTCGTGCTAGAAACGGATGCGGCATCGGCAAGGCGTTCCGCATCGCTCGAGATGGCCTTGACGGATGCCCTGGGGAACCTTGTTGAAAAAGACACGCTTGCGAAAAAACTTTCGAAGCCGTATAACGATACTATAGTCAAGTGCCCGCTGCATCCCGGCGTCTACCACCTCAATGCTCGTCTCTATGCTAAGAGCGATACGGTGAAATTCGACACGTCGTTTACGGTTAGCGACGAGATTGTGGTGGCTCCCAACGAATGGCGCATGGTCTCGCTTGCCTCGGTGGAAATGGATAAGGTCGTTTGGGACGATGATCCGGTATTCTACTGGTGGGACGAATCCAGCTTGGGTGGAGAATTCTGGCAGTACAGCAGCCTGAAGGACTCGAAGAAGGTGGACCATGAAGTGGGTTACTGGTACAATAGCCTGGATGGCCGCCCGTTAAAGCTGAATGCCAAAAACGAAACGCCCTCCGGCGAAGTTTTCTGGCGCCTCGATAGCGTCTATTCCGGCTGGAACCTGGTGGCGAACCCGTATGGCTGGTCTATCGATATCTATGGTAACGGCCATGGCGGTCAAGACGAGGTGGAGTTCTGGAGGTACGATTCGAAGACGGGCGGTTATGAACCGGCGACGGAGATTGACCCCTACGAGGGCGTTTGGGCGAAAGCTCATTTCCCGATGGATTGGCATGCCCCGGCGGCTCCGGCGTTCAAAAACCCGCATAAGGACGAACAGGAGAAGGGGAAGGCCGCTCATAAGTTTGCGCTTGCGAAGGCGAATGGCCAAAACGACTGGACTATCCAGGCGAAGTTGACCGACGGGAACGGCAAGGCCGACGTGTGGAACGTGCTGGGCGCCGGCAAGAAGGCTGTTTCTACCGAGGAACCGCCCGAAGGCATGGGCGACCACGTGAACCTCTCCATTGTCGACGGAAAGACGTTCCTGGCCAAGTCGGTCCGGGTGGGTAAACCCGAGATGGAATGGACCCTGGAACTGAGCGCTTCGTCGAACCGTACGGGCTACCTGAGCTTTGACGGCCTTAACGCCCTCCGCGAATACGGACTCAAGGTGTTCGTGACCGTGGACGGGAAGACTACGGAAATGCTGGAAGGCGAACCCTTGAAGGTGGGCCTTGCTAAGGCCGGCAAACGGGCGACGGTCCGGGTGGCCGAGTCTGCCCCTGTCGTACTTGCCTATGAACTCGGTGGGGTACGTGTACTCCAGGCGGGTCGCGGCCTGCAGGTGTCGTTTGACGCAAGCAACGGATTGGCCGGTAAAACGGCCCGTGTAGACCTTGTCGACCTGAAGGGTCATGTTGTATCGGCCGCGACGGGGAAGGCCCTTGTAGGGGCCAATACGGTGGCTGTAGAAGCCCCGCTTTCGGGCCTCTATGTGGTCCGGGTGCGCCTGGGCGGCAAGCAGTCTACGGCGAAGGTTTTGGTCCGCTAGC
>Ga0310786_10011608_pt1 | contig 10977 bp, 4 predicted proteins | sample AusTroGonzalo_MG_FD_203881 | JGI IMG/M metagenome (GOLD analysis project Ga0310786, IMG submission 203881) | Bovine rumen microbial communities from tropical cattle in Woodstock, Queensland, Australia - Gonzalo_03 (v2) (version 2) | ecosystem: Host-associated > Mammals > Digestive system >...
ATCGAGGCGGAGCTTGCGATTGCGGCGAAGCTCGGCATGAAGACGTTCATCCTCGACGACGGCTGGCAAATGGAGGATACGAGCCGCGGTTATGCGTTCTGCGGCGACTGGCAGGTGGCGCCGCGGCTTTTCCCGGACATGGCCGCGCACGTGAAGAAGGTGCAGGACCTGGGGATCAAGTACATGGTGTGGTACTCCGTCCCGTTCGTCGGGCAGAAGAGCGTGAACTACGAGCGGTTCAAGGGCAAGTACCTCTACGAGAACCCCGGCATCGGCGCCGCCGTCCTCGACCCGCGCTTTCCGGAGGTGAGGAAGTTCCTCGTCGACACCTACGTGAAGGCGCTCAAGGACTGGAACATCGACGGCTTCAAGCTCGACTTCATCGATTCGTTCGCGATCTGGGGCGAGGATCCCGCCGCAAAGGAGAATTACGCGGGGCGCGACATCAAGTCGCTTCCGCTCGCCGTCGACCGGCTGATGACCGAGGTCAAGGACGCGCTTACGGCGATAAAACCCGACATCCTCGTCGAGTTCCGCCAGAGCTACGTCGGGCCCGCGATCAGGAAGTACGGCAACATGCTGCGTGTAGGCGACTGCCCCGGCAACCTCCGCCGCAACCGCTTCGCCATCGCGAACCTGCGCCTCGCTTCCGGCGGCACCGCCGTTCATTCCGACATGCTCGAGTGGAACTTCACGGAGAGCCCCGAGCGTGCCGCGCTCTATGTCATTAACTCGATGTTCGGCGTCGTGCAGTACTCGGTCATGCTCCGCAACGCGCCGAAGGAACACCTTGCGATGGTGGAGAAGTGGATCAAGTTTTCGCAGGACCATCGCGACACTCTGCTAAACGGCAAATTCACGCCGCACCATCCAGAGCTCCAGTATCCCATCATCGAAGCCGAGAGCGACAAGGAAGTCATCATCGGGCTTTACGACGACGGCCGGGTGGTGGATGTTCCCGAGGGGAAGAAGACGTTCGTGATGAACGCGTCGGGCAAGGATTCCTTTGTCATCCGCCGCGGCGGAAAGCTCTCCGAAGTCGCCTGCAAGTCGGGCGACTGGATCGAGTTCCGCGCGCCGCCGCCGCCCGAGACCGACTGGATGGCCGGCAAGATCGGCGCGTTTGTCCACTACTGGCCGGGCCTCGCCGGGCACGAGGCGAAGAAGTTCGACGTCGAGCAGCTGAAGCGCGACCTCGTCGCCGCGGGAGTGGACTACTTCTTCCTCACGCTCGGCCAGAACGCGGGGACGTACATCGCGCCCAACGAAACCTACGATCGCCTCACGGGCCACAAGCGCGGCGAGGCGACGGCGGCCTGCAACGGGCGTGACATTCCGCGCGAAGTCATCGAGGCGCTCAAGGGCACCGGCATCAAGTTCTGCCTCTACCTTCCCTGCCGCGGCCCCGGGCGCGCGCCGGAGGACTGCGAGAAGCTGGGCTACATCCCTTCGCGCGACGACCACTCTGACTGCACCGACACGCCCGAGGGCCTCGAGAACTGGTGCAAGGTCATCGCGGAGTGGAGCGAGCGCTACGGCCGCGACGTCCACGCCTGGTGGTTCGACGGCGCTGGCGGCCCCGGCTTCGGCGGCGACCGCGAGACGCTGGCGATCCGCGCCGCCGCGCGCCGCGGCAATCCCGCCGCGGTCTGCGCCTTTGCGAAGAAGATCGTCGACTACGACCACGGCTTCCGCTGGGTGCTGGGCATGGACCGCAAGGAGGGCCGCGAGCTCGATACGCTCTTCACCGACTACAACTGCCGCGGCGAGGCGCGGCACGACGTGTGGGCGGGCTGCGACTTCACCGCCGGCGAGTCGACTAACCCGATGCGCCTTCCCTGCGACGGGCGCGAGGTGCTTGGCCGCCAGTGGTTCACGCTCACCTACCTGGGCGGAATGTGGGGCTGGACGGACGTCCGCCACACCGACAACGTCTGGTCCGACTGGATGAAGCGCGTCATTCCGCTCGGCGCCAGCGTCTGCTTCGACGTCGGCTTCGTCCACGAGGACGGCAGGATGTCGCCGGCGCAGGTCGCGCAGCTCGGGCGCATCGTCGCGCTCGCGCGCGGCAAACCTGACGCGGAGACTGCCGCGCGACACGAGCGCGAGATGAAGGTCATCGACGCGCTTAGGGACGTCGAGCTTGCGTATGGCCGCGGATGCGAGAATCCGCTCGTGACGGAAGGGCGCGAGACGGCGCAGGAGGAAATCGCCGCGGCGCTCGCGAAGAGAGGCGCGGTCTTCGTGAACGAGGGCGAGAAGCCGAACGTCTTGCGCGGCACCCTCGCGCTCAAGTCCGGGCAGGTGTTCATCGCCGACAAGGACGCGAAGTTCGTGGCGGCGGACGGCGAGCGTCCGGTCGTGAAGCTTGCGGACGGCGTGATGTTCGAGGGCGGCACCTGGAAGGGCGTTGTCTTCGACCTTGCGGGCTGCAAGCACTTCATCTTCCGCCGCGCATGGCTTGAGGAATGCGAAGTGCGCACGGACGGCGCGTCCGAGTGCGTGGTCGAGTACCTCGAAACTGCCGCGCCGACACCGAAGCAGGTTTTCGAAATAATCCCTGACCCCACCACCGACGATTTTGTTCAACACACGGATTGGCTCAGGCCTAACGGCCTTCGCGGTTTTGAAAATGTGAGCGGCGTTAGTCGCGAACAAATCCGTGTGTTAACCACCAAACTACCAAACCACAAAACCACCTAACCATAAAGGAAAACAAACATGATCAGCAGAAGGTCGTTCATTGGCGCGGGGTCCGCGCTTCTCGCAGTCAGCGGCTACGCTACTGCCGGCAATGGCGAAAAGAAGGAAGTGATGCAGGGCTTCGACGAGAACTTCGCCGGAAAGCTCTCCGGAACGGAGTGGAAGCCGTTCTCCGACAAGAAGGTCCGCGTCGGCATCGCCGGCGAGGGCGTGTGCAACTTCGGCTCCGCCTTCGCCTACCAGACGCACCCGAACGTCGAGGTGGTCGCAGTCACCGACCTCGACCCCGAAAAGTGCAAGCAGCTCCAGGAGCGCACCAAGGCGCAGAAGACGTATCCGAGCTGCGAGGAGCTGATCAAGAACGCCGCGGCGGACAGGATCGAGGCGCTCTACATCGCCACGGACGCGCCGAGCCATGCGCGGCTTGCGATCATGGCGCTCGAGCACGGGCTCAACGTCGCGAGCGCGGTGCCGGCGTTCTTCGGCAAGGACCAGCTCGAGCTCGTCCCGAAGATCGTCGAGGCCGCGAAGAAGAGCGGCAAGCTCTACATGATGAACGAGACGACGGCGTTCCGTCCCGAGTGCGTCGCGATGCGCGCGCTCTTCGAGGGCGGGGCGCTCGGCAAGCACGTCTACACCGAGGGCGAATACTTCCACTACTGGGGGCAGAACGGGATCGCGTCGTACAACGGCTGGCGCCACGGCCTGCCGCCGCAGTACTATCCGACCCACTCGAACGGCTTCTACACCTGCTCGACGCACGGCTCGTTCACCGAGGTCATGTGCGTCGGCATCAAGAGCGACCTCCCCGACTTCAAGGACGGGAAGAATCCCCACAACAATCCGTTCGGCTCGGAAGTCGCACTCTTCAAGACGTCCGACGGCGGCGCGGCGCGCATGGGGGTCATGTGGGACGCGCCCGGCTACCACGGCGAGACGGGACGCATCAACGGCTCGAAGGGGAGCTACGGCACCTACACGTCCAACTACAACGGGCAGGAGAAGGAGCTCGCGGCGAAGATCGACATCCTGAAGAAACCGCTGCCGCCCGGCGTCAATGCCGGCTGGCACGGCGGGTCGCATGCGTACCTCACCGACGACTTCATCCGCGGCATCCTCGTGCCCGGGCACAAGGTGTGCTGTGGCCTCAAGACGGCGCTTGACACGACGATCGGCGGCGTGTATGCGCACATGTCGGCGCTCAAGGGCGGCGAGACGCTGAAGATCCCCCAGATCTAAGCGGCAAACACAATGAGAAAACTCTGCGGAACAATTCTCGCCGCAGCGATGCTCGCGGCCGGGCTCGGCTGCGGGCGTCGCGGCGACGAGGCCAGCTTCGCGACGTTCGACGCCAGGGCGAGGGCGGGCGAGAGCCTTACCGTCGCCTACTTCGGCTGCTCGCTCATGTGGAGCGCAAACGCCTCCGAGCCGAACGAGACCGGGTTCCGCGGGCTCATGTCGCGCTATCTGGAACAGCGGTATCCCAAGGCGCACTTCCGCTTTGTGGATGCCTCGGTCGGGGGCACGGGCGCGATGCTGGGCGTGTTTCGCCTCGAAAGGGACGTCCTGGCCAAGCAGCCGGACCTCGTGCTCCTCGACTTCGCCTGCAACGACGGCTGGGACGGCAAGGCGCTGGCGACGACTTGCTGCTACGAGTCGATCCTCCGGCGGCTGGTCGGCGCCGGCGTCCCCGTGATGCAGATGTTCTTCACCTTCCGGTTCTGGATCGAGGGGGCGTTCGAGCCGGGGGCCGAAATCGCCGTCCACCAGCGGCTGGTGCCGTACCGCCGCCTCGCCGAGGCGTATGCGACCGGCGTCGGCGACGTGTACCGGGATTCGCCGCTCGTCGCCGACCTGAAAAGCGGCAAGACCACGCTCGACGACGTGTGGCCGATCGACGGCGGGCACCCCGCCGACCTCGGCTACCGCTACTTCGCGGAAGCCGGCATTGCCGGCTTCGAGCGGGCGGTCAGGGAGGGAACGGTCTGCCGCGTTCCGGAAAAGCCCGTGTTCGGGACGGTAGCGGATGCGAGGCGGTGGGATGTCGCGGAACTGCAGAAATGCGGAAACGAATCGTGGCGCAGGGCGCTCACATACCGCACTTCGCTTTGGTATGACGGGCTTTCCTCGCGGTGGATGGACGATGTCATTGTCTTCTCCGGAACGAACCGCGCGCCCGTGTCCGTGGCGGCGGCGGGCAACGCGCTGGGCGTGTTCGGCGAGGCGGACGAGAACGCGCTGACCGCGGCAATTCTCTGCGACGGGGAGAAGATCGCGGACTTCAACGCCTACCACAACGCCGGCAAAGGGCGGCTCTTCTTCTGGCGGGACGTGCTGCTGAAGGACTATGCGAAAGGGGAGCCCGCGGCGCATCAATGGATCGTCGACCCCGTCCCCGACGGCAAGGGAGAGTTCCGGATCGGCGCCATCTGCACGGCGACGATCAAGCCGGAGGCCGAGTTCGCCGGCGACGCCGGCTCCGATTTCGACATTTCAGCCATCGACCACGCCCGCGGCGTGAAATAAAGGAGAAAAATGAAAATGAAAAAAGCCTTCACCCTGATTGAAATGCTCGTCGTTGTCGGCATCATCGCCGTGCTGGCGGCGATCGTGCTTGTCAACATCCGCGGTGCCACCGATGCCGCCAACGCCACCAAGTGCATGAGCAATCTGCGCAGTCTTTTTGTCGCGGTGGACGCGGTAGGCATGGACTCGGGGTCGTATCCGCTGGCGGGGCCGTGCATCCGCAAAAGCGCCGATCAGGGCCAGGTGAGACAAGACACGTTTGAGCCATGGATAAGCCGCGACCACTCGGAGAAAATGGTTCCCTGCTACGGCACTGGCAATGAAGACGAAGACCGTTATGCGCTCACCAACGGCAGTTGGGGGGCGGTCTGGAGGGCGATGGCCGGCAATGAGGGCGCCTACAACTGCCCGATGTTTGTAAAGGATCATTTGGTCAAGCGCAAATGTAAGCCGCTTTTCTCCTATGCCCTGAATGCGGTTAAATTTATGTCGGACGTGACGTCTATGGCCGATAGTTTTGCCGGTGTCGGTATAACAAGGTACCCCCTGACTGAACGCGCCGATCGCGCGGTGATGTTCGCGGAGCTGCCGATCTCCCAGAGTTGTAGCTACGATCCGCTCGCCAGACCGGAAACTTGCGACGCCACGCTCAAGCCCGACACTGGGGTCAAGGCCTGGAAGGGGAGCGCGGAGGAAATCGGCTTCGTCCATCAGGACAAGCGCAAGCGGTACTACGGCCATGTCGTCTTTGTTGATGGTCACATTGAGAAGTTCATGCAGCCGCCGGCAAGTTCGGCGTTGAAGGCCAAGAAGCTTGCCGTCCACATCTGCTGCGGAGACGACGTCGCCTACGACGAGAGGGGATATCGTTTTGTCGCCCAGGACGAAGACGAGGACGAAGATCAATAACCCCCGAGGGGGATTTTGGCGGCCGGTGGGTTTGGTATAATGGCGGCAATGAAAACCAGAATCATTGCTGTAGCGGTCGCTTGCGCGGCGCTTTCCTCGATTGCGGACGGTGCGTACAGTCTCAATGCGGACTGGCGCTTCAGCTGGACCAAGGCGCCGCTGCCGCTGAAAAACGCCGTGTCGTCGATGCGGCAGGGCGAGCAGGACGTCTTCGCCCCCGACTACGACGACTCCGCCTGGGAGCGCGTCTCCGTCCCACATCCCGTGAACGCGCACGACTCATTTGACGACCGGGCGGTCGATCCGGGCGAGGCGTCGTTCCGCCGCGACATGATGTTTTACCGGAAGCGCTTTACTCTTGGCGTCGCGCCCGCCGGCAAGGAGTTTCTCACTTTCGAGACGGTGCGGCAGACGATATACGTCTGGGTGAACGGCAAGTTCGCCGGCTACTACGAGGCGGGAATCGCGCCGACGGCGTTCGACGTGACGTCGCTCGTGAAGACCGGGGAGAACGTCGTCTGCGTGGCGACGGACAACACCGCAATGCGCGGCGCGAAGCTCTTCGCCAAGGAGACGATTCCTGGCCACGAACCTGGCGACATGAGCGGCTCGGCCTACCAGTGGAACACGACGGACTTCAACGAAGTGCAGGGTGGACTCGTGGGCAATGTGTCGCTCGTCGTGAAGCCGAACAGGACTTATTTCACGCTTCCCTACTATAACAACCTGAAGACGGTTGGAACCTACGTGACGGCCAGGGACTTTGACTTTGGGAAGGGCGCGGCGACGATTTGCGTGAAGGCGGAGGTGAGGAACGAGGACAGCTCGCGCGAAGGCGCCGGGGCGCGGAGATTTAAGATAAAAGCCGAGGTGCGCGATGCGGGGACAACCGGGACAAAACCAGCGGTCGCAATGGTCTCGTCGGTCGTGAATGTCCCGTCGTCTCAGCCCAAGATCTTTCTCACTGCCCTTGAAGGCGATGTGTACGAGGCGGCGCCGGCACCGACGCGCGTGAACACGCCAGAGGTAGCCTACATTGAGGCGAGCGGAAAGGCGGAGGGGCTTGTCTTCTGGTCGCCCGACACTCCGCATCTCTACGACGTGGTGGTGACGCTTCTCGACGAGAACGGCGCGGTGCTCGACCGCGAGACCATCCGCACCGGCTTCCGCGAGGTGAAGTACGACGCGGACAAGGGCGGGCTGCTGGTCAACGGGAAAAACGTGTGGCTTACCGGCTATGCACAGCGCTCGACCGACGAATGGGCGGCGATCGGCGTTGCCCCCGACTGGCTGCAGGACTTCGACGCGGCGCTCATCCGGGAGTCGAACGCTAACTTCGTCCGCTGGATGCACGTCGCCCCCAAGCCGGCGCCCGTCCGTTCGTTCGACAAGTTCGGCATCGTCAACGCCGCGCCGGCGGGCGACAAGGAAGGCGATGCGTCGGGACGCTCTTGGGCGCAGCGGGTGGAGGCGATGCGCGACACGATCATCTACTTCCGCAACTCGCCGTCGGTCATTTTCTGGGAGGCCGGCAACAACCAGATCTCGCCGGCGCACATGAAGGAGATGGTGGCGCTGAAGAAACAGCTCGATCCCGACGGCGGACGCTTCATGGGCTCGCGGACGCTGCAGACCAAGGAGCAGGTTGCGGAGGCGGAATACGTCGGCACGATGCTCCACCGCCACGAGATGCCGGCGTTCGACGCGATGGCCGCGCTCGGGAAGTTCATGCCGATGATGGAGACCGAGTACGCCCGGCAGGAATCGCCGCGGAGATGCTGGGACGACTTCACGCCGCCGGACTACGACTACCGCGGCAAGTGGCTCAACGGCGGCAGGAAGGAAACGGGCTTCGACGTCTACGACGAGACGCAGGAGGACTTTGCGCTGTCGACGGCGAAGGAGTACGCGGCGTTCTACGGCGCGCGCAGCTTCGGCAACGGCGCCAGGACCTACGCCGCGTGCGCGGCGCTTTGCTGGTCGGATTCGAACCAGCACGGCCGGCAGTCGTTCAGCGAAAACTGCCGTTCGTCGGGGCGCGTCGACGCCGTGCGCATCCCCAAGATGAACTTCGACGTCTTTCGCGTGATGCAGTCGGAGGATCCGGCCGTCACGCTGGTCGGGCACTGGAGCTATCCGCAGCTGACGAAGGACACCTACTGGTACCCGGTTAAGAAGTTCAACGGCAAGTTCATGGAGGAGACCGGCGAGAAGGCGCAGCGCAATCCGCTGAAGAAGACGGTCTACGCGATCGGGTCGGTGCACTGCGCCTCGGTCGAGCTCATTGTGAACGGCAAGTCGAAGGGCGTTAACTCGTCGCCGAAGGATGTCTTCATCTACGAGTTCCCGGATGTCGACGTGACCGAAAGCGGGAAGGCGGAGGTTGTCGCCCGCGACTCGGCGGGCAGGGAGATCGCCCGCCATTCCGTGGCGACGTTTGCCGGCCCCGGCAAGATCGTCGCCGAAGTCAAGACCGGTCCCCAGGGCTGGCTGGCCGATGGCTCGGACATCGCGGTCGTCGACTTCGCGCTCGTCGACGCCAAGGGAACGGTTCACCCCTACGCTTCCGACAGGATCCAATTCTCGCTGACAACCACCCAACCGCCTAACTACCAAACCACCCAACCAATCTTCATGGGCGGATGGAACTCCGGCGTCTTTGGCGAGGCGTCGCCGATCGGCAAGGATTTCGTCAACCTCGAGTGCGGCCGCGCCCGCGTGTTCGTGAAGGCAGGGCGCAGCGCTGGGAAAGTGGCGTTGGAGTGGAAAACGGATGACCAGCAGGGAACGGTTGAGCTGGAGTTGAAGCCGGTGGAAGTGAAGGGTGGACTCGCGGACGAGCCGCAGCAGTCGCTTCCGGCGAATGGGCGCTCGTTCGCCCGCAAGACCGCCGCCCCGGCGGTGCAGGATCTCAAGAGCGACGGTGTCCGCGCCGCCGACAAGTACACCGTTCTCGTCAACGGGACCAAGGTCTCGTTTCCGCACAGCATCGGTGCGCCGGTGAAGCCGGACGACAACACGGGCGTCTGCTGCGCGTACGTTCCGGTACTGGAGGCGTTGAAGGCGGCCGGCGCGGCGCTGGAGTTCGTCCACGAGCCGAAGCGGATTCCGGCAAACAAGAAGTGGCTCCGGAAACTGAGCCCGACGCCGTTCGTGCCGATGGTGACGGTGAAGGCCGGCGGTCGTGAGATCGACGCCTGCGTCGGGTTTACGGAGCTCTTCATCGACAACGGCAAGGACAAGAATCTCACCAACTGCGAAATCTATCGCGCTCGCGCGAAGAGCCCGATTGTCTGCGGTGAACTGGTGTCCCTCGTCGGCTACATTCCGGGCGTCAAGATGAAAACCGACACGAAGAAGAAGACCGTGGAGATCGAGGTCGGAAAATGATACTGCCGATTCTTTTGGCGGCGGCATTGTCATCGTCGGCCGGGGCGGTCGCCTCGACGGACTGTGGCGTAAAGTACCGCGGCATTTTCGTCAACGACGAGGACTGGAGCCTGCGTCCGTGGGCGGTGAAGCACTTCGGGAAGAAGGAGCAGATCGGAATCCGGGCGTATGGGGAGATCTTCTCCCTGATGGAGAGAGACGGCCTCAACTTGATCTGGCCCGCGATGCACGAGGGCGGCTACGAGTTCTCGTCGCGCCCGGAAAACCTCGAACTGGCAAGGGAGCGCGGAATAGTCGTCGGGACGAGCCACTGCGAGCCGATGTTGCGCAACAACTGCTATCTTTCCAAGGAGGACAAGAGGAAGTGGAGCTGGGTGGCGCACCGCGATTTCCTGGAGGAGTATTGGAAAGAAGGTGTGAATAGGTTTTTAGCCGCAAAGAACGCAAAGGGCGCAAAGGATGGATTGGGAGTTCTCTGGACGATTGGGATGCGGGGGATTCACGACGGGAAGATGCAGGACGGCAAGACGACGGAAGAGAAGATCAAGATTCTCGAGGAGGTCTTTGCCGCCCAGTGCGCGATGCTGCCCGAAGGCGCGCCCAGGCTTTTCGTGCCGTACAAGGAGGTCCTGCCGATTTTCAACGCCGGGCTGAAGGTTCCCAAGGGAACGACGATCATGTGGACGAACGACAACTTCGGCTACGTGCGGCGCGTCGGCGGCCCGCAGTGCGAGGGGTACGGCGGCGGAATCTACTGGCATGCGTCCTACCACGGCTCGCCGCACGGCTACATCCATCTCTGCACGACGCCACCAGCGTTCATGTGGTACGAGCTGGTGGCGAAGTGCTGGGAGAACGGTGTGCGCGATGTGTGGATGGTGAACGCCGGCGATGTCTTTCAGGCGGAGATACTGCTTGACGCCTATGGGCGATTAGCCGCCAACCCCGAAGCGTGGAAGACCAAAGCCAATCCACAGGGCGAAGCCATTGACAGTTGGGTGCGCGAAGAGTTTTTTAGCCACAAAGAACACAAAGAGCACAAAACCGGAGAGTGTCTTTGTGAACTTTGTGTCCTTTGTGGCAAAATATCCACCCATCTTGCCGAATACTACAATCTCGGTTTCAACCGTCGCCCTGAGCATATGTGCGTGCAATGGACGACGAACCTGCCGGCGACGGTGAAGTCGTCGCTGCTCAAGCGCTACCACGCGCTGCTGAGGGAAGATATCGCCATCGAGGACTCCTTGACGAATCTCCACGGCTCGGCGGTTTTGCGCGAGAAATATTTTCGCCTTATCGGCTTTCAGGCGCGGTTCCTTGCCTACGCGGGAATCATCCATTTGGAGGGACGCGACAAGGCGTATGCGCGGGGCGTGATCGATCCACTTTACGAGCGCTGGGACAGGCTCGACAACGGCAAGTGGTCCGGCTTTTGGTGCGACACCATCG
>Ga0310786_10011609_pt1 | contig 10976 bp, 7 predicted proteins | sample AusTroGonzalo_MG_FD_203881 | JGI IMG/M metagenome (GOLD analysis project Ga0310786, IMG submission 203881) | Bovine rumen microbial communities from tropical cattle in Woodstock, Queensland, Australia - Gonzalo_03 (v2) (version 2) | ecosystem: Host-associated > Mammals > Digestive system >...
GTATTGTTGTTGACGATAGAAATGTCTTTTCAAATAATAATTCGTCAATAATTTGGGTATTCCGAAAATTATAAGTACTTTTGCACTTGAAAACGAAAACGTGCATGAACGACATCAAGAAAATAGTATTGACGGGTGGCCCTTGCGCAGGCAAGACCACAGCATTGGTGCGTGTCATTGAACATTTCTCCAGTTTGGGCTACAAAGTGTTCACCGTTCCAGAAGTTCCAACGCTATTCACACAGTCAGGTATGAACTATTTGACGAAGAACCAGGCGTTTTTCTACGAAGGTGAGAAAGCAACGCTTGAGATTCAGTTGTCGTTGGAAGACAAGTTCCTGCGCATGGCCGAACAATGCGTAAAGCCCAGTATCATTGTCTGTGATCGTGGCGCTATGGACATCTCTGCCTATATGACGCCTGAAATGTGGGAAGACATTACGCGAGCCGTAGGCACTTCTACGCCGAAGTTACGTGAGCGCTATGATGCCGTGCTACATTTGGTTTCTGCTGCCGACGGTGCTGAACAATACTACACAACGGCTAACAATGCCAGTCGTGTGGAACAGATGAATGAAGAAGGTCTGCGTATCGCCCGAGTGCTCGATAAGAAAGTTATTCATGCTTGGACGGGGCATCCTCATTTGCGTGTCATCAATAACCATGATGATTTTGAGGCGAAAATGCACCGCGTGTTGAAAGAAATAAGCAATGTTTTAGGACTCCCTCAGCCTATTGAGGAAGAGCGCAAATATATTGTGGAAGTAACAGCCTCCCTACCCGACGACTGCATTTCCAGTGACATCACCCAGACCTATTTGCAAGGCTATCCAGATGCCGAGGAGCGACTTCGCAAGCATTGCTGGGGGCGCAAGCAGGTGTTTGTGCATACTACAAAGAAGAAGACTGCCGAGAACGAGGAAATAGTGACTGAGCGGCAGATTAACCAACATCTGTACGAGATGATGCTGCCATTGGCTGACCCTCAACGCAACACTATACACAAGAAGCGTAACAGCTTTATCTGGAAGGGACAATATTTCGAAATTGACACTTACCTCGACCAGCTTGAAGGCCTTATCATTCTTGAGACAAAGGGCATCGCTACGGGAGAAGAACTGAAACTGCCGCCTTTCCTAAAGATTGTGAGGGAGGTGACAGGTGACCAGGAATACTACAACTATAATTTGGCCAAGAAATAATACATTATTAATATATGATACTTGACAGAATTAACGAACTACTGAAAGAAGTAGAAACACTGAGTGCTCAGAACGCAGAGGAAGTGGAACAGCTGCGTTTGAAATACCTGAGCAAGAAAGGTGAGATTACAGCTTTGATGAGCGACTTCCGCAACGTGGCTGCTGAGCAGAAGAAGGAAGTGGGTATGAAGATAAATCAGTTGAAGCAGATGGCGCAAGACCGTATTAACGCATTGCGTGAAAATTGCCAGACTCAAGATAGAGGTGAAGATAACATTGACCTGACGCGCACCCCCTACCCCATTCCGTTGGGCACTCGTCATCCGCTGACTATCGTGACGAACGAAATCATCGACATTTTCTCACGCATGGGTTTTGTGTTAGCTGACGGTCCTGAGGTAGAAGATGACCTCCATGTGTTCACTAAGATGAACTTTGCCGCCGATCATCCCGCTCGTGACATGCAAGACACGTTTTTTGTATCGCAACATCCCAATGATGTAACCAAAAATATCCTACTTCGTTCGCATACGTCGAGTGTGCAGGCCCGTGTGATGGAACAGATGCATACTGAAGATGGTAAGTTGACTTCTCCTATTCGTGTCATCTGTCCGGGTCGTGTCTATCGAAATGAGGCTATTACAGCCCGAGCTCATTGCTTCTTCCATCAGGTGGAGGGTCTATATATTGACAAGGATGTCAGCTTTACCGATTTGAAGCAGGTGCTTCTCTCTTTTGCCCGTGAGATGTTCGGTGCCGACACGAAAATACGTCTGCGTCCATCATACTTCCCATTTACCGAGCCATCGGCCGAGATGGACATTTCGTGCTTCATCTGTGGCGGTGAAGGCTGCGGCTTCTGTAAGCATACAGGATGGGTGGAGATTCTTGGTTGCGGTATGGTAGATCCCAACGTGCTGGAACAATGTGGTATCGACTCGAAGATATACAGCGGCTATGCTTTCGGTATGGGTGTGGAGCGCATCACAAACTTGAAGTACCGAGTAAGCGACCTGCGCTTGTTCTCAGAAAACGACACCCGATTCCTGCGTGAGTTTGAGGCAGCAGACTAAGTATAAGAAAAAAGATTGAAGGTGCTCGACGGCATCTTCAATCTTTTATAATGAAAACACTGTTCCTATAAGCCGGGTTCTGTTCCGACATTGCTGCCGGTGCCTGCCATTTATCTACTGCGCACGTCGCCATACGCCTCTAGCGTTCTACCCTCCATCGCTGCCTTGCGGCACTTGGGCGGACAACCCTCGGTGTCGATGGTTTACATGAACTTGCAGCCTCCAGCGGAAACAGCCCGACGATCACCCGTCGGCTGGTGGTCTCTTACGCCACCTTCTCACCCTTACCCATGATATAAGCTGTTAATAACCCATATCAGGGCGGTTATTTTCTTCTTTCCTTACCAGCTGTCGCCAACTGCTTCTACTTTCAGAAGTGGAGTGTCCTATGCTGCCCGGACTTTCCTCCCGCATAACCTTTCAGTCACGCCAGCGGCAAGCCGGAGCAGTGCTTTCAGCGTGCAAAGGTACGAAGAAGTGACCGAAAAACCAAATTTTATTTTAAATTAAGTGATTAAACGAATGCAAATTTTTGCCTTCGACGCGCAAACAGAATTTAAAGGAGCTTTTTGAAATGTTAAAATGACGGAAAAGTGACCGACAAATTGTCAGATTACTAAACTTTGCGCTTATATTTGCATCAAAATTCAGCAGAACGAATAACGATATTAACAAAACATGACAAATATGAAAAAGATTGCAAACTATCTGATTCCCACTACGAGCGTAGTGGCTATCGCATTCGCTATCGCAGCATTCACCAACACCCATGCAGCCACCCAGTCACAGGCTCAGCAACAGCCTACAACGGAGATGGTCAGTGTTCAGGCAATGCCCGTAGCTCAACCTGTTGATTTAAGCTATGCTGCCGAGAAGGCACTACCGTCTGTCGTTCACATCAAGTATGTGCAGAATTCCAAAGTACAGACCGTAGAGGTACAGAGCGATCCGTTTGAGGACTTTTTCAATGATCCCTTTGGTGGTTTCTTCGGTCCTCGTCAGCGTGGTCAAGGCGGTACTCAGAGACGTCAGGTGCAGACCCCGAAACGTACGGCAACAGGCAGCGGCGTGATTATTTCTAATGATGGATACATCGTTACCAATAACCATGTCGTAGATGGTGCCGATGAGCTTACTGTCACTTTGTCAGACAGCAAGGAGTACAGCGCACGCATTATTGGTGCCGACAAAACCACTGACCTGGCTCTCATCAAGATTGACGCCCGTAACCTGCCTGCCATTCAGGTTGCCAACAGCGATGATGTGAAGGTTGGCGAATGGGTGCTGGCCATCGGCAATCCGCTAGGCCTGAATAATACCGTCACCGCTGGCATCATATCGGCCAAAGCTCGTACATTAGGTGCCAATGGCGTGGAGAGCTTCATCCAGACCGATGCTGCCATCAATGCAGGTAACTCGGGCGGTGCATTGGTGAATACCAATGGTCAGCTTGTGGGCATTAATGCCATGCTCTATTCGCAAACGGGCAGCTACAGCGGCTATGGCTTTGCCATTCCCACAGCCATGATGAACAAGGTGGTGGACGACATCAAACAATATGGTACCGTGCAGCGTGCTATGATAGGCATTCAGGGTGGCGACGTGAAGAGTTTCGTTGACTCCGAGAAGGAGGAAGGCCGCGAGGTGGACCTGGGCACCATGGAAGGAATATATATCCAGAAGGTCGTGGAAGAGAGCGCTGCCTCTGAGGCAGGACTGGAGAAAGGCGATGTTATCATAGAGGTGGATGGCCAGAAGGTGACCAAGTTCGGCGACCTGAGCGGCATCATCGCCCAGAAACGCCCAGGCGACAAAGTCAGCCTGACCTATCTGCACAACAAACGTAAGCACACCAAAACCATCACACTGCGCAATGAGCAGGGCAACACGAAGGTGGTGAAAAATGCAGATCTCGACGTGCTGGGTGCTGATTTCCGTGAAATCTCTCAGCAACAAAAGGATCAGCTGGAAATACAATATGGTTTAGAGGTCGTCAAAATTAACAGCGGCAAGATGAAAGAAGCCGGTGTCCCCAAAGGCTTTATCATTCGTCAGGTGAATGACGAGCCGATGAAGACTGTCGAAGATTTGCAGGACATCGTCAAGGAAACAAGTACATCGAGTGAACCCGTGCTCATCATCAAGGGTATTTTCCCAACGGGCAAGAAAGGCTACTTTGTCATTCAACTTGCTGAATAAGCCATTGAATAGTTGTCCATAGTAGTTGAAGACAGGAGATTATTGGCGCCAAAATGTTAAAAAAAAACAAGGCGCATCATAATCTTCTGTCTTCAATCTTTTGTTTTGTATAAAATAGTTACCTTTGCACAGGAATACTTAAAAACTCTGGTACCATTATGCGACAGCTTAAAATCACCAAATCGATTACGAACCGAGAAAGTGAGGCTCTTGATAAATATTTGCAGGAGATAGGTAAAGAAGAGCTGATAAGTCCCGAGGAGGAAGTGGAACTTGCCCAACGTATTAAGAAGGGCGACCATAGAGCTTTGGAACGGTTGACGCGTGCCAATCTGCGTTTTGTCGTTTCCGTTGCAAAACAGTATCAAAATCAAGGTCTTTCCCTACCCGATCTCATTAATGAAGGAAATGTTGGACTTATCAAGGCTGCCGAGAAATTCGATGAAACTCGTGGTTTCAAATTTATCTCTTATGCTGTTTGGTGGATTCGCCAGAGTATCTTGCAGGCCATAGCCGACCAGAGTCGTATTGTCAGACTGCCACTCAATCAGGTGGGTTCTGTCAACAGAATCAACAGAGCGATGAATCGTTTTGAACAGGAAAATGAACGTCGTCCGTCGGTAGAAGAGTTGTCGGAAAAAACCGATCTGCCGTTAGAGAAAATTGACGAGGCCATGAGTATCAACACCAGACAAGTGTCAGTCGATGCCCCTCTCAGCAATGATGAAGATGGCTCTTTGCTTGATATTCTCATCAATAACGATGCACCGGCTGCCGATCGCTCACTTGTCAATGAATCACTCAAAGCCGAGATTGATAACGCCCTACAGACGTTAAGTGAGCGTGAACGCAATATTCTTAGGGCTTTCTTTGGAATTGACCAGCAAGAAATGACACTCGATGAGATTGGTGTAAAATTCGGACTGACACGTGAGCGTGTGCGTCAACTCAAGGAGAAAGCACTCAGGAAATTACGAGCAACAAACAAACATAGTGTATTAAAAGCATATTTAGGACAATGAAGAAGATAGCATTCTTAGTGTTTACGGCATTGACAATCCTCCTTACAGGTGCAAGTGCCAAGAAAGAACCCGTACCTCATATTTACATGTTCGGCATGGCTGCTTCATTTACTGATACCATCGTGTTTTTCACTCCTATTCAGCAGATTGACAGCGCCTGGATAGACACAAAGAGCGAATTGCTGCAAGAACGGCAGGCATACTCTTATCAGCTGCGCGATTATTTGAATCAGCAGCAGAATATGCCCCATCGCACATGTATCGTCTTCTATTCTCAGAAGCGTGAGAAGCTGGAAAAAAAATATCAGAAGATGCTTAAGCTCTATACAAAATCTAAAGATGGAGTTCAACATTTTGATGTTCGTCACCTAGACGCTCAGCAGTTTCAATTTCATGTGGTAAGCGCCGAAGTGATAGAAGAAGGAACAGAAGAAAAGTAGCTTTAGGTGCATTTTCTTGCATTATTCTTGCTTGATTCAAACTTATTTTGTATCTTTGCACGTTGAAAATGAACGAGATAAAGATGACCAAAGGCAAAATCACGCTCATTGCAGGTCCCTGCGTCATTGAATCGGCAGAATTGCTCGATACGGTGGCTGCTAAGCTTGTTGATATCAATAAGCGCTTAGATACTGACATTATCTTCAAAGCCTCGTTCGATAAAGCCAACCGTACATCCATTCATTCATTTCGTGGCCCGGGTTTAGACAAAGGGCTACAAATGTTAGCTGATGTAAAAAAACGATATGGCTTGCGCGTATTGACAGACATTCATGAAGCGTGGCAGGCCGAAGCTGCCGGTATGGTATGTGATGTGTTGCAAATTCCCGCTTTCCTCTGCCGTCAGACCGACCTGCTCGTAGCTGCTGCACGTACGGGTAAGACTGTAAACATTAAGAAGGCACAGTTCCTTTGCGGACGTGACATGCAATATCCTGTTGAAAAAGCTCGCGAAGCCGGAGCTAAGGAGATATGGCTGACAGAACGTGGCAATATGATGGGGTACGGTAACTTGGTTGTAGATTTCCGTAACATTAGCGATATGCTTGACATAGTTCCTACCGTCATCATGGATTGTACGCATAGCGTTCAGCGTCCAGATTCGAAAGGCGGGAAAACAGGAGGCGACCGTCGATTTGTACCAGCTATGGCTTTAGCAGCAAAAGCTTTTGGGGCCACTGGCTATTTCTTTGAGGTACACCCTACCCCAGACCAAGGACTCAGCGATGCAGCAAACATGCTGCAGCTTGACAAGTTGGAAGGTATCATTAGGCAAATCTTATTATAACCTACATCATGACGACCAAGGAATACGGCATACAAGCAATACGAGATGAGGCTGATGCTTTGCTCGACCTCATCCCAAAGATGAACGACCAGTTTGACAAGGCCGTTGACTTGATGCTTGCCTGCAAAGGAAAGATCATCGTTACCGGTGTCGGTAAAAGTGGACATATTGGTGCTAAGATAGCTGCAACACTCTCCTCTACTGGAACTCCTTCTTTTTTTGCAAATCCGTTGGATGTATATCACGGCGATTTAGGAGTCATGACCCGTGATGATGTGGTGCTTGCCATCTCAAACTCAGGTCAGACAGACGAACTACTGCGTTTTATTCCGATATTACTCCATGAGAATATCCCTATTATTGCCATGACGGGCAATCCCACCTCGCTGTTAGCAAAATATTCACTATATCATCTTGATGTCAGCGTGGAGCGCGAGGCCTGTCCTCTGAACTTGGTTCCAACCAGTTCCACAACGGCTACTTTGGCTATGGGCGATGCCTTGGCTATTGCCTTGATGCAGAAGCGACAGTTCAAGCCTCAAGACTTCGCACATTTCCATCCAGGAGGTGAGTTAGGGAAGCGTCTGCTTACTACTGCTGCCGATGTAATGCGCACGAACGACTTGCCGGTCTTCTCACCCGATCTTCATCTGGGTCAGGCTATCATGCTTGTCAGCGAAGGGAAGTTAGGGCTTGGTGTGGCAGAGGTCAATCAGCGTGTTGTAGGACTGATAACCGATGGCGACATACGCCGTGCCATAGAACGATGGCAAGCAGAGTTCTTCGACCATACCGTTAGCGATATTATGACCCGACAGCCAAAGACAGTCGGTCCGGAGATAAAAATAACAGAAATTCAACGTATCATGCAGACCCACAAAATACACTCTGTGCTGGTCGTCGATGACAGCAATAGACTCATTGGCGTTGTGGATCATTACTCGTGCATGTTGTAGCATAAACGAAACGACATTTGACCTACATGAAAAGGCTGAAACACATATTCTTTACACTGGCTGTTATGCTTACCTTGCCGGTGATGGCTCAGGCTCAAGAGTTGTTTAAGACGCTTGGTGCCCGTAACGGATTGACCTCAAGTCAGATTAACTGCATATTAAAAGATGGTCGTGGATTCATGTGGTTTGGAACGCCGGCCGGCTTGTATCGTTATGACGGTTATCAGTTCAAGCATTTCCAGACCGATTCTCAGGATGGCTCTTCATTACCAGATAGTTATATTGAATCTATACAAGAGACTGTAGGTGGCGAGTTGTGGGTTAAGACGGCTGCAGGATACTGTATCTATCATTCCCAAACCGAGAGTTTCGAGCGCGATCTCCGTCAGGTATTTGCACGCCTTGGAATATCAGAACCTCCCCAAATCATATATGTCGATAGTCGTCAGAATTTGTGGGGTTATATTCCGTCGCAAGGTATTATCTGCTACAACTTACAGCAACAGTTGGTCTATGAGTTTGGTTATACGAACAGTGCCTATGCTATTCCTCAAGGTGACATTTGTTCTATTGGTGAATGTCGTGACGGTGCACTCGTCGTCTATGATGATGGTCGCATTGTCTGTTGTAATGCCTCACGCCAACAAACTACTCCGTGGAGAAACTCAGAAATATCTCAGCGCAAACTGCGTAAGACTTCATCTTTGAAAGTATTTGCAGACCCGTTAGACAATATCTGGATGTATGGCCAAGGAACGCTGTTTGTTTATAATAAGAATGCAAACACATGGAACACTTCCATAGGCGATCAGCTGGGTCTTACCAATATCAATGTTGATTATGGAATCAACTCAATGGCAGCAGACCGCAATGGCAATGTGTGGCTGGCCACTAGCCGTCATGGTTTGATGAAGATTAATATCAATACACATGAAATGGACACGGTCTTGATTAGAAGCATGCGTAATAATCAAAGACTGGCTCAGACGACAACGGTGCAAAGTGTGTATGTTGATAATAGTGATGTATTATGGGTGGGTACCGCCAAGTCAGGCGTTGCCTATTGTGGCAACAACATCTATAAGTTTGAGTCTGCCCCCATTGGCGATGTAACAGCCATTGCTGAAGACAGTACTGGTAATCTATGGTACGGCACAAGCGATGATGGTATTGTAGGATATGATGGTCCCCTGGCCAGTTACAAGGTGACAGCTTTAGCCTATACGGCCGATGGAAGCCTATGGGTAGGCTCAAAACAAAATGGACTGACACGCATCAAAAATGGACAAGCCCGTATATACTCTTCTACGAGCGACAGCTTGCGAAGCACCATCACCAACGACAATATCAATGACCTGTGCACGGACAAGGCCGGTAATCTGTGGATTGCTACTGATGGCGGTCTGCAAATGTACAACCTGCGTCAGGAGCAATTCTCAAACTACACAAAGGAGAACCGTAAGTTGCGCACAAACAATGTCACATCGCTTTATTATGGTTCAGGAAACCGCATGTTCATCGGCACTTCTGAGGGATTAATCGTGCTGGATATGTCGAATATGGAGATGAAGCTGTACATCGGCAATTCTACGAATATGCAGAAGTTCACGAACAATTATATTACTCAATTGTATGAGGATTCCCGTGGACTTCTTTGGATAGGAACGCGTGAAGGCGTGAATATCTTTAACATTGAAGAAGACAAGCTTGACAATCTAACGGAAAAACAAGGACTTTGCAATAATAACATTTGTGGCATTGCTGAGGACCGTAACAAGAATATCTGGATTACAACCACCAATGGCGTAACCCGAATCGTTCTACAGCGTAATCACGAGGAAAGCACTTATGACTATGGTCTGTACAACTATTCAAGCAATGATGGCTTGCAGAGTGACGAATTCAATTTGGGATCTATTATTGTCAGGAAAGATGGTAATGTGATGATGGGTGGCTTGTATGGTGTCAGCAGTGTTCGCGTAAAAACCGATGATGAGAACTCTGCCCTACCCCCTGTCATGTTGACGCAATTGTTTGTTGGAGAAGAAGAAATACAGACAGGCCGTCAGTATGACGGAAATGTTATCCTGCAACAGGCGCTTAACGAGAGCCTCTCCCTTCATTTCCTAAGCAGTCAGAATACTATTACGATTAAATTCGCTGCGGGCAACTATAACCAAAGTGAACGCCTGCAGTTCATGTACTGGTTAGAGAATCACGACAATGACTGGCACAATGGCGATGCGCTGAATCATGGTGTCACCTTTGAGAATCTGTCCAGTGGAAGATACAGATTGCACGTCAAGGCTATCAGTGCCGAGGGATTCATCAGCAATGAGGAGCGTGTCATCGATATCATCATTGAAAAGCCGTGGTACCTGCAGTGGTGGATGCTTGTCATCTATGCCCTCGTCGCTATTACCGTGCTATATCTTTGGAAGATTGGCATTGATCAGATACGCGATTTGTGGAAGCGCAAGAATGCGGTCATCACCGAACTAGCCCAGCAACGCGAGGACATTAAGGCCGCCAGCGATGAGTTGCGTCAGCCCATGTCGCGCATGACCTCTATCATCATGAATCTAGCTGAGCGTGAAGGCACGACGGAAGAGCGTGACCAGCTCAATGCGCTACACTCGCAGATGCTGACCATCATCACCCGTGTCAGTGACATGCAGGCCGCTTTGGAACATCCTGAAGACAAAGCCAAGAAGAGTGTCAATCGCAGTTACGAGCTCAATAGTCGTGGCGTGATAGAGTTGCCCGAGCTGATGAACGATGAGTTGACGTCAGAGATTCATACCCGCACCGACTCGCCTACAGCGAAATTCCGTATCATCTTTATTGACGACAGCGACGAGTTCCTGAAGTTTGTCACTGCCCGCCTGAAATACGTATATGATTTCCATCCCTATAATGATATCCAGAAAGCTGCACACGATATTGAGATGTCCATTCCCGATATGGTCGTTTGCAAGCAGGATATGGATGGTATGACAGGAAGCGAACTGTGCAATAACATCAAGACCCATTCCAAACTCAACAAGATTAAGGTTGTCTTGATGACCGACAAGAAGCTCAATCCTGCTGATATGATCAATCAGGGTATTACGCTGTCAGCTGACGATTACCTGGCTAAACCATTTAATGTTCAAGAGGCAGCCATGCGTTTCAACAAGCTGTTGGGCATAGGAGCTTTCGACATTACCAGCGACCTCATTGAGGGTGCCGAGACG
>Ga0310786_10011610_pt1 | contig 10975 bp, 5 predicted proteins | sample AusTroGonzalo_MG_FD_203881 | JGI IMG/M metagenome (GOLD analysis project Ga0310786, IMG submission 203881) | Bovine rumen microbial communities from tropical cattle in Woodstock, Queensland, Australia - Gonzalo_03 (v2) (version 2) | ecosystem: Host-associated > Mammals > Digestive system >...
TATTATGATATGCTGTACAAGAACGCTTCGGCAGCCGTAGGAGGAAAATGGACATTGGGCAAGAATCTGCTGACATTAGATGTTGATTGGAATAAGCACGCTTATTTCCATGAGTTTACAGCCATTGCGACAACAGAAGGCATCGACAACAATGGAAACTTCGTGTTGGAGTTCCCCTACTTCCCCGGACAGCGAATTTTACAGAGCGACCAACAGCGCTTCACCACACACTTGAAGGGCGTTTTCCAGCTTCCCTACAACCATTTGCTCAGTGCCGGCTTGGAATATCGCTACGATTGGCTGAAAGCACCGACAAGTATTGAAGGACAAGAGGCTGGAGATAACACCGAAGCATTGTACGCGCAGGACGAGTGGAAAATGCAGCTGGGCGAGAACGCCCTATGGCACGTGACAGGAGGTTTACGCGTCATTCGCAACGAGCAGTTCGGATGGCATTTATCTCCAAAAATCTCCTCTATGCTGAGCTGGAACAACCTACGCATCAGAGCCACTTGGAGCCAAGGGTTCAAGACTCCCACCCTGAAAGAGCAGCGCTACCGCTATGTCCGTGAGATGTCACAGATTATCCTGTTCTTAGGCAACCGCAACCTGAAGCCTCAGCGCAGCAACTATTTTTCATTAGGAGCTGAATACACTATCAAGAATCTGACGTTGTCGGTCACAGGATATTACAATCAGTTGAACGATATGATTGCGCTCATCACCATTCCACGCTCTGAAGCCCCTACACAATACCTTCAGCAATATGGTGAGACACTGAATAAAGTCCGTCAATATAAGAATATGGAGCGGGCCAAGACCTATGGCATTGATGCCACCGCCCGCTATGCCCTACGCGAGTGGACCTTCGGTGTCGGCTATAGCTATCTGGACACCAAAGCTGAGGTGTATAACGAGACAAGCCATAGCCTTGACAAAGTCATCATCGACGGTATGGCCCACCACAAAGGCAATCTATATATCATCTGGAACCACCGTTTCGGTAAAGGCTACGCTTTAGGAGCCGGACTCTACGGTCGTATGTCCTCCAAGCGGTACTACCAGATCAACGGCGACGGCAAAGGCTACCAGCTCTGGCGCATCTCAACCACCCACGACCTGGGTAGCAGTCGCCATTTAGCGTGGAGGTTAGAAGCCGGCGTCGACAACATCTTCAACTATGTGGACCGCACCGACCACGGACTGCATCTGGGAACTACCACTCCCGGAACCACCATCTATACAGCACTGACCATCCGCTTCCGTCACGGCAAGAATCTAAAAAACAATTATAAACCTAACTTAAACAACAATGACTTTGAAGAAGATTAAATTCCTCATGCTCGCTGCAGCAACTATGCTGCTCAGCGCAAGTTTCACCGCTTGCAGTAGCGATGGTGACGATGTCACCAACAATGAACAGAAGTATCAGGACATCGTTCTACAGACCGTCCAAAACCAAAAGACCAAGAGCAAGGTCCTCCTATTGGTTGCCTTCGGCTCCACCTGGCAGAACGCTTTTGACGACTTCGACGAAACGCTCAAAGCTTACAAGACCGCATTCCCCGATCACGATGTTTTCATCTCCTTCTCTTCTGCCATCTGCCGCAACCGCGCAGCCGCCGGCGAGCATGTGAATGATGGAGCTCAAGTGCGCAACTACTATTCTCCCGAGCGCTGGCTGAACGCTTTTGGTAAGGTTCAGTATCCTGAAATCACCGTACAATCCTTGCAGGTGATTCCCGGCGAGGAGTATGGCCGCGTGGTAAATGCCCTGAAGGACTTTGCCAACAATGGTAATAATGACCTTGACAACAACTACCTGAAGAATGTCAAGCTGCATCTGGGAACTCCGCTGATGGCAACCGGCAGCAACGATGTGACAGACAACAACGACGTGACAAAGCTCGCCACGGAACTGGATAAGATTTATGGTGAAAAAGCTGCCCAGGGTGCTATGCTCTTCATGGGTCACGGTAACCCCGACGAATACGACACCTACAGCGCCAACGTTCGCTATACTCAGCTCGAGAAAGCCCTTCAGGCTCTTGATAAGCCCTATGCTAAGAACTATTTCGTAGGCACTGTAGATATGATGAAGAACTTCAAGACTGACGTTGCCTTACGTATGAAAGATGCCGGTTTCATGACTGGAAAGGTGTTCTGTGCTCCTCTGATGTCCATTGCCGGTGACCACGCCAACAACGACATGGCCGGCGATGATGCCGATTGGAAACTGAACGACGAAACCGGCGAATACGAAGATACCAGCTGGAAGGTCTTCTTCAGCGAAACCGAGGAAGTGGAAAATGGCTACGAATGTAACGATGAGACCATGATTGTGAAGGGTCTGTTGTTCTATCCCGCTATCCGTCAGCTGTGGATTAACCACACTACGGATGCTGTTAACAGCGAGCCGCTGGATTGGTATCACTCGAATGACGGAACAGAATAATCAGAAATCCATGAGACACAACATAAATACTATCTGCCTTTTGGCGGTGCTTCCCCTTGTGGGGGGCACCGCTTTCGCACAATCTAAGGAAGCAGAGGTCATACACGAAATGAACCCCGTTGTCATTACGGGAACAGGAACTTACCACCGCGCAGACAATTCACCTGTAGCTGTCAAGGTCATCACTGCCAAGGAACTACAGAACGTACAGGCCAGCACGCTCCAGGATGCTCTTATGCGGTTGACTTCTAATGTCACCACTCACACCAATGGGATGGGAACTTTCATGAATTTCAACGGTGTGAGCGATGACTATATCGTGATTCTTGAAAATGGCAAGCGCGTGAGCGGCGATGACCGCTGGAACCGCATCAGCCTCGACAACGTGAAGCGCATCGAAATCTTCAGCGGTGCCGCCTCAGCGCTCTACGGTTCGGATGCTATCGCAGGTGTCATCAACATCATCACTGAGGACAGCAAAGAACCAGTCTCGGCATCGTCTTTCACGAAGGTGATGAACCGAGGACGCTTCGATCAGGACGTCAACATTGATGTCAATGCCGGCAGCTTTTCCTCGCAGACCTCCTACAACTATCATACAGCCGACAACTGGCAAGTCAACAGCTATCAGGAATTTGAGGAGGGCGACGAGAAAGTGCTGAAGCTCACAGGTCGGCCTATGTCCACAGCCTATCACAGCCACAACCTCAGCGAGAAGCTGGAATGGCGCATCAACAGCCAGTGGTCAGTCTACCTGCGCGGTTCTTTCTACGACTATGGCACCGAACGCCCGCAGAGCGCCATCTCTTTCACCCAGAAACAACAGAAGGACAAGTCCTACAAATACACGTCCAAGCAGGCCTACACCTACGACCTCCATCACCGTTCCTACACCTATGGCGGCGGTGCGCGCTGGTCACCTAACAACCGGACCTTCGTCTATCTCGATGTCTTTAGCGATAATTTCTCTTCGAAATACAACTACTGGCAGACCGCAGACGAAGAAGCTTACGAGGAAACCCGCAAACGCACTCACTACGTCAGCGAGACGCTGCGCGGTATCTTCCGTCTGGCCGACTGGAACAAGCTCCACGCCGGTGCTGAGTTTGTGCAGGAAAGCCTCAACAGCCAGAGCGACAATATCGATTTCGAGACGACGAACACCTATAATTTCTTCGCGCAGGAAGAGTTGAAACTTGTGCGTGGTCTGGAGGCTGTCTTAGGTGCCCGCTTCACACAGAACGACAACTTCGGCACCGCCTTCACTCCCAATGCCAGCCTCTTCTATCATATCGGAGGCTTTCGTCTGCGTGCCAGCTATGCCGGCGGCTACCGCACCCCCACCCTCTCCCAGCTCTACGCCACAGACCAGGCCAAGACCAGTATGCGTTACACGCTCTACAATCCCGACCTGAAGCCCGAGAAGAACCACTTCTTCAACGTCAATGCTGAGTACAGCAACAAGTGGATGAGCGTCAGCGTCAGCGGTTTCATCAACAAGATCCGCGATATGATCAACTACCGCACCATGACGACGGCAGAGATTGACAACGATGCCACGCTTAAATCCCTGCGCGACGACGATGGTTGGAAGACCATTCGCCAGCGCGACAACATCGACAAGGCTACCCTGCGTGGCATCAGCACCTCCGTGAAATTCCTGCTGCCCGGCGGCTTCACTCTCGGCGGCGGCTATACCCTCACGGACTCGAAAGCTGAGACTCGCACGCTAAACACCAAGACACAGCAATACGAGGTCGAGGAAACGCCCGTTGACAAGAGTGTCAAGCACGTAGGCAACGTCCTGCTGGCATGGGACCAGAGTTGGAAGAACTATCACCTGAACATCACCCTCAACGGCCATATTCAGGGCGAGCGCTACAGCAGCACCTACGGCTATGCCGACGGTTACAGCCAATGGGACCTGACCACGCGCCACACCATCAAGCTCCGTCACTGCATCTTGGAACCCGGACTCGGCGTCGAGAACCTCTTCAACAAGCGTGACTATTCCTACTGGAACTCCAATTTCTCAACCATCAACCCCGGACGTTCCTATATTGCCAGCCTGCGTCTGAAGTATTAATCGTTCATTTATTCATTCGTAATTGTCAAACTGCAAATGGGAAGGATTATCATCGCAGGACTTGGCCCCGGTAGTCCCGAAGACATCACCCCCGCCGTCATGGCTGCCATTCGCGAAGCCGATGCCGTTGTCGGATATAAATACTATTTCCAGTTCATCGAGCCTTATCTGCCCGAGGGCTGCGAGTGCATCGACACTGGAATGAAACACGAACGGGAGCGGGCTGAGCAGGCCTTTCAGTTAGCTCAACAGGGAAAGACAGTGGTGGTCATCTCCTCCGGTGATGCCGGCATTTATGGAATGGCCCCACTCATCTATGAGATGAGAGAGGAGAGATTAGAGGCGAAAGACCTGGAGATTACGGTACTGCCCGGCATCAGTGCTTTCCAAAAGGCAGCGTCGCTCTTGGGAGCTCCCATAGGCCACGACCTATGCCTCATCTCGCTGTCCGACTTGATGACCCCATGGTCCGTCATCGAAAAGCGTATCAAGGCTGCTGCCACAGGCGATTTCGTCACCGCTATCTACAATCCCAAATCTCATGGCCGTTACTGGCAGCTCTATCGTCTCAAGGAGCTTTTCCTGCAAGAGGGGAGGTCTGCCGAGACCCCTGTCGGTATCGTTCATCAGGCAGGACGCCCCGAGCAGGAGGTATCCGTCGTAACGCTTGGCTCATTAGACCCCGAGCAGGTCGATATGTTCACGGTGCTGATTATTGGGAACTCGCAGAGCTATACGGCTCATGGAAAGTTCATCACCCCGCGCGGCTACTATAGAACCGTCCCCGCCCATGAGGAAAGGGAGCCTTCCAAATTATCGGAAGCAGGAGAAAAGCCGGGAGTTTCCATCATGAACGAGTCGTTTCGCACGATTCTCTCCGAGATGCAGCATCCCGATGTCCCCAAGTGGCGGTTATGGCCCCTGTTGCACGCCATCCATACGACTGTGGATTTCAGCATGGAGGAGTGCCTTTGGATGGATGAACGGGCTACGGAGATTCTGTATGGAAAGGTTACCGACGGCAGCCTGCGCCATATCGTCACCGATGTGAGCATGGCGGCAGCAGGCATTCGCAAAGGTGCCTTAGCGCGCTTGGGCATTGAAGTAAACTGCTACATCAACGACCCACGCGTAGCAGACATTGTTGCCTCTTCATCCCGGGAGGGGAAGGAGGCGGGTCTTATCACCCGCAGTCAGGCATGCATGCGACTGGCGGCCGAGGAATACCCAGAGGCCCTCTACGTCGTAGGCAATGCTCCTACAGCCCTCTTCGAGATTTGCGACCTCGTACACAAGGGAAAGCTACGCCCCGCCGGTATCATCGCAGCGCCCGTGGGCTTCGTCCATGTGTGCGAGAGCAAGCACGCTGTCAAGACACTGACGCAGATTCCCAAAATCATTGTCGAAGGGCGCAAAGGCGGCAGCAACCTCGCTGCCACGCTCGTCAACAGCATCCTCACCTACGACGATGCCGAACAACTACGCCCAGGTCGCGACCTATAGCTATTTGAAATTAGCCTATAGTTTTTTTAACGGATAAAAAGTTGGAGTTTCTTTTGGCGGTTCAAAGGGAACCATGTATTTTTGTACACAAAAATAAAAACGGCTTTACATATTTATTTAATTGTTCCAAATGGATACTTTTCTCTTCTGGGGTTTAAATCTCCATGCATGGATAACCATCGCGACAGTACTGACCATGTTCAGTGTGCTGCTTTTCACGAAACTGCGCTCCGATCTGGTCTTTATGGGAGCGATTGCAATACTCTTCGTGACGGGAGTGCTTGATGCCAAAGAAGCATTCTCGGGTTTCAGCAGTACATCTGTTGTTGTGATAGGTGTATTGTTTGTTGTTGTGGCGGGACTGACCCATACGGGGGTGCTACAATGGATTGTCAAACACCTGCTGGGCCAGCCCAATACTTATCGTAAGGCCGTGGTACGTCTGATGCTGCCAGTGGCTGCACTCAGTTCCTTCCTCAGCAACACAACGGTGGTGGCCCTCTTCGTAGGCATCGTCAAGATGTGGTCGAAGAAACTGGGCGTCTCACCCTCTAAATTGCTGATACCACTGAGCTACGCCTCGGGCATGGGTGGCGTGTGTACGCTGATAGGCACACCCCCAAACCTGATTATCTCGGGGCTCTATTCTGAACACACAGGTCATGTCATGAACGTGTTGGCGACGACAATACCGGGATTGTTCTGCCTGTTCATCGGCGTGCTCTCCATCATCGCCATGCGCCGACTATTGCCAGACCGGAAGGCTCCTGAGGCGGCTTTCGAGGCCACTGCCGACTATACCGTAGAACTGCTGGTTCCATCGGACAATCCTTATGTTGGAAAAACCATTGCTGAGGCAGGGCTAAGCGACATACATGGCGGCCATCTGATCGAAATCATCCATTTTGACGAGATGATTGCTCCTGCCATTGATGATGAGCCGATTCTGGGCGGCGACCGTCTGATCTTTGCCGGGCAGATAGACGAGATTCTCAACCTGAAGAAAAGTCATGATTTCGTGAATGCCGACCATCACGTATTTAGGATGGACGAGATGGGCAAGAACCGTCAGCTCCTCACAGCCTACATCACCTTCGGTAGTAGCCTTATCGGCACCGACATCAGTCATTCTTCTTTTGAGAAAGACAACAACATGACGCTGGTGGCTGTGGCCCGCAGGGGCGAGCGCATCGACGAATCGCCGCGCAAGGTAGTCCTGCGGGCTGGCGACACACTGCTCTTCGAGTGTCCCCCACGTGTGAAAATCAATACAGGTCAGTTGTCCTCGCAACTGCATTTCTTCGATTCACCAGAGGTGCCCAACATCGGCCATAAGACGCTCATCTCCACGATCATCATGACAGCCATGATTGTGCTGTCTGCACTCAATGTTATCCCATTGCTCCAGTGCGCATTCCTTGCTGCTGCCGCTATGTTGCTGTTCCGTTGCTGCAGTCCTGACCAGGCCATGAAGGCCATCAACTGGGACATCTTGATGGTGTTTGCAGGATCAGTCGTCTTGGGTCTTGCCATTCAGAAAACGGGTATTGCCGAGCAACTGGCCTTTGGTATCCTCGACGTTTGCGGTACCAACCCCATTGTGGTGATGACGGCTATCTGCCTTGTCGGCACATTTGCCACCGAGTTCATCTCGAATACGGCAGCGGGTGCTATGTTTTTCCCCATTATGTATGAGTCGGCAGAGGAACTGGGCTATGAGCCTTATCCTTTCCTCATCGCCCTGATGATCAGTGTCAGCAGCAGCTTTGCAACACCCATCGGATCGCCCACTCATATGCTGGTCTATGCCCCTGGCGGCTACCGTTTCAGCGACTTTATGCGTATCGGTCTGCTGATGAACCTTATCATCCTTGCCGCCAACATCTTCATCGTCAACATCGTATATCCATTAACGCCGCTTCCTTGAGAAAAGGACTAAACAGGAGCAACGCTCGCTAAAAGAGGATTCTCACGCTCGAGAGGACGACAAGACCTAAACAAAAGAACTCCATGGAGTGAGGGCCAACGGTCCTAGGACGATAGGGCTGCAGTCCATAGGACGATAGGGCTGCGGTCCTAGGACGATAGGGCGATGGTCCTAGGAGTGATAGGGCGATGGTCCTAGGAGTGATGAAGGATGAAAGAAGAGCGGAGGATATTTTGTTAAGTTTGGTGAAAGACGATGAGTTTTATGGTGAAAGATGATGGGAAAGGGGGAAAATGGCGTTATCTTTGCAGTCGCAATGAGTAACGAACGGTTTATTGTCATAGGAATTTCGGATGCACCGCAGCCTTGGTTTCCGCCCGAGGTACTGGAGATTATCAAGAACGGGCGTGTGTTCTCAGGCGGCAAGCGTCACCATGAGCTGGTGAAACATCTGCTGCCAGCGGGGGCTGAGTGGATTGACATCACGGCACCTGTTGAATCCGTCTTCACACGCTACCAGTCCAGGGGTGAGGCCATAATCATCTTTGCCTCCGGCGATCCGCTGTTCTACGGTTTTGCCAATACCATCAAACGTTTGATGCCCAAGGCGGAGATTCAATTGTTCCCGACTTTTAACTCCTTGCAGCTGTTGGCACACCGTCTGGTCATCCCCTATCACGATATGCGCATTGTATCCCTGACAGGGCGCCCTTGGCCAGAGTTCGACCGCGCGCTGATAGAGCGAGCCACCAAGATTGGAGTCCTCACTGACAAGGAGCACACCCCCGCCGCCATAGCCCAACGCGCATTGGAATACGGCTACACTCATTATACCATGCACGTAGGCGAGCATTTGGGTAATCCTGAGAAAGAGCGGGTGACTACCCTCACGCTCGAAGAGGCAGCAGGCAGAGAGTTCACAATGCCGAACTGCATCATCTTGGACTCTCCCGCTGTGGGAGCGTCTTCCTTCGGTCTTCCCGACAGTTCCTTTGTATTGCTTGACGGACGCGAGAAGATGATTACGAAGATGCCTATCAGATTGATGACGCTGCAGGCTTTGGATTTGAGGAACAGACACGTGCTCTGGGACATCGGAGCCTGCACAGGCAGCGTCTCAATCGAAGCACGTTTACTCTTTCCCCACCTCCACATCGAAGCTTTTGAGATACGTCCGGAGTGCGAAGCTATCATCCATGAGAACTGTCGCCGCTTCGGCACACCGGGGATAGAGGTGCATATAGGGGATTTCCTGGACTCTCCCCTCGCCCTCCCTAGGGAGGGTGCAATTACCTTCGAGAACGAGAAATTCCAACCTACTCAACATCCTGTCCCCTCCCCAACAAGAGCGGGGGGAGAATTTCCCGACGCCGTGTTCATCGGGGGACATGGCGGCAGGCTGAAAGAGATCATGAAGGCGGTGGTCCGTTGCCTTGCCCCTGGCGGAGTCATTGTGATGAATAGCGTCACTTCCCCCGTTGTGGAACGGATGACGAGCCACCGTCCCAGCAGTCGTCAACTATGGGACGAGGCGTGCGCGGAACTGGGCTTACGCCAAGAGCAGCCGCTCCGCATTCAACTCAACGACTACAACCCCATCGAGATATTGAAAGCAGTGAAGAACGATGAATAAGATAGCGATTATACAGGTGAGCGAGGCAGGAAAGGAGATTGCCCGTCAGCTCCAAAAGAACTATCAGGCAGAGATTGTTGAGCGCAGCGCTGTCGGTGAGCTTTGGAACGACTACGACGCCTTTGTGTTTATCGGAGCTCTGGGCATCTGCGTCAGGTCGATTGCACCTTTTATCAAGGACAAGCACAGCGACCCCGCCGTGGTGTGCATCGACAGCCTCGGGAAAAATGTCATTTCCGTCCTTTCCGGTCATATAGGCGGCGCCAACGAACTGACACGCGAGATAGCAGCAGCCATTGACGGTCACGAAGTGATTACCACTCAAAGCGACAATGCCGGCCTGTGGGCTTTGGACACACTGGGCCAACGCTATGGTTGGACAATGGCAGACGGGGACGCGATGAACGAGTGCATTTTTGCCTTTGTGAACCGACAACCGACAGCTCTGCTACTGGAGGCAGGCGATGAGGGCACTGCCTATCTGGAGCAGACGATGCCAGAACACGTCACGCTCATCCACTATATTCAGGAGGCATCGCCCAGCCGCTTCAAGCTGCTCATCATCGTCTCTCCCTTCGTTCACAGCTTGTCCGACGGATTGTTAACGCTGCATTTTGTGCCGAAGGTGACAACTGTCGGTTTCGGTCTGGCTCACCAGGCAGAGCCGGTCGCAAACATCTATGAGGAGATCACAACGGCCCTCCAAGTCCACCACGTTCATCTCGCCAGCATCCGCAGGTGGTGCAGCATCGACGTGAAAGCCGACGAACCGTTCTGTGCCATGCTCAAAGATGAATATCATGAAAACATTCTTTTCTATACTGCCGATGAATTGGGCAACATTGAAGTTCCCAATCCCAGCGATACCGTTCAGAAGCACGTTGGCACCCCCAGCGTCTGCGAGGCCGCAGCCATCCTCGGCAGCAACCACGGCCAACTGATTGTCAATAAAGTCAAAGGGAAGAACTGGACAATGGCAGTGGCTTCTTCAAATGCGACAACTCCCTGCCTCAGGGCGGGGGGAGAGTCTGCGTTTATCGAGATTGTCGGTGCCGGTCCTGGAGATCCGGACTTGGTAAGCGTGCGAGGACGGAAGATGCTGGAAAAGGCCGACCTCATCCTCTACGCCGGTTCCCTTGTGCCCAAAGCTTTGACGGAATGTCACAAGCCCGGTGCTGTCGTTCGCAGCTCTGCCGACATGACCCTCGAAGAGCAATGCGCCCTGATGAAAGAGCATTACGAAAAGGGCCATTTCATCGTTCGTCTTCACACCGGCGACCCTTGCATCTTCGGAGCTATTCAGGAGCAGATGGCGTTCTTCGACCAAAACGGAATGAAGTATCATATCACCCCCGGCATCTCCTCGTTCCT
>Ga0310786_10011613_pt1 | contig 10974 bp, 10 predicted proteins | sample AusTroGonzalo_MG_FD_203881 | JGI IMG/M metagenome (GOLD analysis project Ga0310786, IMG submission 203881) | Bovine rumen microbial communities from tropical cattle in Woodstock, Queensland, Australia - Gonzalo_03 (v2) (version 2) | ecosystem: Host-associated > Mammals > Digestive system >...
CATATAAGATTGTTTACTCCCGGCCTATATCCCGCAGTCCTGCGGACCGCAACTTACGGGATGACAAAGCCGAAACACTCCCCTGGCACATATTATACCAAAAAAAAAAAACAAGTCAAGCCCTATTTTCCCTATGAAAAAATGCTAAAAAATCATCCTGAGATTCTCAGGATGATTTTATATTTATCTGCTCTTAAATCAATTACTGTATAACGGTATGATTGATGTTTGGAACCGGCATAGACAGCAAGCTTTGTTTCCATCTGGGCAAATTGGTTTTAATATGTGCGCCTGCTTGTGCCAGTTCTTCCTTTGTACGATTGGCTGACTTAGTATATTCTCGGTATACAAATTGCAAAGATATCAATTTGCCATTCGATTTTGTCACGCGAAACAAATTGTTTTCCAGTACATTGCCCTGTATCATAATAAAACCCATTCCGGCGTCTCCATTATTGCCTTGAAATACAGAAAAAGAAATGCCTGGATTTTGTCTTCTGTAATTACGGGCCATGCTATTGATAATCTGCGCAGGAGTAGCCTCTTTCAATCCGTCGTAAGACCTCACTGCAAACATATGTGTATAATTATCAAAAGTTGCTCCGGCAGGCAAATATTCATTCAACCATTCCTGACTATTTCCCGCGCTATAACGTAAAGTATATGCCTTCCCATCAAAAACAATAGAAGGCAGGGCTGTTTTTGTTTCGGCTTTTTTTGTTCCAACTGTTTTTGTCCCGGCTGCTATCGCAAACAAGCTTACCATACTTAACAGACATACTAATATATATTTTTTCATAATTTTTCCATTATTTCACTTGCACAAGTGCAAAATGCAAATAATCTGTTTCCGGCATACCGATTAAAACCGGATGATCTTTGGCTTGGCCGCGCAGCTCCACCAGCACCGCACGCTTGCCGGATTTGCTGACCCCTTGGCGAAGCATATCCACAAACAATTCGCGCGAAATATGATGTGAACAAGTAGAAAAGGCCAAATAACCGTTTTTCTCTAACCCTTCCAGAGCCATTTTGATAAGTTTAACATACAAGCCCACTGCTTGCGGTAAATTTTTGCGACTCTTGGCAAAAGCGGGCGGATCTAATAAAACCATATCCGGTTGGTCCGGCAATTCCTTTTTCTTCATGGCGGAAAGCACGCGCTCGGCATCATCACGGTGATACACCGCAATGTCTTTAACACCGTTTAGCGCCGCGTTTTTGTTGGCAAATTCCACCGCCGTGGCAGAGGAATCCACACCCCACACCTGTGCCGCCCCGTTTAGTGCCGCCGTGATACCAAACGAACCGATATAGGAATATAAATCCACTACGAGTTTATCTTTGAAATACGGCTTTAAGAAAGCGCGGTTTTCCCGTTGGTCGTAATAATATCCGGTTTTCTGTCCGACACGCAACGGCACCTCATACTTCACGCCGTTTTCTTCAATTTGCACCGTATCGGGCACTTCTCCGACGATATCTGGCGTATTTCCGAGCCCTTCCAGCCCGCGAAAAGCACTGTCTGCCCGGTACAAAATTCCTGTGGGTTTATAAATCTTTTTAAGCGCGGCAGTAATGGCGTCTTTTTGTTTTTCCATACCGGCGGTTAAAATTTCCGCCACTAAAATATCGCCATACCGGTCCACAATCAGCCCCGGCATTTGGTCACTTTCGCCGTAGCACATACGCCCGTATTTGCGCACGCCGATTTCTTTGCGGTAATCGTATGCCAAATCTAGATGCTGAAAAATAAAATCTTCCGGCAATTCTTCCGGCCCTTTTTGCACAAGCCGCACCGCTATCAAACTATGCGGATTAAAAAATCCAGTACCCACGCAATTGCCATCACTATCTTTTACCCGAACCAATGTACCCGGCTCAATGGACGTATCTAAATGGGCGATTTCATTGGAAAAAATCCAATAATGCCCGGCGGCAATGCGGCGTTGTTCTTTTGGTTTTAACTCAATTTCAATCATACGGTCCGCCTAATTTAATTCGTCTATTTCACGCACCGGCACACCGGAAGCGCAGAGCGGACAATCTTTGGCCGCAAATGTTTGTATCGGATAAGATAACAACGCGCGCAACGGCAAAGTCAGCGGCAAAATACCCATAGAACGGTCCACCATCACCGCAATCCCCAGCGCTTTGGCTCCGGCGGCTTTGATAATTTCTTCGGCGCGAAGCACCTTACGCCCTCCAACGGTTACGTCATCAACTAACAGCACCGTTTCGCCGGGTTTAATCACAAAATTGTGTTTCAAAATCATCTTGCCCTTTTCATCTTTGGAAGCAAAAATCGCACGCGCACCGCGCACGCGAGCCACCTCTTGCGCCAAGACAGAGTTGGAAGGAGTAAGTGCCATTACCACATCTGCACGGCCCGGAAATTTTTCGCTCATGGCTTGCGCTATTTTTTGCGCCAAATGTGGGTGCTGCAGCAATAGCGAGGTTTGCAAATAGGTCTGACTATGAAAACCCGACGGCATCACAAAATGTCCTTCCACAATGGCTCCGTGTTCCTGTAATAAGGATAATAAGTCTAAGTTATTTCTTGGCATGGAACTCTCCTTTTATAAATGTTTCGCTTTTCTTAAATTCCGTACGCAAGCCGCGTTTGACAGCGGTTTGGATTTGCGTATTGGTTTTTTTGGCGCGCAGCATTTCCAATTTTGGCTTTAACATAGAAGAAGATACTTTGAATGCTAACGCCGGATTACCATTTTCATCCGTCAAATTTTCTGCCAAAATTCCACGGCGAGAAGACGGCGTAATCATCGTCCAAATCACTAATTCAAATGTTTCACGCACCCAATCCACCCAACCGGATACGGCCGCTGAAATAACCGGCCCTTGCGTAAAAGCATTATTTATAATCATTGTACCCTTTTTGAAGTCAACTGAGGCAGCCATTTCGCTAACGGCTACATCTTTTAACACTTCCCCCACCTTAAAGCTTCCGCTGCTTTCCATTCGGTGCAGCATAATAAACGGCGTATAAGTCACATTCAGCGCTTCTTGTTCTTCAGCCACTTTTTCCATTTGATGAATCACTCCTTTATCTAATTTCATATCTATCGTCCCATCTAAATTCGCCCCGCCGGGCAACATCCCCGTCAAAGCAAATTCCGCATGGAATCCTTCACCTGAAAGCACCGAACTGGAAAAAGTATCCGCATACAAAGTACCGGAAAAATTCGGCATAAAAGTGGGCAAACGATCCCGAAAATTACGCATCCAAGACAGCGGACCGGTTTGCATAGGAGTGCTTTCGGAGGCAGGTTGGGAAATAGCCAAAATGACATCCACAAAATCTTGCACGGTACCGATAAAAGACATCGGATTAAATTCTTTCAAATAAATAGCGGTATCAATGGTGCGGCTGTCTTTTTTAATGTTATCAATAGACAAACGCATTTTCAGCGGAACACTATTCAGCAAACCCGATGCGATATAAGCATATACGTTTCCTTTCCGGTAAGAAGCCGAAAGTTTAAGCTGGTCAAAAGTGCTGTTGGCCACTTGGACCCGGCCCGTTGTAGTTTGGGCATACAAATCCGAAAAATTTTGTTTGGCAATAAATTGTCCGCTAATTTCTTCAGCCTCAAAGCCCCAAAAAGAGCCCCATGCTTTTTTGGCATTGATTTCCAACAAGGGCAATGTATATTTCCCCTGCTGACGTGCCACAGAGGCAGACACAATCCCTTGCCCTTTCAAATCAAAACGCGCCAATGCCGGATAATATACTGCCAGTTGCGCCAAGTCCGTCCAACCCGTTTTAGCTTGCAAATCTAATGTAAAAGGCGCGGCGGAAAAATCAAGCACACCCGAAGCGGTAACATCCACATTTTTGGCTTTTAACAGAGCCTCTTCTAAGGTTAAGCGCGTGTAAGAATCATCTAAATTGCCGCGTATATTCAACGTAGCTTGCGGAATTTGAAAAGCAGGTAAATGTTTCTCAAATACCGATAAATCTTCTGTTTTCAAAGAGGGAACATCTGCCTGCACGGAAAACGAAGGCGTTAGCAAATTGGTCACTTGTAATACAAGTTGTACCGGTTTGCGCGAAAGAGCTACTTGCGTTTTGAAATTACGCAGCGCAAACTGTTTCCAATCAAAATCCGCAAAATTAATTTCACCGGATCCCCGTATCTCCAAATCCGAAATATGGTCTCCCCAGCGGTTACGCAGTACCGTTTCCACATGAAACGGTGAAAATTCATTAAAATGCAAATTATTAAAATAAATATTCAGCCCGTACACCGCATGCGAAACTCCGTTTTTGCGGTCCGTATAACTAATAACCCCATTCAAAATTTTCCAGTCGGCGATATGAATCTGCCACTGTTGGCCGGTTTTTTCATTTACATACGTGGTTTGCTCCGCCTGCGGAATATGAATCGGCGGCATATTATAACGTCCTTCTTCCGAGCGAATAATTTCAAAACGCGGCTGTTTTAAGGTAATTTCATCAATGACTAACTGATGCATCAAAAGCGGAAATAATTGGTACCGTACTAATACCGATTCTGCCGATACCACGGGCATTCCCGGTTGTACCTGATCATCTAAAATAGCAAATCCTTTCAGCTCAACTGTGTTCAAAAATTTCAAATCTAATGAAGAAATCACGACCGGACGGTTAAATACTCGTTGCAATTGATAGGTTATGCCTTGACTGATTTGGGGGGCATTAAAAATTTTATTTATTCCCAGCCACAACACCCCGCCCACCAGAAAAACCGACATCACCAAAAACAAACCCAGCCGCAAGCCAAACAAAAACGTCCGGCCGGCAAATCGCCGCAGCCAAGAAGTTTTTTGAATGGTAGATGTTGAATTTGTTTTTTCTGGTTCTGGTTTCATACTTTACTAAGCACGGGAAGAAATCCAATTTTGTACAAATAAGAAAACATATTTCCAAAAAGCATAGCTGCTTTTACCCACGTGCTGCAACATTTGCAACAATTGTACTCTTTGCGGAAAAAGTAATTTCAGCACTAACATAAGCACTGCCGCATTACATAAAATAATGACAACTATTGAAAAAATCCGGCCGCCGGCTATTACCAAATCCGGCTGATCGGTTTCCCACAAAGTCAAAAAAGTTTGCACAAAGTGAAAAGCCATAAAAAATCCAGCAACGAAAACGAATACCGGCCGGTACGGAGTCGCATCCAAAAATAAATCCACTCCCAGATATACAAAACCTGTAATAACCGCATATAACGGGAATACATACGGAGCTAATACAACAATGGCATTTGTGCGGTCCATTTTAACATTTCCGCTGTCTTTATTGACCGTAATGGAATGCACGCGAAAGCCGCACAACATAGCGGCTACGGCATGGGTTGCTTCATGACCCCATACATACATACGCTCAAACTTATAGCCGCCGAAATGGATTACGCAGTACAAGGCCGCCCCAGCTAATAGCCCGACAGCTACTTGAAAATCTTGTAATACCGATACAAATGTGCCGATTGTTTCCATCACCACAAAAAAAGCGGTGGGCAACAACAAGCATGCGATCAATAATTTTAACCATTTATTCATAAAAATTTTTTCGTCCAATCGGCGCACTGATACCGCGTTTGCGCTAATTGTTTTGCTCTGTTTATTAAATCCATTGCAATCGGACGCACTTCAAAAGAAACGCCCAACATGTGTTGCGCCCCTTGCGTAACAGCTCGGCGAAAAGCCGGATTTGTACGCGCCGCGGCGCATTGTAAAGACCCTTGATATAAAATCTGCGTACCGAAACGACGTATGGCCCCTCCTAAAATTTTCTGTCCGCCAGAGAGCAAATCATCTTGCACCGGGTTAGCAAAACAACCATTGGCTATCCCGTTTGTTACCGGCGAATATGCCGCAGGATTTACCGCCCCTTGCCGCATACTTTGCACGTGCTCTTGCAAAAGAGTCTGCTCTATCGCTCCGTGCAAACGGGCATAAATTTCCGTCGGACGCAAACTGCTTTCAAATACCAAACTAAAGGTCAAATCCGTTCCGTGAAACACCATTCCGCCGCCGGTCGGCCTGCGGCACAAGGGCCCTTGTTGCGGTGTTATTTGGCTGCGCACAGCATTATAAAACTGCGAATAACCAAAAGTAACGGCAGGGCCTGCTGTCCAGTGATAAAAACGCAACACCGGTTCCGGCCCGGCTGTTTGGATCACAACGTCATCTAAAGCCATTTGCTCAAAGACCGACAAGGGCGGAGTTAACAACTGTTGCGCCATATTACCAATGCAAATTCGGTTCGCGCGCCGCCCCTACTTCATCAATACGGCAAACAGGTTGATGGTGCGGAGCCTCTTTTACCAATTGCGGCTGGGTTTGCGCTTCTGCAAAAATGGCACATAATGCTTTGGCAAAAGCTTCCAATGCCTCGCGGTTTTCCGTTTCTGTCGGCTCAATCATAATTGCTTCCGGCACAATGAGCGGGAAATAAATCGTTGGAGCATAAAAACCATAATCCAATAATCGTTTTGCCACGTCTGTGGTATGTACGCCGTTCATTTTGTCTTTTTGAATGGTCAGCACGCATTCATGCATACAAACCGTATCAAAAAATGCCGGGAATGCCTCTTTCAAAAGAACACGCATATAGTTAGCATTTAAGACGGCATTTTCCGCGATTTCTTTCAATGTTTTTCCGTCAAATTGGCGCAAATAGGCATACCCTCGCAAGCAGACAGCAATATTGCCATAAAAGGCTTTCATTTTGCCTAAACTTTTTTTCATTTTACCGCGCAACGTAAATGTGCCGTTTGGTAATTTTCCCACTAAAGGTTTGGGCAAGAATGGGGCCACATGGGCCGCCGCTCCGACGGGACCGGAACCCGGTCCGCCGCCGCCATGCGGTGCGGCAAAGGTTTTATGCAAATTCAAATGCATAATATCTACACCAAAATCAGCCGGTTTTGCTAGGCCGATTAACGCATTAAAATTTGCGCCGTCCATATATAAAAGTGCCCCAGCTTTATGCACCATTTCGGCAATTTGGCGAATGTCTTTTTCAAAAAGTCCGACAGTATTCGGCACCGTTAGCATCACCACGGCCGTTTTTTCAGACAGGGCATTTTGCAGTGCATTCAAATCTACGCGCCCGTCCGGACCGGAGTGAATGTTAATCACTTGATACCCTGCCATATGCGACGTAGCCGGATTGGTACCGTGCGCCGTATCGGGCACAATTACTTCCGTGCGTTTTTTATCTTTTTTCGCTTCAAAATAGGCTCGCGCCGTTAAAATGCCCGTCAATTCTCCATGCGCACCTGCTGCAGGTTGTAATGTAAAAGCAGCCAAGCCCGTAATTTCTTTGAGGAGTTCTTGCAGGTTATACAAAATCTCCAGCGTACCTTGCACCGCTTCTTCCGGGGTAAACGGATGTGCATTTACAAATCCGTCTAATGCGCAGAAACGGTCATAGGCTTTTGGGTTATATTTCATCGTACAAGAACCCAGCGGATAAAAATGGCTGTCCAAACAATAATTCTGCCGCGATAAATTAGTAAAGTGCCGCACGGTATCTTGTTCCGTCATTTCCGGCAAGCGGTCCACGCTCTTGCGCAGATATTTTGCCGGCACATATTTATCCGGACCGAATTGTGGTTTTTCAAAACGTACGCCGCGGCGACCTGCGTGGGATTTTTCAATGCTCAGTTTATTTGTTTCTATTATTTCTTGCATATTAAAACCCCCTCAACGCATTTACATAATCTTGCAAATCGGCTTCCGTTTTTGTTTCGGTTACGCAAACCAGTAAGCAATTTTTCAATTCCTTGCTTGCTTCGCCCAAATCATATCCAGCCGCAATTCCTTTTTTGGCTAATTTCTTAATGACTTGCTTAGCTGGGGCATTTAGCTCCACTACAAATTCATTAAAGAAATAGCCGTCAAATTTCAGTTTATGTCCATCGGCTTTTAATAAATCAGCCAAACGGTGCGCTTTTTCCAAATTCAACTCGGCTACTTCGCGCAGTCCTTCCGGCCCCAAAAGAGTCATATAAATAACGGCATTGAGCGCACATAAAGCCTGATTGGAACAAATATTAGAGGCGGCACGTTCGCGACGAATATGTTGTTCGCGCGCTTGCAGGGTCAGCACAAAACTGCGCTTACCGTTTTTGTCTTTTGCCATCCCCGCAATGCGGCCCGGCACTTGACGCACAAATTCTTTTTTGCACGTAAAAATACCCAGCCCCGGCCCGCCAAAACTCATACTATTTCCGAGCGGTTGTCCCTCCGCTACGGCAAAATCGGCGCCATATTGGCCCGGTGTATGTAACAGCGGCAACGCCAACGGTTTGGCCACCGATACCAAAAGCGCTCCGGCTTTATGCACAAGCTCGGCAATATCTTCCAGAGGTTCCAACTGTCCCAAAAAATTCGGGCCCGCCACCACAAAACCGGATACATCCGGTGTAAGCTGTTTTTCTAAAGCGGCTAAATCCACAGTGCCGTTTGTAAGCGTAACTTCTTCCAGTTGCACCCCGGCAGTATGTTTCAAATATGTTTTTAGGACTTCTTTGTAATGGGGATGAAGTCCTGCGGAATATAGAATTTTACAGCGATTATTTACGCGCAAACAAGCCGCAGCCGCTTCCGCCATAGCTGTCGCGCCGTCATAATGGGAAGCACTGCATACATCCATATCAAACAACGCGCAAATGCAACTTTGAAATTCATAAATCGTTTGCAAGGTACCTTGACTGGCTTCGGCCTGATAAGGCGTATATGCCGTTAAAAATTCTCCGCGGCCACTCAACGCATTCACTGCCGCCGGAATAAAATGTTCCTCACAACCTGCACCGATAAAATTAGCAAGCGGTTTGTTTTTAGCAGCCAGCATCTGCATATGCCGCGTAAGTGCTTGCTCGGTTAAAGCAACCGGTAAATGAAGTTGCGGATAGAGCAAATCTGCCGGAATTTGATTTAACAATTCCCGCACATTGGCCGCACCGATTTTTTGAAGCATTATTTTTTTGTCTTCTTCTGTATGGGGCGTAAACATAAAATCCTCTAAAAAACCCCGCCCGCAGGCGGGGAATAATTATTTATCTAAGGTTTCTTTGTAGGCTTTCAAATCGAGCAAAGCCTCATATTCTTCCGGCTTGCTTGCTTTTATTTTGAATAACCAGCCATCCCCGTGAGCAGCACGGTTCACCAACGCCGGGTCGGCATTGACGGCTTCGTTTACTTCTACAATTTCTCCGCTGACCGGCGCATAAATTTCGCTGGCTGATTTAACAGATTCTATCACACAGCAATTTTGTCCGGCAGTTACTTGTGTACCTGTTTTCGGCAAATCTACAAATACAATATCGCCAATCTCTTGCTGAGCATATTCGCTGATACCGACGGTAACTACTCCATTTTCCAAATAAGCCCATTCGTGGGTTTTTGCATATTTACTATTTTCTGCGTTGTGCATATTTTCTCCTTATACCCGGTTTTGATAAAACGGTGTTTTAACTTTTTTGGCCGGAATTTTACGGCCGTGAATTTCAATTTCTACCACGTCTCCTTCTTTCAAATCCGTATCTGCATATCCGACGGCAATTCCCTTAAAAAGCGGCGAAAAAGTGCCACTGGTAAGCACGCCTTTTTCTACGCCGTCTTTGAATACCTTGCACCCTTCACGCGGTACCCCCGGCGCAGTTAAAACAAATCCCGTTAAGCGTTGTTCAAGTCCGGCGGTTTTTTGTGCAATCAAAGCATCTTGTCCGATAAAATAATCTTTATCCAATTTGACTACCCAACCGCAATTGGCCTCATAGGGGGTTTGCACGCCGGTAGCATCTACACCGTTAAGCAAATAACCTGCTTCCAGACGCAATACATCCCGCGCCCCCAGTCCGCACGGTTTCACGCCGGCTTTTTTCAATGCATCCCACACATGAATAATCGCCCGCGGCGGGAGCATAATTTCCACGCCGTCTTCTCCGGTATAGCCGGTACGGGTCACATAGCCATTTGCGCCAAACAGTTCAATAGATTTAATCGTAAAGCGCGGCATTTGCTTTACACCCTCAATTAATGCGGCCGCATATTCCAAGGCCTTGGGCCCTTGCAAGGCTATCATGCCCCAGTTATCGCTATCATTGGTAATTTTGACATCAAAACCAACCGCTTGTTTATTAAACCAAGCCACATCAATATCAATACACGCCGCATTGACCACCACTAAAAATTTATCGGGTGCGATACAAAACGAAATCGCATCATCAATAATATGACCTTGCTCATTGACTATATGAGAATAGGTCCCTTTGGGAGGTACATTTTTGATGTTATTGGTATTGATGTATTGCAAAAATTTCCAAGCATCTTTGCCTTCCACCCACACTTGTCCCATGTGCGATACATCAAACATTCCAGCCGATGTACGGACAGCTTTATGTTCCGCCAAAATACTGTCAAATTGTACGGGCAAAAACCACCCGTGAAAATCTACCATTTTACCGCCGGCTTCTATACAAGCTGCGCACAGTGGTGTTTTCTTCAAACTTTCCGTATTCACATTCCCCTCCTACAATATAAGAGTATTGTATAAAATATAGACCCAAAACTGTTATAATACCTATATGGCAGATACAGACAGCGTCGTTAGCGACGTAAAACTATTTATCGAACGGCTTAAAAAAGAGATGCCGGAAGTGTTCGGCGGCCCCGGTGAAAACGCAGAAACCGAATCGGGCAAAGTTCTCTATCAAGGCAAACTTTGCAATGCCCATGTGCACCTAACTCCCGACCAAGAAGAAGGGATTGATTTTGCGGCGGATACCTTTAACATTTATCTGCAAACCCCACAAGCAGACCCCAATGCCCTGATGGAAAAATGGCTGCATGATAAAGCTGCCGAAGTGCTAAAAGCCAAAACCGCGCAGTGGGCGGCCAAAATGGGCGTGGAATATAACAATATTGTAATCAAAGATCAACAAACCCTTTGGGCCAGCT
>Ga0310786_10011616_pt1 | contig 10970 bp, 10 predicted proteins | sample AusTroGonzalo_MG_FD_203881 | JGI IMG/M metagenome (GOLD analysis project Ga0310786, IMG submission 203881) | Bovine rumen microbial communities from tropical cattle in Woodstock, Queensland, Australia - Gonzalo_03 (v2) (version 2) | ecosystem: Host-associated > Mammals > Digestive system >...
TGGCATCCCTTCTGTTGTTCTCATCCGGCATATGGAAATCCAATCTAACATCGAATCTCCTGACGATGGCTGGATCAAGATCCTGCGGCATATTGGTAGCTGCGATTATCATCACCCTGTTCCCGATGAGATCCATGTTCTGGAGTATCGAGGTTAGTATGCGTTTCGATTCTCCGATGTCATCCGATGACCTGTCTCTTGCTATAGAATCGAATTCATCCATGAACAGTATGCATCTTCTCTTTGATGCCAGGTCGAATATGCGACCTATGTTGGATCCGGTCTGACCAAGATACATTGAAATCAAATCGTCCAGGCGGACATACGCAAGAGGCAATCCCAGTTCATGCGAAATGGCCTTGGCCGTCATGGTTTTTCCGCATCCGGGTGGGCCGGTCATCAATATTCTGGATGCGGGACCTATATTGCCGAGCTTCCTGCGGTTTTTCCACTGACCGATTATCTGTTCGATATTGCCCCGTACATCGTCACCTAGTATAATGTCCTCGATATGTTCCTCGGGATTCATCATAATCACAGGTACGCCATCGATATCAATCAGTTCGTCAAGACCGGAGGATATCTCGTTGTCCTCTTCAGCGAAATCGTAAGCCGGCCTTATGGCCTCCCTAATGTCCAGCGCGAGGGCGATATTCCCCTTTTTATCCTCATAGCGTGCAAGCTCTTCCACAGATGTTTTGAATCCCTCATCGGAATGTGCCGAATAGGCACGGATCATATCCAATACCAGACTTGACTTCATCGGACAATATTCGGACGTAGATAATTCTATATATAAATGATTGATAGTTTTATTCGGACATAATTCAGACAGTCAACATTACTCAAAGATACATACGAAATCTTCTACTGTTCTGCTTCGGGAAAGGATTCAACGATTGTATACGTCACAGATCGCCTCGACAGAACGATACGATCGGGGAAGACGAGTCTTCAATGGCAGGGTCGAAGGATGACAAGCGTGACAAGACACAACGGGGGAATAGACACAGAGGACGATACGCTCAGGTCGAGCATGGGCTCTCCGTAAGCTGGAGTTTTCATATGACTTCATGGGCATCGTATATGAGCCGGACTACAACCTCATGATTCTGAGAATAGTAAAAGGCGTTGAGAAGACTGCGGCCTTCAATCACTCGTCCGAAGATGTCCCCTTCACCTATCGCAGGCGGAATGTCGTTCTTGAATTCTAATAGGGGAGCAAAGATGTGCTGTGGTGCCCGACCCTGGATCGATGGGTGCGGGACCCATCGGTAGAGATGATGAGCACGATGCCAAATGCGAACCAAAGAAAAAGCGGGGCGGGGAAGGAACTCTGCGAGCTGATGAGACGATCGCTCCGCCCTTGGCCTGAGCGACATCCCTCCGTTCCTTATCTCGAAAAGGTCCATGTCGTTGGCCGCTACCGTGTTCTCGAAGATAGTCCTGGCCTCATCTACCACAACCGAGAGTTCGTCATAGCGGTTGCTGACATGGGTGAGTATCAGATGCGATGCACCGGCGGACAGCGCATCCTCGGCCGCCTGAATGGCGGTCGAGTGCTTGTGCTTCTTTGCGAGGTTCGTTTCGGATGCCATGTATGTGCATTCATGGATCAGCACCGTCACATCCCTGGAACCGTCGATGACGGATTGGCACGGGACCGTGTCCCCTGTGTATGACAACGACTCCCCTTTCTTGGATGGTCCGAGGACCATCTGCGGGGTGACGTCCCCTACGGTGACGCCGTTCTTCAGACGGGCCATGTCCGGTCCGTCCCCGATTCCGAGGGACAGGGCCTTCTCCCTGTCGAGTTTCCCGGGGCGGTCCTTTTCTCTGACCGTGTAACCGACGGATGCGATGTTGTGCTCGGTGCGGTATACCGACACGGTCAGGTCCCCGACGGCGAACTCCTCCCCTCCGGAGACCTCGCATACCTCCAAAGGATACACCGTCTCCCCTTCGGTGACGGTCATGAATGCGTCCACGCACCCCTTGATACCGGTGGGCCCGTAGACCGTAAGGTGCTCCTTCCTGCCGCTGAGACTCATGGTCTGCAGGAGTCCGGGAAGGCCGAAGACGTGGTCCCCGTGGAGATGGGTGATCAGTATGGCCTTTATCCTCATGAACGAGAATGGCGAGATCATCAGCTGTCTCTGCGATCCCTCGCCGCAGTCCATGAGGATCATGTCGGAGCCGCCCCTGACCGCGATGCAGGAGGTCGCCTTGTGCCGGGAAGGCACGCTGGCCCCTGTACCGAGGAAGAGCAGCTCCAGCATGTTATCGTTTGTTCATTCGTAGATGGAGTCGAGCTCCCTGTCCGTCTTGGTCTGCTTCTTGAACTCCTTGTAGTGCTCCTTGCACAGGTGCACGCTGCGGAGGTCGCTGCTCTTGAGGTCCAGGTTGGTCTTCGCCACTTGCTTGATGTTGAAGGATCTTTCAGCATCGTTCTCACATCCCGCGACGTCGCATTTGGCCGGCGCGGTGTTATGCTTTGCCAATGACATGATTACTGAATCGACGGACTCGGCTAAATAACCAGCGCAGGTCAGGGCCGAATTCAATGCTAATCAGCGCTATCCAACGTTCAACAATGGCCGGAACGGTCTCCAAGCGGTTCGGACGGCCGTAGCATCAAGAGAATCGGCAAGGTCATCCTCAGGCGGGAAGCGGACAGACTTGACCACTTATCATATCTTTTCAGATGTCTGGCCGTCCCGATCGCACCAACTGTAAAACGTTTACGTTCGAATCCTTGCTTAAATAGATTGGACCGGTAATCCAATCCAAGGCGATAGCTTGGATAAGAAGATAACGATTGCAATAGTCGTGGTGGCCATCGTGGCCATCGCAGCGGTCGCCGTTTTCGTCATGACGAACAACTCGAACACTGACGATCACAAGGCCGCATCCTTCGAGGACACACGTCTGAGAATATACGGGAACGCTAACGGAGACGACAAGATCGACAACACGGACATCAACCTGATCAAGTGGATAGTGAGCTCCAACACCGACAGCGACAGCACCAACGATGTCGATTGGAAGAAAGACTATCCCCTCGCCGACGCCAACTATGACGGTAAGTTGAACTCCGAAGACGTGGACGTCACCCAGAAGATCGTGGACAAGAAGGAGACCAGGATGTACTACTTCAACAAGTACGAGAGGGTCACCTACGTCAACTATCCCATCAGCGACAAGATCGGAGGGGAGTACCTGATCATCCAGCTCCTCCCGGCCATCGGTTCATACAGCATGCTCAAGGCGATCGATGACACCACCCCCAAGAACTACAGCAAAGTCTACCCCGGCGTCGACAAGATGCCCGTCATGGGCAGCTGGAGGGAGATCACCATCGAGTCCCTCAACGACCTCTATGAGAAGGGCACCATCGGGACCTTCATGCAGTGGACCGGCGGTCAGAACCAGGACTACATCTGGGATAAAGCGGTGGCATCCGGTCTCGCGGACAAGATGTCATTCGTCATCGTCCCCTGCCAGGGGCCCGACGTCATCCAGGGTGTCCTGGAGCTCGCCTGCATGCTCGGGGACCAGTCCCTGTCGGACAAATATGTGAAATGGTACGACGAGGCCATGGACCTCATGGATTCCATCGAGAAGAAGATCGAGGGAGGAAAGAAGACCATCACCGCCGTCAGGTGCTACACCAACAAGACCTCCGGAATCGCGGCCTTCGGCTCCGCTCAGGGGCCTGCGCTGTGGTTCAACAAGGTCATCAACTTCCAGCCCGCATACGTCGGCAAGACCAATTTCACCAACATCGAGTCGATCGAGAACTTCTCGGCAACGGCCACGGACGAGGTCATAGTCATGTTCCAGAAGAACTGCGACTGGTCCGAGTTCAACACGCTCGTGGAGACCTATCTCAAGGACGTGTACTCCGCCACCACCCAGTTCAAGAACGAGAAGATGTACATCGTGGACTTCGAGATGATGCCCTTCGCGGCCGGACCCGCGGGATGCTACATCCTGGCATCGAACCTGTACCCAGAACTCTTCAGTATCGACGATGCGCTCGACTTCCTGCAGGAATATCTGGACAACTTCGCTGTGAGGGAGGGCGCGGACGCCAGGCAGGGATTCACGTATACCGGCGACGGATACGCGAAGTGAAGGTGACCTCCGATGACAATCGATGGACAGACCGGCGACGTCGTCAAGAGAGCGGCCAAGATATGGGCTTCCGAGGATGATGTCTCATCCAAGGGCTCGTTGGAAACAATACAGGCATACCGTGTATCCGAACTCCGGAAGATGACGTTCGTATTCATCTGCATCGCAGCCGCCATCATAGTGGCCGGTCTGTCCATCACCTACGGTACGATGGACATCGGGTTCTTCCAGTGCTACGAGGTGATCTGGAACCATATCACCGGCAACGTGAACGACAAGCTCATCGATTACATCATCGTCGACGAGCGCCTTCCCAGGATCGCGGCCGCTCTCGTAACGGGAGCAGGTCTGGCGATCGCGGGATGCGTCATGCAGTCGGTAATGAAGAACCCCCTCGCGGACCCGTATACCACAGGTATCTCGTCCGGAGCGGGATTCGGAGCCGCCCTCGCGGTCACTCTCGGGATCAGCATCGTGGGAGGGAACTACGCCATCGTCGTGAACGCATTCGTGTTCTCCCTGGTCCCCATGGCGATGATGCTGGGGGTCGGGAAGCTGAAGAAGGCCTCCCCCACGATGATGATCATGGCCGGTATGGCCATCATGTTCATGTTCAACGCGTTTACCACCGTTCTGAAGCTTCAGGCGGATCCGGATGCGCTCGCCAAGCTCTACTCCTGGACGGTCGGTACCGTCGCGGACTGCGACTGGTCCGAGATAATGCTGATGTTCGTCGTCGTGGCTGCAGGGGTCGCCCTGACGCAGATCTTCTCCAGGAAGCTCAACATATTGGCCACCGGCGACGATTCGGCGAAGGCCATGGGGCTCGATGTGGAGAACATGAGGATCTTCCTCCTGCTGATAATCTCCCTCGTCGTGGCGACGGTCGTCAGCTTTACCGGACTGATAGGGTTCGTCGGATTGGTGGCGCCCCATGTGTGCAGGATATTCGTCGGAGCGGACAACAGGTATCTCGTGCTCTCATCCGCCATGTTCGGAGCTGTGCTGCTGGAGGTGGCCGACTTCGTGGGCCGCACGGTGATAGCGCCCGCTACCCTGCAGGTGGGGGTCGTGACCGCATTCATCGGAGGTCCGATGTTCCTCTACCTCATACTGAGGCAGAAGAAGTCAACCTGGTGATATCATGAGGATCGACATAGAGCATATGGATGCCGGATATGGCGACAAGAAGATCCTCCATGACATCGACCTTCATCTCGAAGGTCCGGGATTGACCTGCATAATAGGCCCCAACGGTGTCGGCAAATCCACGATGATAAAGTGCATGAACAAGTTGCTGACCTCCACATCCGGGACCGTCAGGATAAACGGGAAGGATGTGGCCGAGTTGAACAGGAAGGAGATCGCGGACATCATATCGTACGTCCCTGTCCAGACGGACGATGTCTTCGCCATGCCGGTGTTCGACACGGTGCTGATCGGAAGGGCCAACAAGTCCAAGTGGAAGACCAGTCCGGTCGACATCATCAAGGTGAAGAAGGCCCTGGAGGTCCTCAACCTCACCGATCTGGCCGACAGGCCGTTCAACGAGCTCTCCGCAGGCCAGCATCAGACGGTGGCGATCGCAAGGGGGTTGGTCCAGGAGACGGAGATACTGATCCTGGACGAGCCCACATCCAACCTGGACATCAGGCATCAGATATTCATCACGTCATTGATGCACGAGATCGCCATCGAGAAGAGCGTCATGGTCATCATGATCAGCCACAATCTGAACATCGCTTCCATGTTCGCGGACAACATCATACTGATGGAGAACCCCGGAAGGATCAGGCAGGTGGGCCCCACCGCCGAGGTGATCACTTCGGAGAACATCGAGGAGGTCTACAACGTCGGTTGCGAGATAATCGTCCACAACGGCCGCCCGGTGATGCTTCTGGACAACATACTCAATTGAACAATCGCTGGCGGTATCCTCGGGATATCGCCAGCAAACATCTTGACAACGGCCCTCAGGTCTAATGATTTTAAACATGGGATGGCATATACATCCAACGAGGCCATCATTGCGATGTTGATCAGATTTTGGGTCGAAGGGTACAGGTGCTTCCGTGACAGGGTCCAGATAGACCTGTCCGACAGGAAGAACTACAGGTTCGGAAAGGAGTGCGTCAGAGGGGACTTCCTGGACAAGATGATCATACTCGGAGGCAACGGTTCCGGCAAGACCTCGTTCGGCTACGCCATCGTCGATATCGTATCTACCGTAGGCGGGTTCGGGAACGATATCGGCCAAAGGGACCCCGATTGTTTCCTGAACATGGATTCCGGGATCGATAGGGCCACATTCCATTACGAATTCGCTTACAAAGGCTCGGTCATCGTCCTAGAGTATGCGTAGACCGCTCCCGGGAGGCTTGTATCGGAGACGCTTTCGATAGACCGCCGCACCGTGTACAGATACGACCTCACCAACGGTTCCACCCCATTCTTCGACCTGGAGCTCATGGGCGTCAAGGAGGCCCCGGAGCTGGGGAGGGGGCAGTCCATCATCCTGGACATGTCCAGGGAGCACCTCTTCGACAAGGACAGCCCGATAGGCGTCATACTGAACTTCGCCAACCACTCGCTGTACTACATGGCGATGTGGAAGAAGGACACGCACATAGGCATGATCGAGGACGAGGACGACACCGAGAGGTATCTGATACAGAACGGCCTTGTGGAGGATTTCAACGAGTTCCTCAGGCAGATCTGCTCTGTCGACATCAAGCTCGGCTCACAAGGGGACAGGCTGATGGTGGTAGGGGAGAAAGGTTCCATTCCCTTCAGGACCAGCGTGTCAAGGGGGACCATGATAATGTGCCGCCTCTACGCATGGCTGCGCCGCTGCAAGGACCGCGACGCCCTGATGTTCTTCGACGATTTCGATGACATGTTCCACTACAAGACCGCGGAGAATGCCATCAGGTCCATTATTTCGCAGATCAGCGCCCAGTGCATATTTGTCACCCACAACACAGGGTTGGCGTCCAACGACTTCCTGCGTCCCGACTGCTGCTTCATCATGGAGGACGGGAAGCTGAGATCGTTCTCCAGCCTCACCGACAAGGACATCCGCAGGGGGCACAACCTTGAGAAGATGCTCCGCGAGGGCGAGTTCGACCGTCCCGTCGATTGAACAGTGCATCCAGGATGTACATGCATCCTTCCATGCCCATCAGGGGCTCCTTGAGGAAGGCGGAACCGGAGGACGACGGAAATCCGATGTCGACCCCTTTCCCGCATCTGCCCGAGGCCTGCTCCAGCTTGGCGATGTCCCCTGGTGCGAACAGGTAATCCGGGCAATCGTCGCATTCCACCATTCCGAAGGAGGACTCCAGCCATGCCCCTAACGGTCTCTTGGTGGTATCCGGGGCGGTTATCGAGAAAGTCATCCCTTTCAGGGACTTCCCTGAGCACACGATGCCTTCGTACGCCCTTCTCTTGCTCTTTCTCAGCATGCTCATCCCATGCTCGAGTCTTGTACCGGTGACCTCTTGGATCTCCTCGAAGAGTCCCTGGATGCCTTCGAACCCGATCGGGCATTCGCCTATGGATATCGACGGTATCCCGTATTCCGTCTCGTATTGTTCGGAGGTCCTGGAGGCGTACATCGGGTCTATGACCACATTGAACGATGCGTTAACGGAGGCCCTTATGTCATCGGTGCTGCAACCGGCCCCCAGCGCGCATACGATCCTGAATCCGGCATCCTTGAGCAGATGGGAAAGCTCGTGACAGTAGCTGGACCAGTCCTTGTGCATTATGCTGAGTCCGATCAGGTTCACACCGTTCGGTATCCTCTCACCCTTATCAGGATGCAGATGTTCGATGATCCGGCAGATGGAGGAATCGAATCCAGACGGGCAGTCCGTCGGCAGCTCACCGGTATCCATCACCATGGCATCCGTTTCCTTCGATAGGGCCTTCTTAAGGTCATCGCCCACTAGCGAGATCCCCGGAGAGCACATCACCACTTTCAGCTTGTATTCCTCCGATGATACGTGATCCAGCACATCCTCCAGTTTACCGAGGGTGCCTCCGTAGTAGTCCTCGGGACGTATGTTGGAGTATGGGATGGCACGATCCCTTCCGTAGAATCCATTATCCCTCTCATCCGTCCGGACCAGGAGCCTTTGGCCGGTAAGGAGCCCCTTCCTGCATCCGTTCTGTCCGTGAAGGATCACTGTCGCGTCCCTGATGCCTTGGACGGCCATCGCCGCCCCTATGAATCCGCTAGGTTCAAGATACATATCGCTCACCCCATTCCTTCCATCTCTCGGAGCCGTTAGATCTCAAATGTCCCCAGACCCTGCGTATCAGGTCCATTGAAGCACGATGCGACATCCATGTGTCCGGCTGGGGCATGGATCCTGGGATGTCCAACCCCATGCAGTCGATGATCGTATCGGCCGAACCTGCCGCTTCCATGATGGCATCTTTGGAATCAAGGATCTGTATGCGATCGTCCCCGTACACGCTCTCTCCCACGGAATAGATGCATACATCGCATCCGCAGTCAGCGAGGGAATCCGCAATCCAGAGGTCCTTGGGCGGATCCCAGCTGAGGATCGCTACGCCCCTGTCAGAGAGGTCCTCCGAGAATCTCTGGATGCAGCATTTGTACTCCTAATCGATCTTGGAGATCACCTTTTCGGCAACAGATTCAGTCGCCGACAGTTCCCTGATCCAATCCTCGGTCTCCCCGAAGCCTCTTGGAAGCGTGCGGTCCATGAAGGTGATCCCTTTGTCCTGCAGCATCTCCTTCAGGGTCCGGTTGTCACGGGTATCCTCGCAAAGCACTGCCGTACCGTATCTCCTCATTGATACGATCTCATCGACGGAGCAGTCGCTCAGGAATCCGGGGCCGCACATCATCCCCAGTTCCGATGCCAGCATGGCCAGGTACTTCCTATTGTCCCCTTTGTTGAACGAGATGAAGTTGTCATCGATGACGTTGACGAATGCATCGGAACGTGCGACCTTGGTATCGATGAGTCCGGTCAGAGCCCTTATCACCTCGATGTGCGCATCGAATCCTGAGTCCACACGGTTGGAGTCGACGAACAGTATCCGGCTGTCGGGATATTCGGCCTCGAGGTCAGAGATCACTTTCTCGCAATCATCGCCGATCATGTTCGGAAGGCATGTGGATATCACCATGACCGTCCCGTTGCTGCGAAGAAGGTCCTTCAGGGTCATCCTCAGGGCATCGTTCCCGCCCAGGACGGACGATTCCGGGGTCATGTTGGTGCACACCAGGTTCTCGCCCGATGCGACATAGGCATCTCCGTCGTGAAGAAGGCGGTCTATGCGCTCTTCGGAGATCTCGTTGAGCATCGTGAATCCGCATGACGCCGTACCATGGATGACGACCGGTATGTCGGTGACCTTTCCAGCCTCAAGCACAGCGGATACAGGCCCCTTCCCGATCCTGCGTGGTGCATTGAAAACTGGGATCTCCGCGGAGTATGATCTCTCGGGAGCGATTTCAGCGAAGCTGCCGCGTCCTTGGAACGCCCCCTCGGAATAGAGCGCGTCCAATTCCGAATCCGTAAGGGGCGTGGGAGGATCAAGGTCTTCCGGATCCAGATCGATTATCGTTCTTGCCAGAGCTTTGAATTCGACCGATTCAGGGGAATCTCCGTCGTATTCGCTGACCGTGCACCCATCGGCCTCGGCCCTTCTGAAGATATCGGATCTTCCGATCCTTCCCAGGACGGGCACTCCCGTGGCTATGGAGAACGCATCCACGATAACGTCCTCGTCCCTCAAACCGCGACGGTTGAGTATCAGTCCGGCCACCCTTCCTCCCCCGGACTCGAACTGCCTCGAGCCCTTCATTATGTTGTTCGCAGCGAACAGGGACATGTATTCGCCGGAGGTCACGATGAGGACGATATCGGAATGCTCCGGACGCATGGGCACGGAGAATCCTCCGCAAACCACGTCGCCAAGTACATCGTACAGGGTGAAATCGGATCCGATATCGTGGGCGCCCATTTTGTCCAGGGTGCTGAACATGCTTATGATCCCCTTCCCGGCACATCCTGTACCCGGTCTAGGTCCGCCCGCCTCTATGCACAGGACGCCGTTGGATCCCTCGACCACCATGTCCTGGAGTCTGCGCTTGGACGGCGCCGTCTCCCTCATATATTGCGTGACAGTATTCTGGCATCTGCCTTTCAGGAGGGGCTTCGTGGAATCGCATTTCGGGTCGCACCCGATCTGCACCACCTTATGCCCCATCCCGGAAAGGGAATACGACAGGTTGGAAGTTATCGTGGATTTACCAATGCCGCCCTTACCGTAAACAGCTATCCTCATGAGATCTGATGGCCCCATTCCGGTCGACTTTTAAAGCGGATGTCGCGACCGTAATCCGTTTACGGATGTTCGCAGATGTCCGGAGATCCAACCTGACTCACTGGGATTTCTCGAAGATTGCATCTAAGGGAATGCTACCCACAGACTCGAGAGGTTCAAGATGGTCCGGGCGGAGGACGGCGGTTGGTCCGTGAACAGGCCCGATCTCACGGATGCGGATTTCGCTGCCAAGACGGGGATCCTTGTGAAGTTTGTGTTGTTGAAGAAGTGAAGAAGATGGGAGGTCTAAGGGCAGCAAGGATACGTACCCCCGCAAGAGAAGAAAATCGGATGACGGCGTTGAAGCATCCTTGTCCTGGGGACAAGGATGCTGTCATAGTGCGCCCAGCATGGGGCGAGTCTAGGAGGTGAAAGTCCTCTGCGGGCCCGATAGCGGGAACCGCTAGCTAAGTCAAGGCTGGTCTCCGCAAGGAGATTGGCTGAAGGAAGACGAATACAAAACC
>Ga0310786_10011618_pt1 | contig 10969 bp, 9 predicted proteins | sample AusTroGonzalo_MG_FD_203881 | JGI IMG/M metagenome (GOLD analysis project Ga0310786, IMG submission 203881) | Bovine rumen microbial communities from tropical cattle in Woodstock, Queensland, Australia - Gonzalo_03 (v2) (version 2) | ecosystem: Host-associated > Mammals > Digestive system >...
CCTCAGGAACCGGCGAATCAATCTTATGTCCAAGAAGATGCATAATTTTTCCATTATCATCATATGTTCCACCAATAGATGTAAGGGGTTCGCCTTTGTAAACAAAAGTATATCTAGTTTCTGTCAGACTTGTAAGTTCAGATATTGATACAGTCTTTATACAATAGAAGCTGTGTTGTTTGTGGTATTCTTCACTATGCTTCATATAAAAGCCATTATTCAGGTCATCTTTGTTTTCAGAACGTAATGTTATGAAATCATCTTTTACATTAAAAGCAGGATATTTTTTCCCTTTATAAACTGCCCAGCGTGAAACTGCCATTTTTAATCACCTAACTTTACAAATTTTCCATATCCAGTTTTAGATTTAGGATTAATTTCTGTACTATCATATATCGCAACAAGCGTCTGGGTGCCATTTTTGTCAATCCTATACATCTCAGCACCGTCCATGATTTCTGAATAATTGTTAAATTCATATTCAGGTGTTAAAATATCTATACCTTCTCCTCCTGCAAAACCATTACCTGTAAACGGAAGAGGATTTTTTGAACTGCTTGCAGTTCCTCCAAAACTTTCACCATATGGAATATGAATACCTCCTTCAACTGAATCAGACTTAAACCTTATTGCATACATACAATCATCTGTATCGGGTTTGAATTTAGAACCACTATAGTCTAAGCCAAGATTATTATAGAAATCATCATACGATTTGAAGTCTGATACATCGTCAGCTTTGGTTACAAATCCACCTACTTCATAATAATCACCTGACATATAACTGTTAAAATCGCTTTGAGGAATGACTTTAGACATTAATGTATTTTTATCAGGGGAAGGGATTGATTCCCTTACATTTTTCATTAATGCAATTTTATCCGGATTATCTTTTGCAAGATTTTCCCAGTTTTTTCTTCTTAAAGCCAAAAATTCTTCTTCACTAAAATTATTTTCATATAATGATTTTCCATACTTTTCGACAATACTTGCACCAGAATCTCCTCGCTTAGCAATAAATGCCATTGTGTCATCGATATTTTTACTATTATTTATTGAATTGACTAATTTATCCGGATTTTTGGTTCTGTTGAAAATATCAAGGACAGTATCACCATATTTTAAAGAGGAATTGGTAGCTGCTTTGCTTAATCCTTTTTCTTTAAGTTTATCAGCTGTTCTGAAAGCATCAGCCATATCATTAGAATGCTTCGCCGCACCTTCTACGACTTTAGAGCCATATTTTTCTGTTTTTTCAATAGATCTGGCTTCTTTATAGCATGAATTGCAGGCTCTTGACGCCAATGATCCAGCGATTGACATTGCAGACATTCCAACGTCTAAAACATTATTTAATTTTAATTCTTTTAAAGCTTCATTATCGCCAGCTTCTATTCGTTCTATCAGTTGAATTGTATAGGTTTCCATTGCAATAGCTGCAAGGAACATTGTTACAGCAACTGCGGCTACTAAAAGAGTAAAACCAAATACTCCAAATGCAGCAAGTGTTAGTTCAGCTGGGAATGATATTGCCATAATTGCATTAGAAGCCCAAGATGCAGCACTCAGTAATGCTGTAGTGCTAAAGAACATAGCTACCATTTCTTGGAGTTTTACATTTGATGAAGTACATCCACCAAAAGTAGTTGTCTTACGTGATAATAAATATTCAGAAAAACCATCTTCAGCATCATAACTAATGTATCCGCAACCTGTCCAATTATTTATTGTTATGTCTGTTTCTGGTACTGTTATAATATATCCTTTAGCTATTCTCTCATTTATTTTTCCTTTTGCGTTATCATTTATTGACAGTGAATCAAGTTCGCTTTTATTATAATTTGAGATATAATGAATAGGAATACTATTTTTACCTGCATATCGTAAGATATTCGATGTTGAAACACTTTGAATATCAAACATCTGATCAAGGACAGAACTTTCAAGTTGAGAAGACATAAGACCTGATGTTCGCTTTGCATTTAGTTCCGTGTCGGAATCAGAATTCCTTGAAACCATATTATAACAGTTGGCAATTACATCGATAACTATTGCGCCATCCTCATTTACAGTGTAATCGGTAGGAGTTATTGGTGTTTCAGGAACTGTTATGGAAGGTTCGAATCCTGCAAAAATAACACTTAAACCTCTTGTAAGGTATACATCAGATTGTTCTGCAATCATATTGTTAAATACATCGAATTCAGAATAATATGTATCGCCGATTAATTCAAGTAATCTGCCCATGTTATCAGTTTTGAATAAGTTGGATTTATTCACAGAATTCTTTAATGCATCTATTTCTTTTATGTCATCAGTCATTTTATATGATGCCATATTTTGATAATCAAGAATTACACTATATGTACCGCCAACAAGGCATTCTTTTTCATACTCAACTTCTTGCCCCATTGTATTAATTTTTACCGTAATATTTTGAAGTTTTCTCAGACATTCAGGATTACCGATACGATATTTTTGACCATTTATTCTGAGGACGAGTTCCATATCACCATATGCTGCTCCATCAGTTTTTAATTGAGAATCTTTTCTATAATCATCCATTAATTCATATATCGTTTCACCCTCAGTTACTGAACTTAAGTACCATGGACCCAAATCTTCGTCATCAACAAACCTACGATTCACTTCATACTGTAGTGTGATTTTTGCGTTATAAAGCTGAGAACTTAAAAATGTTATTCCTTTATTACCCGGAAGTGTAAATGTAACGGTATCAGAAATTTCTGAAGTCACATAATCATAACCGCCTGTAGGTTCATTTGTATAAGGAAGGTTTGTCGGAAGCTGAGAATTGTTTACTGTGATTATTTGTTTATCAACAAGATACCCCTTGGTTTGAAAAGTATATTGTTCATCTATTACATCATTGATATTAAGATTTTCATCCTTAAAATCATACTGTTCATTGATACTATCAAATATAGTATCCTGATATGAATATTGTTTAAAACTACAGTCAAGATTGTATTCTTTACCGTCAATCATGCTGCTAACCCAAGTGTGCGCAAGTGAAATTGAAGAATTATCACTACTCAAAGTTGCATTATTATCCCAGAATTTTAGAATATTAAGCGCGGAATTAGCATCATGAGCTCCAGTAAGATTCATTGCTGTATCAATAGGAAGCGTAATATTTCCTGTAACATATCTTGAGCTTATGCCAACACAATTAAGCATTGCAATGAGCAGACTCGCACAATCAACGTCATTACCACCATAGAGTTCAAATGTTCCAATAGCACCTTTTCTTGAATTTGGATAAAATTCAGTTCTTATATTATTGCAAAGATAATCATAGATATTGAGAGGTGTTTTTAATGAATATGCAGTATAGAACATTTCTGTTGTCAATGCAAGCTCATAATGCTCACCATCATATAAAGCGAGTGTTCTGTCAATACTATTATTGATTTCTATAGTTTCAATAGGGAATGAATCTATTTTTCCGATAACGTATGATTGTAATAGATACAAATCGGCAGCATCAACAATATTATTTCCATTAAGATCAGCTGCTTTATATGCTTCAGACGTATTGCTGAAATTAAGAATTTGTCTTATAGTTACAATATCAAAACTGTCAATGTTTCCATCATTATTAATGTCGCCATAAATCATTTCATTCTCTGCTGCATTTGCTCTTATTTCGTTTACTACTGCTTGTAGGCTACCAGATGATGCAAAAATTGTGACTGCACCAGCAGTTATTGTGGAAAGAATCTTAGAAAATATTTTATTCATTTTATACCTCCTATGTTTTATCATTTATATCTTGATTATATCATAACAAACTTATTCCTGCAATATTTCTATACACTTTTATAACTTATATTTCAAATCTGAAAGGAAAAGTAGCTATTTATTGAGAGAACTAAGCCATCTCACTGAATGGAAGTGCTTTTATTATTATAAAAATTCAATTCTAAGCGTCTTTCCCATAGCAGTAGCAAGCCTTTGAAGCGTTCTAATCGAAGGATTGGCGTTGCCGTTCTCAAGCTTGCTTATATCGCCCTGGGCAATTCCGGAACGAATGGACAGTTCCTTCTGTGTTAAACCTTTAGATTTACGAGCATCGATTATAGCCTGCATAATCGTATAATCAGGTTCAAGAGCCTCATATTCCTTGCGAAACTCAAGATCCTTGAGCTGTTCTTCTAAATATTCCTCAAAATCATCTCTCATATCAATTCTCCTTTATGCCGAGATAATCAGTTTGGCATTTTTATAATATAGGATAAATCCTATATTGTCAAGAGCTTTCACATATATTTTTTCAATAAAGCAGCTCTTTCATGAACTGTTAGTTCATGATTAACTGAAACCACAGTACAGAACAGCTATTAATATAACTGTATTGTACATGATAAATATAGGGTGCAAACGCAGCTGTGATCATACGAAATGCACCCTATAATTTTCTTTTTTCAATGTGGTTTTTAAGGGGGTCAAGGGGTCCTCCCCTTGCCCTCGGAGAGCTCAATGTGCTTTGGGTTTTCCCAAAGTGCCATTGAGTTACACATACCCTCTTGACGTACCACTTTGCAAGTGCTATAATGGGTATGTGTAGTGCCACCGAAGGTGGCAGAAAGGAGCTGCGATAATGAAGTATAATATTGAAGCAAAGGCAAGTATGCACGTCGGCAAAAAATATTCCCTCAAGCATAACCTGAGAGAGTACGATGCTAATAAATGGAATACTGATGGTCACATTCAATCAGATCGCTCTCATCTGAATGAAAAGCTGACTCATACTGAACTGCGTGATTTCTTTCAGAAAACATTTGGCGCAGCGATAGACCAGTACAATGAAAAGAACAGGGAGAAGCACCCTGATCGTATGACTTCGGTAGATGATTACTATAACAAGTATAAGGGACACGCTCAGGAATGTATCATGCAAATGGGAGATCATGAGAACTACATGGAGCTGATAAAGCTTGTCGGACAAGAAAAAGCCGATTCTATTCACAAGCAGTTCTTGACCAGGGCTTATAATAATTGGCTGAAGGATAATCTGTCACTTAGAGTATTCTCTGCTACCATACACATGGACGAAATAAAAGACGGTACCCCTCATATCCATATCGACTTTCTTCCTGTAGCCGAGAGCAGCCGCGGTCTGACTGTAAAGGTCAGTATGGACGGAGCTATGAAAAAGCTCGGATATGACCGTAAAACAAAGGCTAAAGACGGAGAAAATGATAGTTATAAGGAAACTCCTTACCGGCGATGGCTATCACAGCAGCGTGAACGTGTAGAGAGCCTTGCTGATGAATATGTACACCTTATCCCCTCTCAGCCTTTCACAAAGCGCAGACGACAGGAAACATGGCAATGGAGAGCGCAGCAGAAAGAAGCTCTTGTAGAGGACGTTAAACAGTTGTCTGAGACAAAGGTTCAGGCTGAAAAGGATATAGAGCAGCTGCGAACAGAATATCAGCAGTATCGAGATCTGAAAGTTGACAAAGAGGATCTATCTCAGAAAATCAAGGTAAAGGCTGGTCATTTCGGAAAAAATGATACTGTAGTAATGGACAAGGCTGATTTTGATAAGATACAGGAGCAGTCTGCTGCTTATGTTGCAAATTATGATAAGATAAAGCTTGCAGACGAGCGTACTTCAGATCTTGACGAAAGAGAAAAAAGGCTAAATGAAGCCGAAAAACGTATTGAAGAAGAAAAAAAGAAAATAGAAAATGAGCGGCAGATAGCAAATGCAGCTGCATTGAAAAAGCAAAAAGAAGCAGACGCTATACTTTTTAATGCAAAAAATAAGCAAGCTAATGCAGATATGATAAAAAGAAATGCTGATCGCCTGTATATGGAACAGAAAGATATCAATAACACTGTAAAAAAATTAAAAGACAGAGTCAGATATGTAGAAAATCAAATCATCATTGCTGACGATAAAGCTGAACGATATCTTAAAGAACTAAAAAACAGCGATTTAGAGCATAAAAATGAAGTTATAAGATTAGAAAGTGAAATACAGAAAACACAAGGAGAAAACAGAAGCTTGAAACAATCTGCTGCATCCCTCAAAGATTCGTTATACAAAGCTATAAGAGTAATTGCCTATATATCCAATCACTTAAAATATGAGCTAAAAAAAGGAGATCTATCAGATGTAACAATGACAAGATTAAAAGGAGTACAACTATTCGCAGAAGAAATGTGCGATGATGATAATTTATCGCCTGAGCAAAAAGACTTTATAAAAAATGTGCAGAATAGAGGAGTGCTCTCAAAAGAAGTTCGTGATATAGTCCTGAATATCCGTGAGAAAATGAAAAAGGAAGAAGAACAGGAACAAGATCATTACTATGGTATGACACGTTAGTTTATTTATAAACTAACCGCTATTGACAAATAATAAGAAAAATGCTATAATATAGTTGTACAAGAAACAGTACAATATATTGTGCAAAGGAGTGATTTTATGTTAGCAGTTAATTACTCGACCATGAGAGATAATTTAAAAAGCTACTGCGACAAGGCAACCGATGACGCCGAAACCGTTATAGTTACCCGTAAAAATGAAAAAAATGTGGTTTTAATGTCACTTGAACAGTATAACGCACTTACAAAAGCAGTAAGAAATGCAGAATATCTTGCAAAAATAGACAGAGCCTTTGAACAGTTAGAGGCAAATCAAGGAAAGCAGCATGATCTGATCGAGGTTGAAGAAGATGAATAAACTTTGGTCGGATATAGCATGGGACGAATACTTGTACTGGCAGCAAACCGATAAAAAGACAGTCAAGAAGATCAATGAGCTGATAAAGGATATAGAACGTAATGGACTTTCACAAGGTATCGGACATCCAGAGCCACTGCGTTATCGTAAAGGCTGGAGCAGACACATTGATCATGGCAACAGGCTTGTGTACAATATTGTTGACGGCAACTTATGGATCGCAAGCTGTAAAGGACATTATGAGGATTAAGGACAGGTTATATAACCTGCCTTTTTCCTTTTTTTATATATTCACTGTTATTCCCTTCTTATTATCTATCAGTCAATCTGTCTGTTGATTGAAATCAATACACGTTGTAAAGTACGTATCGAATGTTGATTGATAGATTGATTTAAAAGTGATTTAATATATGATTTAAAAGTTGATTTCGGATATCTGAAACAATGTAAAATAGCACTATTGCGGATTCAATTGCCAACCTTTTATTTCCGATTAACAACCTTTTATTTCTTGATTGCCAACCTTTTATTTCCGATTAACAACCTTTTATTTCTTGATTGCCAACCTTTTATTTTTAATTAACAACCAAATGCTTGACAAGGTTGTAAAGTGGTGGTATACTGGTGAAAGAGGTGATTCCTGATGTCAGAAATATTTGAAACTGCAATAGTTGAAAAAAGAAACGTATTAAACGAGCTAAGAACAACGCTGCATACAACACAAGAGCTGCGTCTGTTCTCAATCTATCTATCAAAAATAAATCCATACGATAAGAATACAAGGATTGTTAGATTTCCTTTATCGGACTTTCAGCGCATAATGAACTTTGGAAAGCTAAATATAGCACAACTAAAGGCAAGCGCAAGCAGCGTTTTAAAGTCACAAGTATTTCTGCCAAAGGAAAACGGCGGCTTTAAAGGCGTTAATCTGTTTGAAACTTTTGATGTCGATCAAGACGGCAGTGGCAACTGGTATGTGGAAATTAATGCAACAAATGCAGCTCTGCCTTTGATGTTTGATTTTAAAGACAGGTATTTTAAGTATGAGCTTTGGAATGCTCTGCGTTTGAAAGCTCCCAGTCAAATAAGAATGTACGAAATACTAAAGCAGTATGAAACAATAGGCAAACGAGAAATAGAAGTAAAGAAACTGCAGGAACTGTTAGGTGTAAACTATACAAGATGGGACAGATTCAAGGCGAAAGTGCTTGACAGCTGCCAACAGGCACTAAAAGAGACAACAGATATTTATTATACCTACGAGCGAGGAAAGACAGGAACAGGCGGCAAGTGGCTAACTATTATCTTTTATATCAGCAAAAACAATGATTATGTAGATCAACTTTCATTATTTGAATTTATGGAACAGTCGGAGGAGCAAAGCGGAGCCGCCAAAGAGCCACAACTTGAATTATTCGATACCGAAACTGAGCAGAACGAAAGCACTGCTTTTTTCTCAGGTGCTTGTGATGACGAATTTACAGCAACCGAAATTGAAAGTCTTGTAACCATAGTCAATACAATGGAACTGCCACCACATGAAATGGGATCTGTTTTTGCAAAATATCATTTCTTGCTGGAGCAGTATACACGATTCAAGGCAATATCAGAGCGCACAACCATAAAGAACCGATACAGCTATTTTTATACTATGATACAATCGGAGCGAGATAAGCAGCGAGGTGAACAGCCATGAACATAAAAGAACTTTCAAGGGAACTTGAAGTATCAGAGCAAGCCCTGCGGAGTTGGTGCAAGCGCAACGGGGTACGAAAGGAAAGCGAAAGCGAAGCGAAAGGAAAGAAAGCAGGGTACTTGCTTACGGAAAATGACATAGAATCGATGAAAATATACTACTCCGCGAAAGGAAAGCGAGAGAAAGAAAACAAGAAAGGAAACGAAAGTAAAACGCTTGATATATTAGCAGAACAACTCGTCGAAAAGGACAAGCAAATAGCAAGTCTTCTGGAGCAATTGAAAGCCAAAGATGCACAACTCTTACAGCTCAACGACAAGCTGACGGCAGCACAAGCTCTACACGCTGGAACAATTCAAGCGTTACAGGACAAGCAAGAGTCTCAAGCTCAGAACGAGACCTCAATGGCAGAGGAACAACCGACGGCAGCACAAGATCAGATTAAGGAACTCTCAGAGCAGTTACAAGAGCTGAAAGCTGAAAATCGAAAAAAGGAACAGGCTCAGGAGCAACTCACCGCAAGAATAACAGAACTTGAAACGGCAGCGGCAACGAACGCAACAAAGTCAACGATCTGGAGCAGACTTTTTCACCGTAGCAAAAAATGATAAGCCGTCAAATAGGGAACAAGAGCATAAAGTTTCGTTTAATCCGTATTTGATGCAACTTTAGAAACGGTGTTTTGCCACATATCTCTGCTGCAGTCATAATTGTACCATTTCTATACGTTTTGTCCTTGAATGGTGCACAAAAAGCAGTTTTTTCCTGCCCGAAATTATTCGAACATAAGGAAAAACTGCTTTTCATTTGTTGCTATATAAATTTAAATAATTTAAAAAATCAGAGTATCTCTTCACTTTGAAAAACTACATTATTTGAAGAGTTATATTCAGTGAGCACTACTTTAAAAGCTTTCTTTTTCGGAGTTGATTTATTGTTTTCATCATAATATGCCTTTACAAGCTTGACTCCGCCATGTTCAAAGTTGCCATGTTCAATTATCATATTAGCACCTGACAGATCACCTGGTGGGGTTTTACAATATTTCAAATGCCAATCTTCAGCTACCTTATCAATATTTGTATGTCTCCTGAAAGCCCATTGGTTACGATCAGCTTCTTCAGAATTATAATCATTTATATTCTCATATAACTGAATTCGGATAGTTCCATTTTCAAGCGTTTCATTTGAAATACACTTCTTAAACGAAGTTAAGGTTTCCTGTGGAACAAATTTGAAAAAATCATTTCCAAACCACATTATGTATGTACTGGTAAATTCGATACCGCCATATTCATGACTATGTCCAGAAAACTGTTCTATATCTATAATGTTTGTTTTAAACATTTTATCTTGTATAATTTTAAGATTAGAAGTATCTATACCTAAGCTTTCATAAAAAGAAATTTGGCTTTGAGAGCTTAAGCTATTATCCAATTTATCTCTAAAGTAAGCCGAAATTATACGGTTTCGTGTTATGATTTTTTCAAATAGCAAGGCTAATTCATCTTCGTTTTTACAATTTGTAGTGTGAAAAATGAGAGTAATAACACCTGAGATATCGTCATATCTGAAGCATATTGCATTGCTGTAATCATTGTAAATTTTTGCACTGCAACGACTATTCTCGATCAAAGCTTTTTCGAATGCTTTAACATAATCTGTTTTGTTGTATTTTACTTTTTTATGCAAAAGCGCTGGCCTCATCTTTAATGGTTTAAAGGGTAAATTATCAATAAATTCATTTATAACTTTTACAGAATCTGTTTTATACATAGATAAAACAAAAGATATTCCTTTACTATTCATCCTAATTCTCCTATTTTTATTATTATGTCAAATTCCTTAGAGATGTCATTTATTTCTTGCATATCTATTTGTCCTGACATACCTTTTGGTACACGAATATCTAATATTTTTTCGTTACACCAATCTGTACCATTATATAGCGAAAAATCACCTAAAGCTTCTGCGTAATTAGAGATTGTATCTAATACTTTTTCAGGAGTATATGATTTTGATGACGGATTTAAAGTCTTGAAACTTACAATGGTACGATCTTTCTGGAAATCAATTACAGGGTAATATCCATTACATAGTGCAAGTATCGCCTGAATTCAGTTGAAACTCCAATACGCACTTATTATTAACATTTTTAGCATCGCTTGAAACAACATATTTCCCTTTTCCCCAGGGTTCATTTTTTGAAAAAGTAATTGATTTAAAATTGTTGACAATGATTTCCATAGACTGTAGCTTATCAGTAATCAGATTTATCTCAATACTACCATTAGAATAATCAACAATCATTTTATCTACTTCGTAATCGTGTAAAGCATTATTCTCGAATAAACAATTTATATCTTTCATCAATCATTTCCCCCATTCAAAAATGTGGCTACCTTTAATCAATTAATTCGTGAACATCTTCGATGATTTTCAAATCAGGGTCATCTTCATAGATTGCTTTCACCATATAGCAGAAAGTTTTTTCCACTATCCTTTTTTCAAATCCATCATTCAGATACTTTATATATTCATCTACAAGATCC
>Ga0310786_10011619_pt1 | contig 10969 bp, 10 predicted proteins | sample AusTroGonzalo_MG_FD_203881 | JGI IMG/M metagenome (GOLD analysis project Ga0310786, IMG submission 203881) | Bovine rumen microbial communities from tropical cattle in Woodstock, Queensland, Australia - Gonzalo_03 (v2) (version 2) | ecosystem: Host-associated > Mammals > Digestive system >...
GCGACCTCTATTGGTGGTAAACACATAATGGAAAGGTATTTCAATCCCGTTATTGGTAAGACGATATGTAAGTTCGTTTGCCAAAACCGTATTATCAACACGCTGAGAGAGAGGTCTGGAATTAGAACTGTTAAGCATATTGTATATAACCTCGTCAACAAGCGATTTGTTGGCAAGATAATGTTCCAGCTGACGCTGCTGCAATGCTCTGGAACGCTCAGAAATTTCATTTTTGCTGTCAGACTGCGAGCGTGGCACCTGCAACGAAGGCATAGTAGGCGGTGTTGTCTGGGCAGATTGCGATTGTGAAGAAGAATTAGGAGACTGGGAAGGCGTCTGAATTGTTTGACTGAATGAGAAAGTACCATTCTGGAATGAGAATGTCTGTGTCTGGTTATAGAATCCATCCAACGAGATATTCCCGAAATTAGTGTTACGCTCCTCCATCTCACGGATATCCTCTTCAAGATACCTTTGAGCCTCTGCCACCTCTAGCTGATGGGCGACCTCCGCCAAAACACTTTTGACCTTATCGTCAAATTCCTGATGGCGCATAGTACTCATCACCTTAATATATCTGAACTGCAAAGAGAGCAGGATAATAAAGGACACGCACATTACAGCGCTCAGAACCCAAACTACTGTTTTTTTCATACGGACAAATATACAGATGATTCTGGAAACGCAAATAGTTAACTTAATTTTTTGTACATTTTTTAGATAAAAAAGGCGAAATCTGGATGATTTCGCCTTTTGAAGTTATCAAAATAACAATTACAGCCGTTATTCCTCTTCTTTCTGCTTGGCCTCAAACTCCTTGATGAGCTTGTCCTGAACATCGGTGGGAACAAGTTCGTAACTGCTGAAGCTCATTACGAATGATCCGCTACCACCGGTGATTGAGCTAAGTGAGGTTGAATAAGTAGCCATTTCCTTGAGAGGAACCTTAGCGCGAAGCACCTGATAGTTACCTTCGCTCTCCATACCCATAATCATACCGCGACGGCCCTGGAGATCACTCATGACATCACCCATATACTCTGCAGGTACAAGCACCTCAACATCATAAACAGGCTCAAGAATCTTAGGACCAGCCTCCTTGAAAGCTGCGCTGAACGCGTTACGGCCTGCAAGCAGGAAGGAGATTTCATTTGAATCAACCGGGTGCATCTTACCATCATATACTATTACGCGTACATCGCGTGCGTATGAACCGGTAAGCGGGCCCTGCTCCATGCGCTGCATGATACCCTTGAGGATAGCGGGCATGAAACGGGCATCGATAGAACCACCGACGATACTGTTTACATATACGAGCTTACCACCCCACTCCAGCGGATATTCCTCAACACCCTTAACGGTCATCTTGAACTCCTGGTTGCCGAACTTAAACATCTCGGGCATGGGTTTGCCGTCCTCATAAGGCTCAACGATAAGATGAACCTCACCGAACTGACCGGCACCACCAGACTGCTTCTTATGACGATAATCAGCGCGGGCTGCCTTGGTGATGGTCTCACGATAAGGAATCTTGGGCTCATCAAAGTTGATCATCATCTTATCATTGTTCTCAATGCACCACTTGAAAGTACGCAGATGGAACTCACCCTGACCGTAGAGGATAACCTGACGGAGCTCCTTGGACTGCTCGATAACAAGTGTGGGATCCTCCTCACGCATACGGTTCACGATGGTCATCATCTTTTCCATATCAGCCTCATTTACGGGCTTGAGAGCACGTGAATACTTGGAGTTAGGATACTTGATGAAGCTGAATGAACGATCAGCGCCCTCATTGAGGGTATTGCCGGTACGGACATCCTTAAGCTTTACGGTGCAGCCTATATCGCCGGGGAGCAGTTCTGGAACCTGAACGCGGTTGTTGCCCTGGCTTACGAAAATCTGGGCGACACGCTCCTTGGAACCACGGTCGGCATTGATCATATCCTGACCCTCATGGGCCTTGCCGCACATTACCTTGAAATATGAAACGGCTCCAATATGGGGTTCGATGGTTGTCTTGAAGAAAAAGAGTGATGTGCCGGAAGCGTCGAGCTTAACGACATCGCCCTTGGCGTCCTTGACCTCCTTACCCTGCAGGGGTGAAGGAGCCACATTACCAAGGAACTCTATGAGACGGCTTACACCGATATTGGGAGCTGCGGCAGTGCATACAATGGGGAACAGGCCGCATGACTCGATACCCTTACGGAAACCGGCACGGATCTCATCGGTTGAGAGCTCACCCTGATCAAAGAACTTCTCCATGAGTTCCTCATCATTCTCGGCTGCTGACTCTGTAACAGCATCACGCATTGCCTGAGCCTTATCAGCCACTGCACCGGGGATATCCTCAGCCTTCATGGCTGAACCATCGGCGAATGTAAGCTTCTGGTTGAGCAGCACATCGATTATGCTCTTGAAAGCGGGGCCGGCCTGCTCGGGGAACTGGATGGGAACACATGTGGTTCCGAAAGTAGAACGAATCTGCTCTACGACGTTATCATATTCGCACTTATCGCTGTCAACATGGTTGATCACGAAGAATGCGGGCTTGTTAAGTTTCTTGACAAGACGATAGCTATTGATAAGGCCTACGTCAACGCCACGTGAACCGTTAACAACCAATAAGGCTGAATCACAGATATTCAGGGCGGTTACTGCCTGACCTGAAAAATCATCTGAACCCGGGCAATCAAAGAAGTTGAACTTCTTGCCGAACATCTCAACTGCGAATACTGTGGAATAGACTGAATAGCCATACTCCAGCTCTACTGCTGCGGTGTCACTTACGGTGTTCTTGGAGTTGACTGAGCCACGGCGCTTGATGAGGCCGGCTTCAAAAAGGATACTCTCGGTAAGAGTGGTTTTTCCTGATCCGGCTCCGCCGATTATGGCGATGTTCCGGATGTCTTCTGTTTTATAATTCTTCATATTGTTGATTATTGATTTGTCTATCAGTTAGGGCCTTCTTTGCAAAGGCTCGCAAATTTATTTAATTAAGGTGGAAAAACCAAATAATGCTGTGGTTTTGTTACAACTCCGCAGAACATCCGTTTATGGGAAGCAACGTTCCGGACTACTACGCACTCCCTCCAAGGCTAAACTTCGAGCACCGCAGTACATCGGTTTCTTGGAGACAACGTTACGCGGCTACTCCGAGCCCTTACGGACCCTAAACGTCGAACTCGTCCTTATAGTCCCCTACGGGGCCTAACGTTCCTCAAACATGCGCCGTTCTTAACGGGATCCTTCGGGGCTCTACGCTTAACGCCGCTTCACTGATGCTCCAAGAAACCGATGTACTGCTCCTGCAAATGGGAACAATAGTGTCACTTGAAGAGGGAGCTGATAATGGAATCGCTGATAAACATGTGGGATTCAGGGACACGGAGAGTGTCGTTTTCAAAAAGCAGAAGACCATCTTTTATGAAAGCATGGGCGGAGTTCAGGACAGAGAGACGGTCCTGGGGAGTGAGGGCAGAGAGATTGAGGCCTTGTGCGGTGCGGAGGGCGAGCATGATTCTCTCATTGTATTGGTCAGTGACAGAAAGGTGCTCCAGTTCATATTGCGGATTGCCGGTCTCAACTCCGTTCATATAGGCATCAAGGTCATTTGGATTCCACTGGCGGGAATGCCCGTTGTATGAATGGGCTCCCGCGCCTATGCCCAGATATGGAGTACCGTCCCAGTAACTGCTGTTGTGTCGGGAACAGTAGCCGGGCTTGCAGAAATTGGAGATTTCATAGTGTTCAAAACCTCCTTCACGAAGAGTTTTGCACATCAGAGAGAACATTTGGGCACAGAGTTCATCACCTGCCGGGGTAAGTTTCTCCTGCTCACGCAAGGCTTGCAAGGGGGTATTCTCTTCATATGATAGACAGTATGATGAAATGTGCTGCACACCTGCCGCAAGAGCAGTTTCAAGGTCTGCACGAAACATCTCAAGAGTCTGGCCGGGCAACCCGTACATCAGGTCAATGCTTATGTTCGATATGCCCGAATCACTGCATACATGCACGGCATCCAGAGCTTGGGCGGCAGTATGGCGACGACCCATGAAACGGAGCATATCATTATTGAAGGTCTGCACCCCCATGCTTATCCGGTTAACCCCAAGAGACCTCAGAGCACTGACATACTGGCCGTTCAAATCGTCAGGATTACACTCAACGGTGAATTCCTTGAGACTATCCAAACCAAAAGTTCTTTCTATGCAATCCTTCACGCGCCCTATCTGTTCCGGACTGAGACGGGAAGGAGTCCCGCCTCCGAAATATATGGTTGAGACTTGTTCGCCCTCAAGATAATCCTTACGTTGGACAAGTTCAGCACACAGGGTGCGGACATAACGTGCGGCTTCTTCCTCACGCACGGTGGAGAAGAAGCCGCAGTATATACAACGGCGGGCACAGAACGGGATATGTACGTATATGCCCGCCAAATGGTCAGATCATTGAATTTATGACTTTCATCACATCCTGGCCAATAGCGTCGGCAGCCTCCATTGTGGATGCCTCGGAATAGACGCGGATGATTGGCTCGGTATTGCTCTTGCGCAAATGGACCCACTTGTCGGGGAAGTCTATCTTAACTCCGTCTATGTCATTTATCTCCTCTTTGGCGTAGATGCCCTTGACCTTGGCAAGGATGGCATCGACATCTGTTCCGGGCTTAAGGTCTATACGGTTCTTGGCGATAAAATATGGAGGATAGGTCTTGCGGAGTTCACTGACTGTCTTTCCCTCATGTGCCAGATGGCTCAGGAACAATGCGATGCCTACCAGAGCATCACGACCATAGTGAAGTTCGGGATAGATGACTCCTCCGTTCCCCTCACCTCCGATGACTGCACCTGTCTCTTTCATCTTTGTAGTCACGTTCACCTCACCCACAGCAGCTGCATTATACTGACCTCCATACTGACGGGTTACGTCACGCAAAGCACGGGTGGAACTGAGATTGGAAACAGTGTTACCCGGAGTATGCTTGAGAACATAATCAGCCACGGTTACAAGAGTATATTCCTCACCGTACATGGCACCTTTCTCATCAATGAACGCAAGACGGTCCACATCCGGATCAACAACAAACGCCACGTCACGGCCACCCTTCTTCATGAGATTCATAATGTCACCCAGATTCTTTTCCAAAGGTTCGGGATTATGCTGGAAATCACCTGTGGGTTCACAATAGAGTTTATCTATGCTCTTTACGCCAAGCGCATCCAAGAGCTCAGGAAGAATGACGCCACCCACCGAGTTGACGCAATCTATGGCAACCCTGAAACCGGCCTTACGGATAGCCTCAACATCAACGAGATCAAGAGCCAGGACAGATTCAATATGACGACGGTTCATGGTGTCATCAGTATGATAATGGCCTAAATGGTCAACATCGGCATAAATGAACGCCTCCTTGTCGGCAAGTTCAAGAACACGGTTGCCATCGGCGGCACTGAGGAATTCGCCCTCACGGTTAAGGAGCTTGAGAGCATTCCAATGACGAGGGTTGTGACTGGCGGTAAGGATGATGCCGCCATCAGCCTTGAGCCAGGTGACGGCAAGCTCGGTAGTGGGAGTTGTAGCCAGACCTATATCCGTCACATCAAATCCCATACCCATAAGCGTTCCGCATACAATCTGACGAACCATCTGACCCGAAAGACGTGCATCGCGGCCTACTACGATATGGCTAGCCTGAGGATTACCCTCACGAACCCAAGTGGCGTATGCCGAGACGAATTTGACTATATCAAGAGGAGTAAGGCCGTTTCCGGCCGGGCCACCTATCTCTCCGCGTATGCCGGAGATTGATTTTACCATTGCCATAGTTTACTAATTGTATTTTTGTTTACTGATTATTATCTCATAGAATGTGGGATATACCTCCGAAGCCGCCGTTTGCGTTCCCTGATTATGCGGAACAATGAGACGGATCTTTGCAGATGGACTGCCATTCAGCACGCCGGGTTTAATGAACGGGAAGGCCATGATCCAGGCATTAGGTACGGAATTACCATAACCGGTCATCATTATCCCACTGGTAAAAGACGCGGCATAATTGCCTCCATTGCGCTGGACATAGAATTGGTCCGGTTCCTGCTGATAAAGGTTCATGGTCATTGTATCACCTGTACCAATATATCTTTCCACATAACGGGCATTCAAGTTCCACATCTCACCGGAATTAATCATCCGTCCCTCACCCCTGCGTACTATCTGCATATAGACTCCGTTATCTGAGAACAGGACATACTCATTCCGGCTGAAATCAGGACCTGTATCAGGATTATCGGTTATGGTATCTTGCAGGAAATCAGACATGGATATTACGTCAATGCCATTATTATCCAACCATTCGTTTATCTGTCTTGCCTCACGCTCTTTCTGATCTGCATAAGTCTCCTCTTCATCACATGACAAAAAAATTGGCAGAACCAGGGAAAGCATCAAAAAATAAAAACCTTTCATATTATTTCACAAAAAGTTGCCCAATACATTTTTCAGTTGACTCAGACCATTTCTCCAAACCGTCAGTGAATATCCTGACAGCTTGCTCCATAGTACCTTTGAATTCGCCGCCAGCCGCATTCTGGTGTCCTCCGCCATTAAAGAAATCCGAGCTGAAACGGTTACAAGGCACATCACCGACTGAACGGAACGACAGCTTTATGATACCCGCCTCTGCGTCTTCACGAAAGAAAGCGCTCATGAGAACTCCCTTAATCTGGAGCGGCATATTCACAAAACCTTCCGTATCGCCTTTATTGTAATTAAAACGCTTAAGTTCTGCATCATTCAGGGTTATAAGCGCAGTTGACTTATCAGGAAACAGCTGCATCTTGTCACACAGGACAAATCCCTGCAAACGCAGGCGTGACTCGGAATAGTCATGGTAAACCAGACGGTAAATCTCATCCTTGTCAATGCCCTTGTCCAACAGATGGGAAATAATCATGAACAGATTGCTGCTGTTACTTTTATATGACAGGGCACCAGTGTCGGTCATAATACCGGTATAGATACACTTGGCTATCTCTGAATCCATCTTCCGATAATCACCAAGGGCACATATCAGATGAAAAACAAGTTCTGAGGTAGATGATGCTTCTGGATGCGACAAGAGGACATCAAAGGTGTTTCCGGGATAAGGATGATGGTCCAGCAGGAATTTCTTGGCTTTTGTGAAAAGGAAAGCGGAGGCCACCTTGTCAATACGCTTGACGACGTTGAAATCCAGACAGCAAATCACATCGGCCTGATAGATCAACTCCTCACAGGCATCGGGATTGTCAGAAAAGACCTTTATGTCATTTGCCCCAGGCAGCCACTTGAGAAAACCGGGAATTGAATCAGGAACAATGACAACGACCTGCTTGCCCTTGCCTTCCAGATAATGGCGCATTGCCAAAGATGAGCCTATGGCATCGCCATCAGGCCCCATATGAGTCAATATGACGTAACGGCCCGCCCATTCCAACCAGTTGCGGAATTCCATCACATCACTGCCGGATAACATATTCTTTATCATAACCGCGCAAAGTTACTTATTCTTGCTCAAACGACAAAGTTTTGGAGTACGCCCAAGATGCTTGCGACGGCAATGCCGGCAAGCGCCTGCACTATCCGGTGTGTACGTCCCTCCTTGAGCCATAGGAACACGAATATGACCACTGCATAGATGATCAGCACATTCCAACCGTTACGTATGGATAGTTCTATGTTGGAATACGGCAAAGCCGCAACACGGGTAAGGAAAGCGGTGAGAAGGTTAACCATCCAAGTGAGAACGCTCACCGCCACGCCCCGCAGCAACGGTATCCAGCCTAATATCCATAGAGACATGGAGAGCGCAACTATCACGAACATGGCCGGAACCACAAAGAGGTTGGCAAGCAGAACGTATGTAGAGAAACCGGAAAAATGATACATAATGAGCGGGGCGGTACCAATCTGCGCCGACAGAGAGAGAGCAGACACACGCCATACGTATCGGACAAGCGGATTGGCCGGTTTGTATGATTCAACAAGCGGAGGAGTCAATATTACGATGAAAAGCACTGCGCTGAAAGAGAGCTGAAAACTCATGTCAAACAGAGCAGACGGATTGGCGGCAAGCATTAACAGGGCAGAAATGCCCAACGAGTTGAGAGCCGAGCTTTCACGGCTGGCGGAACGGCATACCGCAATTATGGAGAACATGATCAAGGCACGGGTCATAGATACCGGGAAACCTATTACAAATGCATATACCCACATGATTCCTATAACCAGCAGCTCACGCATCCATTCCCGTTTACGGAAAAGGAATGACGGGAATATGAGATATAGGAACCAGCACATTATGCCCACATGTAATCCTGAAACAGCCAGGACATGACTCACCCCCGATGTGGAATATATTTCCCGCAGGCCGTCACTGAGAGCGCGTTTCTCGCCCAATGACACTGCCGAAGCCACAGCCAGCGCATTGTCCTTCAACCCCCACTCCTGATACTTGCGGATGATGCTGCGCCGGAACAGCACGGCACGGACACGGATGCCCTCGGTTCCATCGGAAGGCAGGAAATGCCAGTCCTTGGCCTGGACCCTAAGTGTGCCGGATATGCCATGACTCAGCAGATATGACTCATAGTCAAATCCCGCACCCTCGCTGGAAGGTTTGTTCACCATGCCATCAAACACTATTATCATGCCCGGTTCCAAATGCTTCACCGAGCTGTCCTTTGGCACATAGAGATAAATGTTGCGCCCATGATACAGACTGTCACGTAAACTGACATCTAGCCGATAGGTGCGTTCACGTTCAACGGGATATGATGTTAGTGTGCCATGGTAAATGGCATAACCTGCAGGCCACTCCACCTTGACCTGTTCCATCCGGTTACGGAAAGAGGCTATGCCGGCAAACAGAAAAGAAAGAGACAGGAAGAACCCTGAAACGCGGGGTTTCCTGTCACCGGTTATAATCATTAAGGTTATAAGGATTGCTATTACTGTAAGGGCACACCAAACCGGCACCTGAAAGGGGGTGTTCTCAATGGTATCCGATATGAATATCCCTGCAATAAAGGGGATGACCAGCCTTAAAGAGGGCCAGTCCGACAGCTTCACGTCTTATCCTAGATTCTTCAGTTCTATGATAGCCTGCTCCGGATCTGGTGCGGAGAATACGGTGTTGCCCGATACCAGGACATCTACACCTGCCTTGACAAGCCTTGGGGCAGTCTCAAAATTGACACCTCCATCAACCTCTATGAGAGCATGTGAACCGGTCTCTGATATCAGACGGCGCAACTGCTTGACCTTATCAATTGAATGCTCGATGAACTTCTGGCCACCGAACCCCGGATTGACGGTCATGAGCAGCACCATATCTACGTCACGAATCACATCGGCAAGCATGCTGACCGGTGTGGAGGGATTCAAGGTCACTGCGGCTTTCATGCCACGGTTCTTTATCTCGAATATGGTGCGGTTGAGATGACGGCAGGCTTCATAATGCACATTATAGGTAGATACGCCTATCTCATCATGGAAACGGTCCAGGAATTTCTCCGGTTCCACTATCATGAGATGAAGGTCGAGAGGCTTGGTGCAATACTTGGCCACATATTTCAAAACCGGAAAACCGAAAGATATGTTAGGGACGAATACCCCATCCATGATATCCAGATGGAGCCAGTCCGCCTGGCTGCGGTTGATCATCTCCAGGTCCTTGCGCAAGTTTCCGAAATCGGCCGACAGGAGCGAGGGGGCTACAATTGTGCTCATAGTTTCTGCTTTATGAATGGAATCCTACTAACGGATTCTGCCACAAATGTAGTCAATATTATGCCACATTACACATACTTGCCGCAAAATTGCGGATGAAATCAAGCGTCTTTTGTGCTGGCTCACCATAAGAAACGCTCTTTACGGCAGCACGGATAAGGTTTTCAGAAAGATAAGAAGAAGTAGTAGAGGTCTGATCCATAGGCGTACATTATTACGTTCACCTATAAAACGCAGACCTCAAACAAATAGTATATAAGAAGTCAATTCTTTTTTTTAGACTGCCAGTGCAAGCGATATGCTGTTCTCTACCGACATCTTGCGGATGTTGATAAGAGCGTAGCGCATACGGCCCAGCGCAGTGTTTATGGAAACGCCCGTGATATCAGCTATCTCCTTGAAGCTCAGGTCCTGATAATAACGCATGAACACCACCTCACGCTGATTATCCGGCAAAGCGTCAACCAGACGGCGCACGTCACGCAGAGTCTGCTCGTTAATGAGTGAATCCTCTATGTTGGCTTCGGCCAGGCTTGCATCGTTCAGCAGGTCATACTCCTGCGCATCGTTGCTTATGGTGTTCTCAGTCTTGTCCTGACGGAAATAATCTATAATAAGGTTATGGGCTATACGGGTAAGCCAGGCACCGAACTTGCCGGTGCTGGTGTAACTGCCCTTCTGCAGGGTCACGATTGCCTTTACGAATGTATCCTGGAAAATGTCATCGGCCAGGTCGCGGTTGCGCACAACAAAATTGATGTACGAATACAACTTGTCCTGATAACGTGATAAAAGGGTATCGAACGCCTTTGTGTTTCCGTCTGAATAGAGCGCTACCAACTGGTCGTCGGTTAGCTGAATCAAATTCTGCATTACTTCTTCTTTACTTGGTTTCTTGGAGTAAAGTTCAGTCTATAGGCAGTTCGGTTTTAGTTGATAATTCTGTTAGTGTTGTGGCAAAGATAATGTGAATTTTTCTTAATTCGCAAACAAAATGTCATTTTTAACACTTTGGAAGGGGAAATTTAAGGTATTGGAGTCCCAAGACTACGGCCTTACGGCCTATCCCTCCCACTCCTTCGGAGCGGGCCCCTCCCTCTTTCCAGTTGAAATCCAAATAAAATTGGACTTAAGTTTTAGTCATTGTTCATATATCACTGATATCCAATAATATAATTTTCACTCTATCTTG
>Ga0310786_10011620_pt1 | contig 10968 bp, 10 predicted proteins | sample AusTroGonzalo_MG_FD_203881 | JGI IMG/M metagenome (GOLD analysis project Ga0310786, IMG submission 203881) | Bovine rumen microbial communities from tropical cattle in Woodstock, Queensland, Australia - Gonzalo_03 (v2) (version 2) | ecosystem: Host-associated > Mammals > Digestive system >...
CTCGGCCTCCTTTGCAGCATTCTCTGCCTCGCGCTGTTCGCGGCGGCGGCGAGCGGAGATGAAGCCACCAGCACCATTGCCGGGCTGTGACGGGGTACGCGCGATGGTGTTGGTGGCAGGAGCGCCATCGCTACCCTTCTGTTCTTCTGCCGCCAACTTCGACTCGCGTGCGCGCCGCAGTCCATCCTTGACGGAAAGCAGATGATTACGCTGTGCCTCCATCACACGTTGGTCCCTCTCCTCGCTGCGGTTCTGTTCCTCCGCCGCAACCTCCCCAAGGCGACGCAAACCGAATCCAAATGCTCGTACTCTCGCATTCTCAATCGCCGTCAAACGCTTTTCAAGGTCTTGTATTTTGGCGTTCGCTTCGTCCAGCTGGCATGTAGTAGCGCACCCGGCCACTATCAATCCAACACAGATGGTGATTAGTTTCTTCATGGCTTGCTCCTTTCGTTAGAAATTCAAACTGCCGCAGAAAGTGCCGCGGTTATTGCAGACTGTCCATGATGGCGCGGGTCTTGGCGAGGGCGAGGATTATGCGCCGGTAGTGGCTGACGTCGGGTGGGGTGAGGATGCGGCCCTTGCGGTCCTTGAGCCACTTCTCCGCCGGACGATAGCCGCCGATCTGCTGCTCCCACGCCTCCGTCGGCACATTGTCGAAATACTGCGTCGCGTTGATGTAGACGCGGCCATTATCCCACTCGACCTTGTCGACGGTGTTGTCGCCGGCGACGGGGAAACACGCGCGCGTCTCGGCAAGCGCCGGCTCGGCGTCTTTCATCAGGTGCGTCGCGCGCAGCTCGCGCCCGGCGTCGCGGAAGCGTGCAAACTCCGCCGCGTCCTTCGGATACGGGATACGCGGGAAATCGACCTTCAGGAACTCCTTGAACTTCGCGCGGTAGGCGGGCGAGTGCAGGACGCCGTAGATATAGTCGAAGATGTCTTCGGGGGATGGGGTTTCTTTGACAGGATTAACAGGATTTACAGGATTGAGAATTTCCGCGATCTTCGCTACAATGTCCTTGTCGAGATTCGCACGCTTCTCCACCTTCCCCATGTTCTCTTCGTAGAGGTAGAGAGGGAAGACATTCGCATTATCTTTGGATGAAAGAATCGTCTTGTCAGTAATCTTGTCGGTAACGAACACTGGCAAATCATCATCGCGGCTACAAATGCGAATGCTACATATTGCCATGTTGTCTCCTTTGACAAAATGATCCATTACATTACGTTGAGGACTCGAATACAATCCTCTAGAGTTTCCCGTATATGCTGTATATCTATCATCAAAGGGTCTATAACACGCAAGAACAGGATCAGCGGCATGCGCTATTGCATCTGCTTTCGCTGTCGCATATCGCCAATCTCTAGAATCCTTGGTGCGTCCTGTTCTATGACGCCAATCCTGCTCAGACAATGTCGTCAATTCATATAACTTGTCTGTCTGCTCCTGTGCCGTAAAGGAAATGTTTAAAGTGTCGTTAGCCGTAACAAATCCAGACGTGTTTTCTTTCATCAAATCATCGAGCTTAAACCCTTCTGCGTATTCCATTTCCCCGGCCGTATCATGCAGCGTGAAGAAAAGCATCGGCTCGGTTGGCTGGACTTCCTGCCATTTGACGGATTCCATCGTCGCGTCGTCAAGCGCGGCAAGTTTGTCCTTCTTCTTGCCCCAAAGGTCTGCGTAATAAACCTTTGCGCCCTTTGCGTCCTTCTTGACCGCCGTAGCCTTGGCGGAGGCGGTTGCGGCTACTCCATCCTTTTTCACGAAGAGCGTAATCGCCACGCCCTGCATGATGTTGAAGACACACTCGTCCTTGCCGCCGTTCGGCGCAACCTCCTTCTTCTTTGAGTTGCCATGGAGATTCAACGTCCAGATTTCATCAAAGGTCTGCATCAGGTGCCAGCGCATTCCCCTGAAAGTCGGATTGTCGAGAAAGCCATGCGGCGTAATGTAGGCGACGATTCCCTTGCCGTTCTTCTCGACGTAGTGCTCGGCAAGACGAATAAACTTCACGTAGTCGTCGTTGAGCCAATGTTTTCGCTCCTGAAGCTTCACCTTGCCACCAGGTTCAACCTTGTAATCATCAACGAGCTTTGAGATCCATTCCCCATTGTTCTGGGAAATTCCCGAATACGGCGGATTGCCAATGACGACCATGACCGGGATGTCGCGCTTCACCTCGTCCGCGCCCTGCTGCTCCGGCGCGAGCGCGGAGGCGAAGAGACCGTTCGGCAGCTCCTTGTGCCAGTCGGAGAGCGAGTCGGTGAGGAATACGCGGAAGCGCTCCTTGCCGGACGGCGCAACGCCGGTCTCGCGGATCGCCATGTCTATCTTGATGTGCGCCATCGTATACGACGCCATCAGGAGCTCGAAGCCGTTGAGGCGCGGCAGCAGGTCGCTTTCGACATAGCCAGGCCACATTCCTCCGTTGTGCGCGAACTTCGCGTGGATCTGGCGAATGGCCTCAGCGAGAAACGTGCCGGTTCCGGTCGCGGGGTCGAGCAGCTGGACGCGGTGAACGGTCTTCTTGACCTTGCGCACCATGCGCTTTCCGTGGGGCGCGACTTCCTCGACCTCGATCTCAATCTTGCGGCTATCGGCGAGACCATCCTCAATGCCTAAGCGCGTTTGCAGCGCCCAATCCGCCGCGCCGACGATGAACTTCACCACCTGGATCGGCGTGTACCAGACGCCGCGGTCCTTGCGGAGCCCCGCGTCGTAGGCGGCGAGGAAGTCCTCGTAGAAGTGGATCATCGGGTCCTCGCCGGCACGATGGTAGTCGCGCATGAGCTTGGCGACGTTGACCAAGCGGAAGAGGCCAGCGAGATCATCCACAATCCACGCAAGCTCGTCCTCTAGATCTCCGGCGACATACTGAAAGAGCCTCTTGAGGAATGGATTTGTCTTGGGGATAAGCCGCAGCGCTTCTTCGCGCGTAAAATCTTCCGGCGTTGGGTCGTTGAGCCTGGCGGCGAACATACCATAAGTCAGTGTCTGAGCGAAAATGTCCGAGAACTCCTCCGCGCCGACGTCCGGCATCAGCACTTCGCGCAGCTCGAGCAGCATGTCGAGGAGCTGGTACTTGTAGGGATTGGGCGCGTCATCTCCGCCTCTGTCCCAGGCCTCGGCCAGCGGCTTGATGTAGTTGAACGAGACAGTCTGGAGCCTCCGCGCCTTGACGGCCATCAACTCGGCGAGACGCTTGGCGCTGTCAATCTTCTGCGGCTGGGCATTAGCGGCTTTTTCGGCGACGAGTTCGATCAAGGCGGCGTAGTTATCAGACTTGCCCTTGACCTTACCCTCGCCGTCCCAGTCGGCGATGCAGACAGAATCGGTCAGATGCTTGTCTTGGTAGAAGTGGAAGTCGAGGTAGTCGGTGAAGATAATCGGGGAGAACGAGGCCTTGTAGCGGTCGAACTGCTCCTTGTGGCCGGAGCGCTTCCTGCCATCGAGGTCTTCATCGCCAATGCACTTCGCCTCGACGAAGAAGACGGCAACACCGTGCTTGTTCTGAACGACGAAATCCGGGGTGCCGCATTCGGTGCGCTTGCCGTCATTTACGGGAATCAGAGTCGGGGCGAGAGACTGAAGAAGAGTAGTCAGAGCCGGACGGAACGGGTGTTCCGCCGTAACGCCGGCCTTCGCCAGCTTCGCGACCTCGGCGACGTACTTCTCAACAGCGACAATGTCAGCCTGTTTCATTGGGTGTATTATACCAAAAAAACTGCCGCGGAAACTGCCGCGGAATCTGCCGCGGAATCTGCCGCGGACGGCGTTCCAAACGCCGGAAAATTGGTCTGACCGAAATTCCGGTGTTTGGAATCTCAAAATGCCGCGGAAAGTGCCGCGCAGCAAATTAGAAGGGAGGCTACTTTGCGCGGCCGTAGGGGGTTGCCGACGTCTCGCCAGGCTTGGCGCCGAACCCGACCTTGCGGCGCGGCGTTTCAGGGGCAGACAGCTGCTTCACGAGGTAGCTCATACCGCCCTTGATCTGCTTGATGTCACCTTCCGCGGCATCCATACGCCGCCGCAGCTTGGCGATCTCCCGCACCTCGTCCACGCGCTTCAGCAGCATCTCGCGGAGAATACGGGTCGCCCAGCGCCGAAATCGCACACCTTCAGGCGATTTCACCCGATAGCCAACGGATATTAGGACATCAAGGTCGTAAATCAGCAACGGGCGCCCTCTGCCTGACTGAATATTGTGCAATTTCTGCACATTAATGCTTCTATTCAACTCTCCCTCTTGTATGGCATTATTCACATGTCGCAGAATTACTGTGCGATCCCTTCCAAGCAAAAGAACCATCTGATCAACCGTCATCCACACGGTCTCTCCGTCGGTTCTGACTGGCAATTCATCGCCGCTGGCAGTCTTGTAGACTACGACTTCTTTATCGCTTGAAATATTCATATTGGTTTTACTCTATATTTACACTTCTCATATCCACTCACGTCGCGCCCTGCGCTTCGCGGGGCAAGCATAGTATACCAAAATCCACGCTTGATTGTGCGGATATTTCCCCGCGCTGCCGTGCGGACTGCCGCGGCGCAATGGAGGGGGTTTCCGACTTCTCACCAGTGTCATTCTCCAAACCAAGAGGTTTTATGCAAATTTTGCATAAACCACTCGTGCTCGGAAATACGCAAACTGCCGCGCATGCGGCGGGGACAGTCAACCATGATCCGAGGGACGACGCTTCTGGAGACGGCTTGAAGGCCTGTCTTTCGGTTTGCGGTTCGAGATTTCCTGGTTGAATCTCCGTATGAGATAAGCCTTTGATTCGCGATACAATCCCGTCTCCGGATCCTGTAGCTTCTTAAAGAAACGAGACTTGTACACGATCTCCATTGCTTCTGGCAGCGACAATTTCCGGGATTCAGCCACAGACTTCACCAGATCCATCGTCGAGAACTCAATCATCTGCTTTTGGAGATCAGACATGTCGAGCCTCCTTGAACTTTAGCAGCGAAATTGCCCTGCGCGTATGAAACGAATATTGTGTGGTCAGCCGCCGCCCGAACTGCATTCTCCGCAGAACTTCGCCCAGCGTATAGTATCCGCGTTCAAACATCTTGAACAGGAAAGCCAGCCCGTCGTCTGCAATGGGACCTACCACCCAATCGTATCGCCTGTCTCGATTGTGGTCTGACGCCGCCATCTTGGGATTCCTGTTGGCAAGCACGAACTTGGCCCATGTGCGATTCCCGGGCTGCGCAAACTTCTTGAAGGCCATCTGCCGCATTTTCGCCTCATCAACCTCAAATGCGAGAACGACGGGCGTTCCGCCGCGTTGCCGGACTGCGCGAAATGCAGTACGGCGGGCAACATCAAAGGAATCGGAAAGGTAAAAGCCCTGTCCAAAGTCCTTATGCGGACTACACTTTGCGAGCGACGGCGTTCTAAACACCGTATTGCTTCCATGATACAGGATCACGACACCCGCCCTCCGTTTCTGACACAAACCTCGTACATGTCATCAACGGCCGTCTGGACGGATTGCGTATGCTCGACATCATAGCAATCGGCTAGAAACGAAAGTCCCTTGTACTTTTTAAGAAACGCATAGGCAACGGACGGTGTCATGGCGTGCTGTGCCGCAAAATCGCCTATGCACGTCACCATGTACTCAATTCGGTTGTTAAGTTCTCGTCCGCTCATGCCAGTTTGCCTCCTTGCTCCGGACACTCGCCCGAAGACGCGCATAGTATAGCAAAACCGCCGCGGGAAAAGCAAGCGACGAAGCCTACTTCGCCGACTCGTTCTCGGTGGCGAGGGAGAAGTTCCAGACGTCGGCGGCGCGGCAGGAGTCGATCACCGCGACGAGGCTCTCGTACTTGGTGTCGCGGTCAGCGCGGATGATCACCGGCTGGCCGGGGTAGAACTTCGAGATCTTCGCGAGGCGGGACTGCAGGTCGTCGAGCGTGAGCGTGGTGCCGTTGACGCGGACCGTGCCGTCCTTGGACAGGTTGACGATGATCTCGCCGGGCAGACGCTCCGGCTGCTCGCCGGTCGCCGCGGTGGGAAGCTGGATCGAGATCTCGCTCTCCCACTGCGAAAACACGCTCACGGTGACGAAGAAGCACAAGAGCAGGAAGATGACGTCGAGCATCGACGTCAGCGCCAGCGCCGGCGCCCGCGAGCGCGCGGTGTCGTCGAACTTCATCGCACGCCCCCGGCGAGCACTTCCTCGGCCGCCGCCTCAAGCTCGGAGATGCGCTTCGCCGCGCGCCGCCGCATGACTGCGTACGCGACCAGCGACGGAATCGCCACCGCGAGGCCGAGGATCGTGGTCACGATCGCCTGCGACACGCCCTGGGCCAGCACCACCGGCTTGGCGCCCGCGGCGACGTCGCTCGCGATGCCGCCGAACGCCTTGAACATGCCGAGGACCGTGCCGAGGAGACCGACGAGCGGGGCGATCGCCGCGACGTCCGCTAGCCAGTCGACCGCCGCGTTGGCCTCGCGTGCGATGCGCGCGCCCTCCGCCTCCGGGTCCTTGGCACTCGCCACCCGCTTCAGCGCCCGCGGCAGAAAGAGCCAGCGCGCCTGCGCAAGCCAGAGGTAGAGCACCACCGCCAGCGCGAATACCGAAAAGCCGGCCAGCACCCACATCAGGGGGCCGCCGTAGTTCCATGCCTGCTCGAAAGTTATGTCGTTCATTTGTGTGTAGTGTATCAATTCCGCCGTCCGCCGTCAATCGCCAATAGACCATATCATAGGATTGACCTATGGACATTGGACTCTTTTTCCGATTACCCTTTGGCTCGCCAAATATGCGATAATACACGCCATCGACACGCAACCAGGAAAGGAGAACGCAATGAGCGAGAAAAAATACCACATCGAGACGCTGGCGATCCACGCCGGACAGGCTCCGCACGGCGACCCGGCGACGAACGCACGGGCGGTTCCGGTCTACAGGACGACCGCCTACAACTTCCGCGACTCCAAGCACGGGGCGGACCTCTTCGGCCTCCGGGAGCTCGGCAACATCTACGCGCGGCTCATGAACCCGACGAACGACGTGCTCGCCAAGCGCATCGCGGCGCTCGAGGGCGGCGCGGCGGCGCAGACGCTCTCCAGCGGCACGGCGGCGATCTACTTCACGATCACCAACATCGCCCGCGCGGGCGACGAGGTGGTGGCGGCGTCGAACCTCTACGGCGGCACCTTCAGCCAGTTCGACGCGATTCTCCCCAATGCCGGAATCAAGGTGAACTTCACGCCCGTCAACGACTTCGGGGCCGTCGAAGCGGCGATAAACGAGAAGACTAGGCTTCTCTTCATCGAGGCGGTCGGCAACCCCGCCCTTGACATCGCGGACATCGAAGGCTATGCCGAGGTCGCGCACCGCCACGGCCTGCCGCTCGTCGTCGACGCAACGTTCACGCCGCCGCCGCTCCTGAGGGCACTCGACCACGGCGCGGACTTCGTGATCCACTCGCTTTCGAAGTGGATTGGCGGACACGGCGCTGGCATTGGCGGCGTCGTGGTGGAGAAAGGCGGGTTCGACTGGACGAATCCCAGGTTCGCGCTCTACAACGAGCCGGACAAGGGCTACCATGGGCTTAGGTTCGCGTACGACCTGCCCGAGCCGCTCAAGCCGGTGGCGTTCTCGATCCGGCTGCTCACGGTCGGCATCCGCAACCAGGGCCCGACGCTCGCCCCCGACGCCGCGTGGATATTCCTCCAGGGCGTCGAGTCGCTGCCGCTGCGCATCGCGCGGCACAGCGAGAACGCGCTCGCGGTCGCGAAGTGGCTCGAGCAGCACCCGAAGGTGGCGTGGGTGAAGTATCCTTCGCTCACCCAGCCGGAGCTCGCCAGGAAGTACCTGCCGAACGGCGCGGGCGGCATGGTCGTCTTCGGCGTCAAGGGCGGCGCGGAGAAGGCCCGATGTTTCGCGGACGCGCTCAACGGCGAGATCTTTTCGCTCCTCGCCAACGTCGGCGACGCGAAGAGCCTCGTCATCCACCCGGCCTCGACGACCCACTCGCAGCTCTCCGACGAGGACCTGCGCAAGGGCGGAGTCCTGCCGGAGCTGGTCCGGCTCTCCATCGGACTCGAGCACATCGACGACATCGTCGCGGAGCTCGACCGGGCGCTGGAGACGATCTAATTCCCCCGGCCCGTCCGGGATTGTCCCGGGCGGGCCATTTGAAAAAATAGTATAATACACACCTACCGAAAGGAAGCGGCAATGAGCAAGATAGCGAAGAACATCCTGGAGAAGGTCGGCGGCACCCCGCTCGTCGAGATCTCGAGCAAACTTAACAAGGGCGGGGCGAAGGTGCTCGCGAAGGTCGAGTACTTCAACCCCGGCGGCAGCGTCAAGGACCGCATCGCCCTTTCGATGGTGGAGGCAGCCGAGAAGTCGGGCGTCCTCAAGCCGGGCGCGACGATCATCGAGCCCACGAGCGGCAACACCGGCGTCGGCCTCGCGCTCGTCTCGGCGGTAAAGGGCTACCACCTCATCCTCACCATGCCCGAGACGATGTCGATCGAGCGCCGCAAGCTCGCGGCGGCCTACGGCGCGGAGATCGTCCTCACGCCCGGCGCGGCCGGCATGAAGGGCGCGATCGCCAAGGCGAACGAACTCCGCGACTCCACGCCTGGCGCCGTGATCCTGCAGCAGTTCGAGAACCCCGCGAACCCCGACTTCCACTATCGCACCACCGGCCCCGAGGTCTGGGCGGACACGAACGGCGAAGTCGCCGCGTTCGTCGCAGGCGTCGGCACGGGCGGCACGATCACTGGCACTGGCAAGTACCTCAAGGAGAAGAATCCCGCGGTCAAGCTCTTCGCGGTCGAACCCGACACGTCGCCGGTCCTCTCCGGCGGACAGCCCGGCCCCCACAAGATCCAGGGCATCGGCGCGGGCTTCGTCCCTAAAGTGCTCGACACGTCGCTGCTCACCGAAGTCATCAAGGCATCGGCTGAAGACGCGGGCAAGACCGCCCGCGCGGCGGCTGCGCAGGAAGGATTGCTCGTCGGCATTTCGTCCGGCGCGTCGCTCTGGGCCGCTCTCGAGCTCTCGAAGCGTCCTGAGTTCGCCGGCAAGACAATCGTCGCGCTCCTTCCCGACACGGGCGAGCGCTACCTCTCGACCTGGCTCTTCGAGTAGGCGGAAAGCCGGCTAACTAAAACACCCATGCGCTATTTGGTATAATACGCGCATGGGAATCATAGACATTGTTCGTGGCGCATTCGCCATCGTCCGCCGCCAGGCATTCGGCATCGCCGTCCTCGCGAGCGCGGCGGTGGCGTTCGCCTTCCCCTCGGCCTTCGACGAGTGGGGCGGAGTAAAACTGGTATCGCTCGTCGTCCCCGCCATCCAGGTCATCATGTTCGGGATGGGCACGACACTGTCGCTTGACGACTTCCTGCGCGTCGCCAAGCGTCCCTGGGCGGTGGCGACCGGCGTTACGCTCCAGTTCCTCGTGATGCCGCTGGTCGGCTTCCTCCTCGCGAAGTCGTTCGGCTTCTCCGGGGAGCTGGCGGCGGGATGCGTGCTCGTCGGGTCGGTGGCGGGCGGCACGGCGTCGAACGTAATCGCCTTCCTCGCGAAGGCGGACGTCGCGCTTTCGGTCACCATGACCTGCTGCTCGACCCTCCTCTCCCCTTTCCTGACGCCGGTGGCGATGAAGGTGCTGGCCGGATGCTTCGTGGAAATCGACGCGGCGAAGATGATGGTCGAGATCCTGAAGGTGGTGATCGTGCCAATCCTCGCGGGCGGAATCGTCCATCGGCTGCTGCGGCGGCAGTTCGACGCGCACAAGGCGGCGTGCAACCGCGTTCTGTCCGTCCTTTCGATGACCGGCATCTGCTTCACCCTCATGGCGCTTACGGCACCGAGCAGGAGCGCCTTCGCCTCGGCGGGCGTGGCGATAGTCGCCGCCGCGATCATCCACAACACGGTCGGCTACCTGGGCGGCTACTGGCTGACGCGCCTCTTCGCGCGCTTCACCCGTCTTGGCGAAGTCGAGGCCCGCACGGTCGCGATCGAGGTCGGGCTCCAGAACGGCGGCATGGCCGGCGCACTTGCGATCGGCGTCCTCGGCAGCCCGGTGGCGGCACTGCCGGCAAACGTCTTTTCCATCTGGATGGACTTCTCCGGCTCCGTCCTTGCCAGCTTCTGGAGCCGTCGCCCGCCCATCCCGGCCGGCCAAAAATGACCTTGTCAGATTTCCGGGAGTGATTCTCCTTACTTGGCAGGACTCAAAATGCAAAGGAGGTCAACATGAAGAACGCCATAATCGTAGCAACTGCCATTCTTGCGGCGACGGTCTCGCTGGCCGACACCAAGACCACCTGGCGCGACGCACAGGGGCGCGTACAGGGGACGATCACCACCGACCGATACGGCAAGACCACCTACCGCGACTCGATGGGGCGGATCCAGGGCACGTCGACCACCGATCGGTACGGAAAGACCACCTACCGTGATTCGATGGGCCGCACGCAAGGCACCGTCACCACCGACCGATACGGCAAGACCACCTACCGCGATGCGATGGGCCGCACGCAGGGCACGAAGACGACCGACCGATACGGCAAGACCACCTGGCGCGACGCGCAGGGTCGCGTGCAGGGCACCGCCACCACCGACCGCTACGGCAAGACTACCTACCGCGACGCGCAAGGGCGAATTCAGGGCACGAAAACGGTGAAGTGATCCGAGGTGCCCTTCCCTACGCGGCCGACGGGCAGTAGACCTCGTCATGCTGGCTGAGATCCAGGCCGGCGGCCTCGCAAGGCGGCGAGACGCGCATTCCCGTCAGGCGGTTGGTGACCCAGTAGAGCAGCATGCTGACGACGAAGGTGTAGACGATGACGATCGCGACACCGGCGACGGCGGCGACGAACTCCATGAAGCCCGCGTGCGTCCACGCGATGAGGCCGGTCCGGGCGAACACGCCGGTGAACACCGTCGCCACGATACCGCCCACGCCGTGGGTGGGGA
>Ga0310786_10011621_pt1 | contig 10968 bp, 7 predicted proteins | sample AusTroGonzalo_MG_FD_203881 | JGI IMG/M metagenome (GOLD analysis project Ga0310786, IMG submission 203881) | Bovine rumen microbial communities from tropical cattle in Woodstock, Queensland, Australia - Gonzalo_03 (v2) (version 2) | ecosystem: Host-associated > Mammals > Digestive system >...
TTGACCGTCAGGATATGGTCATTAACGGCGGACGGATATTCGATGCCAAGTATGACCGCCGCCACAAGCTGGACATAACCTGCAGCTACAAGTTCAGTGACAGGTTTGACATGTCGGCCACATGGCTGTTCGAAACAGGAAACTGCGGCACCATCTACACCCAGTACTACAACTCCGGCAACCTGATTGATGATGGCCATAGATACAGGACCTCCACATTGGGCTATTATGACAACCGCAACAATTTCAGGCTAAGACCAACACACAGGCTTGACCTGGGATTCAACTGGCACAGGAATTTCAGTGACAGGGTAAAGCGTACTATCAACCTGAGTATTTACAATGCTTACAACAACATGAATCCTTTCCTGGTCTATGTATTTACGGAGAGCAAAAAAGAGAACAACGAATATAAGGAAGAGCGTACGCTACGCCAGCTGACACTCTTCCCTATCCTTCCGTCAATAAGTTACACCGTATCTTTCTAAGGCTATGAAACAGTATAGAATTATCATATCGGCAATTACAGCATTACTCATTACCGCATGCGTCAATGACATTGAGTACAAGGGTCCCGATGGCAAAAGGATGCTCATTGTCAACAGCATAACCCCTGCCGGCCAGGTTCCGGTTTTTGAGATGAGCCACAGCGCGTTCTTTCTGGATTCATACTATACCGGCAATGTGCTTGACAACGGTGTGGACGTAACCGTAAACATAAACGGGCAGGCCAAATCCGCCGCTTATGTTGACTCTCTTAAGGGATATACTGACGGCCGTGTCTTGAACCAGGGTGATATCATATCGGTACAAGCCAATCATCCCCAATATGGGACAGTTTATGCTACCGATACCGTGCCATACGGCCAGAGTTGCATTGTTACAGGATATAAAAAGGAATATGTGCCCGGAAAGACCATAGGTGAAATGTTTGACTGGTTCAGAAAAAGGAACCCTATAACAGCTGATTCCGTATGGGTTGTAGATGTTGAGATTGGAGAGCGCAAGAACATAACAGATTACTATATCCTGACCATTGAGCCCACCATGACCTACTCCAGGTTCAATGACACCCTAGGCGACTATGAGACAATAACAGACACCATCCACTACAAGATACCGGCCAACACCAAGATTATACTTGGACAGGCAAGCGCCGCCACAGCCCTATTGGAAGACACCGAGGCCGACAGCCAGCTGGATCACGGCCTGGGTTTCTTTATCTTTGATGACCTGTACATTAAAGAAAACAACAAGGTTAGCTTTGACTTTATCATGGAAAAGCCCGACACTCTTGCCTACATTTATACTTATGATAAAGACAGCACAATCATTGATACCAAGTCCTATTCCATAGCCGATAAGATAAAGGATGAGGTTATCTATAATGCCGACATAAAGCTCTACACCCTATCCCGTACATATTATTACTACCACAAATCCGCTACAGATTTCAAAAGCACCACCGTAAACTTCATGTCTGAACCAGTAACCGTCCTTCACAACGTAACAGGCGGTGCCGGCATCCTGGCCACCTACGTATCAGCAGCACCTGTCATCAGCTACACCTATTGCAACTGGCGGTGATACTCAGTCACTTGAGGATCTTGTAGCGGGCGAATTTAAGGAGTAGGGTTTTCTCTCCTACGTTAAGGAACTTGATACGGGCCTTGGTATTGTCACCTGAGCCTTCTACAGAGATAACGCTGCCTATACCGAAACGCTCGTGCTCTATCACATTACCCACTTTCAGGGCCGATGACTGAGCCGGTGCGGAGTCACGAAGCATGGATTCGGTTACTTTCTGGAACGTGCCGTTGGGGACGGTTCTTTTTGGCTCGAAAGAAGGTTTCCTTTCAAACGTCTTATTCTGATTCGAGCCAAAGAGAACCGTCCCCAATGGCACGTTGCTGTTGCTCCAAGATGATTTGATGCCTTCACTTGACATATTGAGGTAACGCGAATCTATGTCCTTTAGGAACCTGCTGGCAGTACAGAAATCCACATTGCCATAACGGAAACGCGTGGTTGCAAAAAGCAGCGTCAGATACTTGCGGGCGCGGGTCATGGCCACATATAACAGCCTTCTCTCCTCCTCTATCTGCCGCTCGTCATCACCGCACATGTCACTGGGGAACAGGTGTTCCTCCAGGCCCACTATGAACACGGCATCAAACTCCAGGCCTTTTGCCGAGTGAACGGTCATTAACGTAACCTTCTCAACATCCTCTTCGGTTTCATTATCCTGATCTGTCATCAATGAAACCTCGCTCAGGTAATCACGCATAAAGAGTTGGTCGTTTCCCTCTTCCTGACGTTCCTTGCAGAATTGTGCTATGTTATTCATCAGTTCTTCCACATTCTGCAGACGGCCCTCACCCTCAACGGTGGTGTCAGACCTCAGTTCATGCATAATGCCGGTTTCACTTACGATACGATCTGCCAGTTCCTTCGCGGTATGCGTGGATGCATCGGCCATGAAACTCTCCAGCATCTTACAGAAACCTGACAATCTGGATGCTGTGCCTGAATTCACATCCAGACTGTATTGGGCGGGATTGCTGACAACAGTCCAAAGACTCACCCCATTCTCCATCGCCACAGAAAGAATCTTGCCAATGGTAGTCTGTCCAATTCCTCTAGCTGGATAGTTTATTATGCGCTTGAAAGCCTCTTCGTCATTTGGGTTCACGCTCATGCGGAAATAGGCAATCACATCTTTTATCTCCTTACGCTGGTAGAAAGACAAGCCACCATATATCTTATAAGGAAGGCCACGTTTGCGCAGCGATTCCTCAAACGCACGTGACTGGGCATTGGTGCGGTACAGTACGGCCATCTGACTCCATGGCACATCATTGAAAGTATGCAGGTCAAGCAAACGGTTTACCACCATCTCGCTCTCCTCCTTATCAGAATGGGCGCACAGCACCTTTATCTTGTCGCCCTGCTCATTTTCCGAGAACACTCTCTTGGAAATCTGGGCATGGTTCTTGCATATAAGACTGCCGGCCGCCTCAACTATGGTCTGAGTGGAGCGGTAGTTCTGCTCCAGTTTGAACAGCTTTGAATCAGGATAGAGCTTGGAGAACTTGAGCATGTTGTCCAGATTGGCTCCGCGAAACGAGTAGATGCTCTGCGCATCATCGCCAACCACACAGACATTGGCTCCGTTTCTTGTAAGCTGCCACACTATGCAGTGCTGGGCATAGTTCGTATCCTGATACTCATCCACCAGAATATGCCTGAATGTAGTTCCGTAACGCTCCAACACATCAGGGTTGTCGCGGAACAGTATGAAAGTATTGAGCAGCAGGTCATCAAAGTCCATGGCATCGGACTGACGGCAACGCTGTTCGTAACGTTCGTATATCTTGCCGACCATGGGTATGCGCTTAAGCTGGTCAAATTTATAAATATCGGAGTTCTGGAGATAACCTGATGCCGTTATCAGACGGTTCTTGGCGTTCGATATGCGATTCTGCACCACACTGGGCTTATAAGTCTTGTCATCAAGCTGCATATCCCTGATAATGGATTTTATCAGGTTCTGGCTATCCTGTTGGTCATATATGGTAAAATTCGATGTATAACCGATACTGGCGGATTCAGAACGGAGTATCCTGCTGAATATGCTGTGGAATGTGCCCATCCAGAGATAGCGGGCACGGTTCTCACCCACACGGGCGGCTATGCGCTGTTTCATCTCTCCGGCCGCCTTGTTTGTAAAGGTGAGCGCCAATATGGCCCAAGGCTCTACGCCCTCCTCAAGCAGGTGGGCAATCTTGTATGTAAGCACACGTGTCTTTCCGGAACCGGCGCCTGCAATGACCATACTGTCGCCCTCTGTATAGAGAACGGCATCTCTCTGGCTTGGATTAAGTTCCTGCTGGTAATCTATCATAATATGTAAATCTTTGCGAACGCGAAGTTACAAAATCACATTCTTTTAATTATCTTCGTAGCGTAATAAGAGACAATGAGTTTTCAACAACTGTTCCCGCTTACTGACAGCATCTGGATCTGCTTTGTAGTCCTGACGCTGGTTCTTTTTGTACCTATGCTCTGCAAACGGCTACGTTTCCCGCAGATAGCAGGACTGATTGTTACAGGCACGCTCATAGGTCCGGGACTGCTGGACATACTCCATATTACCCCTGAGATACAGTTCTTCAGCCGCATAGGACTGCTCTTCATTATGTTCTTTGCCGGTCTTGACATTGACCTGGAGGAGATGAAGCGCAACAAGGTTTGGGGTATAATATTTGGCGTGACCACATTTACCCTGCCCTGGGCTCTGTGCTACGTGGCCGGACTGTACATCCTTGGCCTTTCCGCACGCTCGGCAGCCGTCACCGCCTGCATCATGGGCTCTCACACCCTAATATCCTATCCCATTATAAGCCGATACGGACTGGGACGCCGCAAGAGCGTTACAATATCGGTGGCAGGTGCTCTTGTAGCCATCCTGCTGGCGCTTATAGTATATGCGGTTATGATGTCCACAAATGGCAATGCAAACTTTAACCCACTCTGGTTCACCCTTAAGATAGCCGTCTATCTCACTGCCGTCATTCTTGTCTATCCGCGCATGGCCCGTACATTCTTCCACCGCGTAACAAACAGTTTCTCACACTTCCTGTTCGTGATGATACTGCTGGCGCTCAGTTGCGGACTGGCACAGATAATAGGGCTTGATTCGATTGTAGGCGCATTCCTGGCAGGCATTGTCCTAAACCGCTACATCCCCAAGTCATCACCACTGATGAACCGCCTGGATTTTGTAGGCAACACTTTGTTTGTGCCACTGTTCCTGCTGGGAACCGGTATGATGATAGACCTGTCCGGCATGACCGGCAACTGGATGTTCCTGACAGCCTTTGCCGTACTTTTCATAGTAGGAACCATCGGGAAATGGATGGCCGCCCTGCTGGCGCAGAAAGCGAACGGATTCTTGCGCAATGACCGACGTATAATATTCGGCCTAAGCGAATCACATGCAGCAGGTGCACTGGCAATTGCCATGGGAGCATACGCAGGCGGATTGATGGATAATACCATACTCAGCGCAACAGTTCTGATAGTGCTGTTCTCATGCATATTGAGCAACATAATAACCGAGAACGGAGCATTGGCCCTGCATCAGACTGAACAAGCCGATATAACCGATGCCGAATCACGCCTGATGGTGATGCTTACCGGCTCCAACACCCTTCAGGCGCTGATGGACACCGCCATAACGCTATACGACAGACACAGCCCGGAACTGGTGGGACTTTATGTGACCATAAACGGAGAACACGCCCCCAAATACCTTCAGGACGGTAAAGGCCGTCTGGAAGAGGCATCAAAGATAGCAGCATCGGCCGATGTACCGTTCGTGACCCACAACCGTCTGGGGAACAACATAATAGACAGCATAATACACGCATCAAACGAGTTCGGGACAGATCGCATGCTTATGGGGCTGCCGCTGCGGCTCAACATTGACCTGCCGTATCTGGATAACATAATTAGCCCGCTTAATGACAGATTCCACGGCCAGATAGTCCTTCAGCGTTTTGTCACTCCCATGAACACCATTCGGCGCATAGTGGTGCTGGTTCCAGGCCCGGTCCTTCAGGATGACGCGTTTGAGAAGTGCATGGCAAGCATCTATAACCTGACAATGGCCATGGGTTGCGCAACCGAGTTCTACGGCAAGGACCAGCCCATATCGGCTGTACGCGGCACAGGATTCAATTTCTCAAGCGGAAGAGTGCTCTACAATGAGGTCAGTGAGACAGCCGACATGCACTGGGTAATAAGCGGTCTTAAGCAAGACCATCTGCTCATGATTGTAGGCCCGCGTGACAGTGAAAGCCATGCCAGCCGCGCATTCCGCCACCTATACGAGCGCATACACATGCCTGAGACAGATTTCTCTACCATGCTGCTGTTCCCCGAGACCCAGACAGTTAAAGGTAAGGAGGAGGCCACGCTCCGCACTGAGCGGGATTTCCTTAAGATGTTGAGAATGTAATTAAGTATCAATTTGCAGTATAATCAAAAATAAAGCCCTCTGTTGAGGGCTATATTTTTGATGCGACCGAAGGTCGCCATTATTCCGAAAGAATAAAAGAAGGTCTAGTGATTTTCAAATCATTTGAAAATAAGCTGTGCAAAGTTGTAAAGGCCATACTTCCAAACAGTGAAGTTGTGACCTTCGTTAGGATAGTTGATAAGAGTGCAGGGGATTCCATTCTCGTCGCAGAAAGCCTTAAGCTGTGTGCTGTTGCCAATAAGGCCGTCGGCGCCACCACATACCATCCACAGGAGCTTGTTCTCCTTCTTAACCTTCTCAACATCAGGAATGAGCTGAGCGGCACGCATTGTATTTGGAGCTGATGAGAAACCACCTACATAAGCGAACTTGTCCATGTTGCTTAGACCAAAGTTCAGAGACTGGCCGCCACCCATTGACAGACCGGCGATAGCACGATGATCCCTGTCAGTATATACACTGAAGTTCTTCTCAATGTAAGGAATAAGGCTACCGATGAGATCCTTGTCAAACTCACCGAAAGCACCTGCTGAACCCATACCACCTGCACGTGAATCATCCTTTGCAGCACGGCCGTTAGGCATAACCACGATCATATCGGCCACCTTACCATCGGCATAAAGGTTATCCATGATGATATTGGGTACGCCTCCGTCATTCATCCATTCCCACTCGTCACCACCAATACCGTGAAGCAGATAGAGAACACCGAATTTCTTCTTGCCGTCATAACTTGCAGGAAGATAAACGTTAGCCTTACGTGTTGTGCCTACTGACTCAGACTGATACTCGATGAGTTTTACAGTACCTTTCTTGACACCTGCACGCTCTTTGTCATAGCCATCGGGAGCTGCCTTATACTCATCAAACTTGACATTGGTCTGCTGCTGTCCGCCAAAGCCGCCGAAACCGCCGCCAAAACCGCCGCCAAAACCACCGCCCATCATCGGGAAATTGGGCTCCTGTGCGCTGGCACCTGCTGCTACGAGGGCCAGTGCTACTGTAAACAATACTTTCTTCATTTAATATTTAATATATGATTAACAATATATTCACATTAACAGATATAGCCTTAAAAGCCATATGTTAAAGATATATTGAAAAAAAACATATATTTGCATCAAAAAATCACCTTAATAATATGAAAGTAACACTGATTGGAGCATCTGGATTTGTAGGAACAAGACTGATGGACCTTATGAAAGAAAACCATCAACTTAAGAATATTGACATACAATCCAGTCATTTTTTTCCTGAATTCACTGTAACAGGTGATGTCCGGAACTTTTCTTCAATCAATAACATATTGATAAAAACTGATTTGGTTGTTCTATTAGCAGCCCAACATAGGGACGATGTAACCCCTGCTTCCTTGTATTATGATACCAATGTAGAGGGTATGAAAAACGTGTTGAAAGCTATGGAATGTAATGGAATTAAAAGAATAGTATTCTTCTCATCCGTTGCAATCTATGGATTAAACAAGGAGAATCCTAATGAGGACACCCATGCTGCCCCTTTCAATCATTACGGAAAATCAAAATGGCAAGCTGAACAAGTATTACAGGGATGGTATAAGACACACCCTGACTGGAATATTGACATTATACGTCCAACTGTTATTTTTGGAGAAAGGAACCGCGGCAATGTTTATAACCTCCTACATCAATTGGAATCTGGCCGTTTCATGAGAGTTGGTAAAGGCACCAATGTCAAATCAATGGCATATGTGGGCAATGTTGTGGCATTTGTCAAATACATGATTGAAAACATCACCCAAGGGTACAATGTGTTCAACTATGTTGATAAACCCGATTTTAATATGAACCAACTTACAGAACTAGTCTGCAACAAACTGGGTAAAAAAATCCCATCAGTCAGATTACCATACTGGTTAGGGATGGCGGGAGGTTATTTCTTTGACGCATTAGCATTCATAAGCAGAAAGAAACTGGCAGTAAGTTCTGTCCGTGTAAAGAAATACTGTGCAACAACACAGTATGACGCAACCAAGGCACACAATACAGGTTTTATTCCACCATATACCTTACAGGAAGGCCTTACAAGAACCTTGGAATTTGAATTTATACATCCACGGACGGATGAAATATCTTTTGAATCAGAATAATCAATGCCATTTTTTGACAACGTTGATAATGCTATCAGCCATTGAGCGGTCAATAGATTGGCGCCTATAACCATCTCTGAAACTGTCACGCATTTCAAATCTTAACGAGTAGTTCCTCACCCCGTCAACCAATCCATCTATATCATTAGGGCTATATAGAATGTGATTAGGAACATTTTTTTCTATGAATTGTCTGGCATATCCTGCCACTCCTGCTATGATTGGCTTGTCAAATGCACCATACTCAAATATCTTTGAAGGCAACACTTTCTTGAAACAATCAAGATCATTCAACTGTAGAAACAAGAAATCCGAAGCAATATAATATTTTATGATATCTTCACGCTTGACAGGAGGAATAAGTTCAACGTTGATAACTCCTAATTCCTTAATACGTTCTTTCAAAAGCGGTAACGTTCCACCGTCACCGATAATTCTGAAATGATAATCATCCCCCAATCTCTGTGCCGCATCTGGGATAACCTTATCCAGACTTTGCCCCGTTCCTATATTTCCAGCGTAAGTTATAATGTAAGGTTTCTTCCTTTTTTCCGTACAAGCCTTACCTGATTCCAGAAAGATATCATCAATACCATTTGTATAAAATGAGTATTCAGGATATGGGTACTTGTCAAAATATGGCTTAAATCCTTCAGAAATCAGATTGATATGTGTGGCTTTAGAGAATGTATATTTTTCAATCTTAGACATCATCCATACAAGAGAGCGCCCTAAAGCTTTTTTGTCACCAAAAATATCGCCAAGATTATCCACAAACAAATCCCTAATATCAAGATAAAGCGGACAATTGTTCCGGTATGACATCCTTCTCCCCAAGAAAGCTGTAAATAGTTTTGCAGATGAGGCATAAACCAGATCATACTTTTCTTTACGGACTTGTTTGCGTACTCCATGATAATATGAAGTAAAAGCTTTAACCTGTCCTTTCATGCCGTTCCCATGTTTAGGAATAGGCAACCTGGTTATTCTATAGTTAACACCGTTCTCGCTTAAAGGTACATCAACAGAATATGAAGAATATCTGTTAGGAACTGTTGAAATAACATGTACACTGTCATCCTTTCCAAGATGATTCAGCAATTCATGAAAAAGATGCGAATTCCTGAAAGCACACGCACCTAGATCTGGTTCAAAAGAGTATGAAAGAAACAGAATCTTCATCGTTATCAACACTTGGTCTTTATTCTCATAACGAAAACAAACAACCTTTGTTATGATTGTCGAAAACTATTCCGTTAACTGATAAAAGGAAGCTTGAATACGCCGCAGAAATCAATGACCTCAACATCCTTGCGATAATTCAATGCAGCAAACTCCCGGTGGTTTACCAGAAACGCCACGATGTCAGCCTTTTCATATGCATTCTTATAGTTTGTCAAAGCAAAACGTGAATGTGACATGATATTTGGCTCTACAATCATCAACGAGTCTGAAGTAACTGATTCTGAAACCTGGCAGGCTATCTCCATTGCCGGACTCTCCCTAAGGTCATCAATATTTGGTTTGAAAGCAAGTCCCATAAGCGCTGTCACGGGTTTACGGCCATTGGCTTTCTCAAATTTCATTATCTGTGACAGAATCTGCCCGGCACACCACTCAGCCTTATAGTTATTTGTTTCACGAGCCTGTGCAATCAACTTGGACTCATCTGGAAAATCAGCTGTAATGAAATACGGATCCACAGCTATGCAGTGACCTCCTACTCCACATCCGGGCTGAAGTATATTGACACGCGGATGCTTATTGGCAAGCTCTATAAGTTTCCATACATTTATTCCGGCCTTAGCACAAATCAGAGACAGTTCATTGGCAAATGCGATCTGAACATCACGCGATGCATTCTCCGTTAGCTTGCACATCTCAGCAGTACGACTGTCTGTGGAATGAAGTGTACCCTGTACGAACTTGGAGTAAAACTCTTTTGCTTTCTCCGTAGATTCAGGATTGATACCGCCAATGACACGGTCATTATGAATCAACTCATATGACACATTTCCCGGCAAAACACGCTCAGGACAATATGCCATATAAATCTTTCCTTTCAATTCCGGACGCTCCGAAAAAATAACATCACGCATCTTTTCTGTAGTCCCCACAGGCGATGTAGACTCAATCACAAATAAATCACCAGACTTAAGTAACGGTAACACGCTTCTAGTAGCTGCCTCTACATACGATATATCAGGTTCATGGTTACCCTTAAACGGAGTCGGGACCACAATGAAATAAGCGTCAGAGAGTTGAGGTTTGGTATAAGCCTTTAGACTGCCATTGGAAACAACTTCCTTAAGCATCTTATCCATATCAGGCTCAACTATATGCAGACGCCCTTCATTAGTAACCTTGACAATTTCCGGATTTATGTCCGTTCCGGCTATTTCAATACCATGCTTTGCAGCTATTATAGCGGTTGGAAGACCTATATAACCTAAACCTATGAAATTTGCTTTCATATAATGGATTCTACAGTATTAATACACATTCCTATTTTATATTTCAAAGGTACAAAAAACATACAATAGGAGTAGCATGTAATTGTTTTTTATGAAACATATTCTAAAAATAATCTGAATAACAATAGATTTTAGACCAAAATAATAGTATTTTTGTCATATACAATATGATAGTATGAAGAAGAAAAAAAACGTAGTTTGCGTATTTGGTCATTTCGGTTCAAAACAAATTCCATTGAATGGACAAAGTATTAAGGCAGCTGTTTTAGCTGAATACATGGAACACAAATATGGTCCAGGCAAGACAATGAGAACTGATACCA
>Ga0310786_10011622_pt1 | contig 10966 bp, 8 predicted proteins | sample AusTroGonzalo_MG_FD_203881 | JGI IMG/M metagenome (GOLD analysis project Ga0310786, IMG submission 203881) | Bovine rumen microbial communities from tropical cattle in Woodstock, Queensland, Australia - Gonzalo_03 (v2) (version 2) | ecosystem: Host-associated > Mammals > Digestive system >...
ATTTTTTTATTTTCCTCAACTTTTCTAATATTACGTGCAAAATCAGTTCCTTCCTTTATTAATAATATAGATGCCCAGCGCAGCCAGTCCGCCCGCCAGGGCATATTTCGCGTGAAACGTCTCGCCCAGACAGAGACACGACGTGACGGCACCCACCACCGGAATCAACGAGTTATAGATGGCCACGCGCCCCACGGGATTCACACTCAGCAGTTTGTTATAGAGCGCGAATCCAATGGCCGATATGGCGATGAGCAGCAGCAGACACACGATGCCCATCATGTTGACCTGAGGCAACGATCCACCCAGCATCAGTCCAGGCACGATGAGCAGCAGTCCGCCAATGGTCAGACTGTAGCCCGTGCCCACAAACACGTCCACCCTCCTACTCAGTCCGCGCGTCATCAAGTTCGACAGCGCCCCGCAGATGGCATTCAGGATAATCATGCCGTCGCCAATCCACGTAAACTGTCCACTGTCCGCCCCGCCGATGTTCAGTGCCATGATGCCACCAAAGCCCACGGCACAGCCCACAATCTTTCGCGAAGTCAGTTTGTCGCTCTTAAAACAGGCACACGCCAGCAGCACCACCAAGAACGTGCTCAGCGAGTTGAGGATAGCAGCCCTCGACCCCTCGCTGTGCGACATGCCCACATAAAAGAAGAAATAGTGCAGCGTGGTGTTCATCAGCGCAAAGGCCAGCACAAACCACCAGTCGCCCTTCTTGCCCGTGCTCATCGGGCGCCCGCCACTGCGCGCCACGGCCAGCACAATCAAGCCCGCCATAGCAAACCTGATGCCGGCAAACAGCATCTTGCTGCCCGTCATGTCGGCCGTGATGCCAAAGGCGCCGAAGCCCAACTTAATCAGCGGAAACGCCCAGCCCCACGCCATGGCCGCCGTCAGGGCAAACACCACCACCCATGCGGGTCGCTGAAAGATGCTGCCCTGCCCCGTTTTCGTCTCCAGGCCGTCCTTATGGCCTTGTATCATTGCCTCTTTTTCCATATTCGTTTTTGCGGTGCAAAGGTATGAATAAGCCCGCTAAATACCAAAAAAAACACGAAAAAACCGAGAAGATGACATCGCGAACATATTAAGTGACACATTGAACATTGTTATTCCGTTTTTTATGTCTACTTTTGCAGCCGGAATTGAGAAGAATAGAACATCTATGGAAATTACGAACTTAAAACCACGAAAGGGAGCAGGCACGCTTCGAATAGGCAACAGCGACGATTTGGTCGTTATCGACAACTTTGGCGGAATGCCTGCTGGCAAGATAAAACCCCTGGACCACGGCATCGTGTTCATCTGTACTGCCGGTGCGGCACAGTTCACCTGCGATGGCCAGGTCATCCAGATGAGCCAGGGCGATATGTTCCTTTTCATGGCCCATTCGGTGATGGAAAAGTTCATGTCCTCGGCCGACTTCAACTGCCGTGAGATATGGTTCTCGCGAGGCGAAACATGGAACATGAACATGTATGCCGACAGCAGTCTTTCCGACCTCCAGCTCCTGAAGCTCCACCCCAAGGTGACGCTCTCCGATGCCGATGCCGCCATGCTCAATTCCTACTACAACCAGTTGTGCCATCACATGCGCCACAGCGACCTCCCACTCTATCCCAACATCGTCCATTCCATCCTGGGCACCTTCCTCCTCGAGGTCCTTTCCCTGCTGCGTCGGGGCATCATCGCAGCCAGCGCCACGCCCGACGCCCCAGACACCAATCTCCACGGCAAGCAGTTGGCCGACCGCTTCATCCAGCTGGTCGAGCAGAGCGACGGGCGCATCCGCCGTGTCGACGAGTTTGCCCAGATGCTCAACGTCACGCCCAAGTATCTGTCCAAGTTGATAATGAAAACCACCAACCGCAAACCCAGCACCCTGATATGCTTCTTCACCTGCAAGGCCATTGAAAACCGCCTGCGCTTCACCGACATGACCATGCAGCAGATCTCCGACGACCTCAACTTCCCCAATGCCTCCTTCTTCGGCAAGTACTTCAAGGAGCATTCAGGCATGACGCCCATGGAGTTTCGCACCAAATACCAAAACAGCAAAGAGGAAATCTAAACACATATTCTTATATAATAATACACTAAAACAAAAATGACATTGATAAAAACCCTTTCAGGCATCCGCGGAACCATCGGCGGACACCCCGACGAATGCCTTAACCCGCTTGACATCGTGAAATATGCCACGGCCTTCGCCCAGTTTCTGGGCGCCCGAAAGATGGTCGTAGGGCGCGATTCCCGACCGTCGGGCCCCATGGTGCGCGACATCGTCGTGGGCACCCTCGTGGCCATGGGCTGCCAGGTGGTCGACATCGGCCTCGCCTCCACGCCCACCACAGCCTTTGCCGTGCGCGCAGCCCATGCCGATGGCGGCATCATCATCACCGCCTCGCACAATGCCCAGAACTGGAACGCCCTCAAACTCCTCAACAGCCAGGGCGAACTGCTCTCTGCCCCCCATTGCTCCCAGGTGCTCAGCATGGCCCACGAAGGCCGTTTCCATTATGCCGAGGTCAGTCAGTTAGGAAAGGTTATCGATGATCAGCATTTCGACGCCTCGCACATCAACGCCGTGCTCCGCCTCCCCCTTGTCAATGTCGAAGCCATCCGCCAGCGCCGTTTCCGCGTGTGCGTCGATGCCGTCAACTCCGTGGGCGCCACCCTCCTGCCTCCCTTTCTCCAGGCCCTCGGCATCGACTACGAGATGCTCAACACCCAGTGCGATGGCCATTTCCCCCATCCTCTCGACTTCAACGAACGCAACCTTCAGGGCATCACCGACCGCATGAAGAAAGACCATTTCGACCTCGGCATCGTGGTCGATTCCGATGTCGACAGCCTCACCATCGTCTGCGAGGATGGCAGCATGTTTGGCCAGGAATACGTGCTCGTGGCCGTGGCCGACTATGTGTTGAGTCACACCCCCGGCAATGTCGTCAGCCACCTCAGCAACACCCGCGCCCTGCGCGATGTCACCCAGCAGCGTGGAGGCCACTATTTCGCCTCGGTCGTGGGCGAGCCCAACCTCACCCAGAAAATGAAAGAAGTAAATGCCATTATCGGTGGCGATGGCAATGGCGGCATCATCTATCCCCAGAGCCATTACGGTCGCGATGCACTCGTAGGCATCGCCCTCTTCCTCAGCACGTTGGCCCAGCAACAAACCACCGTCAGCCAACTCCGCGCCACCTTTCCCAATTATAGCATCGTCAAGAACCACATCGACCTCACCGCCGACATCGATGTCGACACCATCTTCCATGAAGTAAAGAAGCGCTTTGTCCACGACGTCAGCGCCTCCATCACCGACATCGACGGCCTCAAGATCGACTACCCCGACCGATGGGTCCACCTGCGCAAATCGAACACCGAGCCCGTCATCCGCGTCTATAGCGAAGCCCAGACCATCGAACATGCCGACGACCTGGGCAATCAGCTCATGCGTTACTTCTACGACCTCCGTCGTTCCGTCAGTCGTTAATAAAGCTCTTCGTCGTCATGTCATAGTAGAGCGCCTCCAGTTCCTGCAGTGTCAGTTTCTCCACCGAGTGCTCAATGATGCGAATCAGCTCGTCGCGCCTGTGCTCGTCCGTCTGGTTGAATCTGTTCATGTATGCCATAATCGAAAAATTTCTGCAAAGGTACAAAAATTCCCACTCATTGAGGCATGGGTGGGAAGAAATTAAAAAAGTTTCATTATTATACCGAAATTTGGTATCGTGACTACCAACACTTGGTAGGCAGGCTACCAATGCTTGGTACTGTGGCTACCAACGCTTGGTAGTGTGGCTACCAAGGCTTGGTACTGACGCTACCAAACCTAGGTACGAGATATGGCATTATCATCTTAAATCATGAAATAGATACTTTATATTTAACATTTGACCGCAAAGCTACGAAAAATCGAAGAAAAAATAGTACCTTTGCAGTCATGAATCAGTATGTTAAAATCTTGCGTTCTGCTTTTGTGGCAGGACTTTGTATTTCTGTGGGCTGTGTGGTGAACCTCCGCGTGGGGGGTGTGGCCGGCGCCTGTCTGTTCTCTTTCGGTCTGTTGGCCGTTCTTCACTATCAGTTGAAACTCTATACCGGCACGGCGGGATTCATTCGCGCCAAGGGCGACTGGACAATGCTGGCGGCGGTGCTGCTGGGCAACATCCTGGGCTGCGGCGTGTGCGCCATGGCCTTGAGCTATGCGCAGCCCGACATCCTGCCGCCCGACATGGCTATTGTGGAATCGCGACTGGCAAAGGGTCCCCTGCCCTGCTTTCTGCTGGCCATTGGCTGTGGCTTCATCATGACCACCGCCGTGCAGTTTGGCCGCGAGGGGCGATTCCTGCCCTTGCTGTTTGGCGTGCCGGTGTTCATTCTGTGTGGCTTCACCCACTCGGTGGCCGATGCCTTTTATTTCATGGCGGTGCCCGAGATGATAGGGCCCGAGCTGCTGACGATTTATGTGGCCGAGGTGCTGGGCAACTTCGTGGGGTGCAACGCTTATAGATTACTGGTGGAAAAATCTGTCCCGTTCGTGCAAAAATGAACGGGATTTTTTGTATCTTTGCAGGCAAAACAACAATCAATGAAAAAAGCACTCTTTTCGATATTCCTTCTGCTGGCCTCGATGGCGGCATGGGCTCAATCGCCGAAGCACGAGGTGAGGGCTGTGTGGATGACGACCATCGGCGGCATTGACTGGCCTCACTCCTATCAGGCCGACGCCCAGAAACGTGAGATGACGCGCACGCTGGACCAACTGCAGGCGGCGGGCATCAACACGGTGATTGTGCAGACGCGCGTGAGGGCCACGACAATCTATCCCTCGGACATGGAGCCGTGGGACGGATGCATCACAGGCACGCCGGGCAAGAAGGCGCAGTACGACCCGCTGAAGCTGTGGATTGACGAGTGTCACCGCAGGGGCATGGAGTGCCACGCATGGGTGGTGACCATCCCGGTGGGAAAATGGAACAAGCTGGGGTGCAAGCAACTGCGACAGAAATATCCGAAGCTGATTAAGAGGATTGGCGAGGATGGCTATATGGACCCCGAACAGAAGGAGACGGGCGACTACCTGGCGCGCATCTGTACGGAGATTGTGAGGGGCTACGACGTGGACGGCATCCACCTGGACTATATCCGCTATCCTGAGACGTGGAAAATCAAGGTGACAAGGGCGCAGGGTCGGGCCTACATCACGGACATTGTGCGCAAGGTGAACCGCGCGGTGAAGAGTCTGAAGCCGTGGGTGAAGCTGACGTGCTCGCCCATTGGTAAGCACGACGACCTGCAGCGCTACCGTGCGGGGGGATGGAACGCCCGCACCACGGTGTGTCAGGATGCGCAGGCATGGCTCAAGGAGGGACTCATGGACGGACTGTTCCCCATGATGTATTTCCAGGATAACAACTTCTTCCCCTTTGCCATCGACTGGCAGGAGCAGAGCAACGGGCGCACGGTGGTGCCCGGACTGGGCATCTACTTCCTGGACCCGAAGGAGGGCAAATGGACGATGGATCAGGTGACGCGACAGATGAACGTGGGGCGCGACCTGGGCATGGGTCACTGCTTCTTTCGCACAAAGTTCCTGCTGGACAACGTGAAGGGCATCTACGACTTTACATGCCGCTTTAACCGCACACCGGCACTGGTGCCGCCCATGACGTGGGCTGGACAGCAGGCGCCCACGGAGCCCGCGGAACTCACGCTGAAGGGCAACACCCTGAGTTGGCAGGCGGCTCGCGACAGGAGCGACGCGCCCTACCTATTATATAATATATATGCAAGCGAGGATTTTCCGGTGGACGTGACGAAGGCGGAAAACCTGATGGCCATGAGGGTGACCAGGACGGACCTGCTGGTGCCGAACAACGGGCGCATGAACTATGCGGTGACGGCGATGAACCGCTATGGCATGGAGAGCACACCGGCGCAACTGCTGATGAACGCGGGCAGGCGCTATGCCGCCCCAACCATCAGCCGCACGGACGGACGACCCGTGGCGCTGCCCCAGAAGGGTGCGGTGCTCGACGCGGAATATGTGGTGATCGAGACGTTGGACGGACGACAGGTGGCGCTGCGCCCCTACTCTACGCTGCTCAAGGTGGACGACCTGCCCAACGGCATCTATCAACTGCGCTCGCTGGGCCGCAAGGGCCGCAACCACCGCATCGGCTTCTTCAGCATCAAACGCTGACCATATTCTGCATAGATATTAGCATCTTATTCAAACAAGGCCTTATTTTGCAAAAATATGCAAACGAGGGCACGGAATATCAAGATTTCTTAGTATCTTTGCAACCAATTGACATAAAACCCTAAAAACAAAAAATGAACACAAAGAATCTTAAGAAGGTGCTCGTACTCGGTTCGGGCGCGCTGAAAATCGGACAGGCTGGCGAGTTTGACTACTCTGGCTCGCAGGCCCTGAAAGCCCTGCGCGAAGAGGGCATCAAGAGTGTGTTGGTGAACCCTAACATCGCCACCATCCAGACCTCGGAAGGCATTGCCGACCAAGTGTATTTCCAACCGGTCAACGCACATTTCGTCACGGAAATCATCAAGAAGGAACGCCCCGACGGCATCCTCCTGGCTTTCGGTGGACAGACGGCCCTGAACTGTGGCACGGAACTCTATCTGAACGGCACGCTGAAGGAGTATGGCGTGGAGGTGCTGGGCACCAGCGTGGAGGCTATCATGGACACCGAGGACCGCGACCGCTTTGTGAAGAAGTTGGACGAGATTAGCCTGAAGACTCCGGTGAGTCATGCCGTGGAGACGATGGACGACGCACTGAAGGCTGCCCGCGAGATTGGCTTCCCCATCATGATTCGCTCGGCCTATGCGCTGGGTGGACTGGGTTCGGGCATCTGTCCCGACGAGAAGGCCTTTGTGGAGTTGGCTGAGAGTGCCTTCACCTTTGCACCGCAGATTCTGGTGGAAGAGAGTTTGAAGGGCTGGAAGGAGATTGAGTTTGAGTGCATCCGCGACGCCAACGACCGTTGCTTCACGGTGGCTTCGATGGAGAACTTCGACCCGCTGGGCATCCACACGGGCGAGAGTATTGTGGTGGCACCTACGTGTTCATTGACCGAGGAGCAGGTGAAGATGCTGCAGGAGATTACCATCAAGTGTGTGCGTCACCTGAACATCGTGGGCGAGTGTAACATCCAGTTTGCCTTCAACGCCCAGACCAACGACTATCGCATCATCGAGATCAACGCACGCTTGAGCCGTTCGTCGGCACTGGCTTCTAAGGCTACGGGCTATCCCCTGGCTTTTGTGGCTGCCAAGATTGCGCTGGGCTATACGCTGGACCAGATTGGCGAGATGGGCACCACGTCGAGTGCGTATGTGGCCCCAAGCCTCGACTATATGATTTGTAAGATTCCGCGCTGGGACTTGACGAAATTCGCTGGCGTGAGCCGCCAGATTGGCTCGTCGATGAAGTCGGTGGGCGAGATTATGTCAATTGGTCGCTCGTTCGAGGAGATGATTCAGAAGGGTCTGCGCATGATTGGTCAGGGCATGCACGGCTTTGTGGGCAACGACCACACGAAGTTTGACAACCTGGACAACGAACTGGCCAACCCCACCGACCTGCGCATCTTTGCCATTGCACAGGCCTTGGAGGAGGGCTATACCATTGAGCGCATCGAGGAACTGACGAAGATTGACGTGTGGTTCCTGGAGCGATTGAAGCACATCGTTGACCTGAAGCACGAGCTGCAGAAGTTTGACAAGTTGGAGGACCTCTCGGACGAGCTGCTGCTGGAGGTGAAGCGTTGTGGCTTCTCGGACTTCCAGATTGCGCGCTTTGTGCTGAAGACGAAGTCGACCAACATGGAGAAGGAGAACCTGGAGGTGCGCAAACTGCGCAAGCAGCGCGGCATTGTGCCTTCGGTGAAGCGCATCCCCACGGTGGCATCGGAGCATCCGGAACTGACGAACTATCTGTACTTCACCTACACGCACGTGCCTGCCTTTGGCGACACAACGGGCGAGCAGTATAAGGCTGCACACGACATCACCTACTATAATAATGAGAAGTCGGTGGTGGTACTGGGCTCGGGTGCCTATCGCATTGGCTCGAGCGTGGAGTTCGACTGGTGTTCGGTGAACGCCATCAACACGGCACGCAAGTTGGGCTACAAGTCGATAATGATTAACTACAACCCCGAGACGGTGTCGACCGACTATGACATGTGCGACCGCCTGTACTTCGACGAGCTGAGTCTGGAGCGCGTGCTCGACGTGATGGACCTGGAGCAGCCGCGTGGCGTCATCGTGAGCGTGGGTGGTCAGATTCCTAACAACCTGGCCATGAAACTGCACCGACAGGGTGTGCCCGTGCTGGGCACCTCGCCCGTGGACATCGACCGTGCGGAGAACCGCGACAAGTTCTCGGCCATGCTCGACAAACTGGGCATCGACCAGCCTGCATGGCGCGCGCTGACGAGCTTCAACGACGTGAAGGAGTTTGTCGACAAGGTGGGCTATCCCGTGCTGGTGCGTCCGTCGTATGTGCTCTCGGGTGCTGCCATGAACGTGTGCTACGACGAGGAGGAGCTGCAGCGCTTCCTGAACATGGCTACCGAGGTGTCGAAGGAATTCCCCGTGGTGGTGTCGAAGTTTATGACGGAGACCAAGGAGATTGAGTTTGACGCCGTGGCCGACAAGGGCGAGGTGATTGAATATGCCATCTCGGAGCATGTGGAGTATGCGGGTGTGCACTCGGGCGACGCCACGATGGTGTTCCCTGCCCAGCACATCTATTTCTCGACCATCCGTCAGATTAAGAAGATTGCACATAAGATTGCTGCCGAACTGAACATCTCGGGTCCGTTCAACATCCAGTTCCTGGCTAAGAACCGCGAGGTGAAGGTGATTGAGTGTAACCTGCGTGCCAGTCGTTCGTTCCCCTTCGTATCGAAGATTCTGAAGCGCAACTTCATCGAGACGGCTACGAAGATTATGCTGGACGCGCCTTATCAGAAGCCCGAGAAGAGCGAGTTCGACATCGACCGCATTGGCGTGAAGGCCAGCCAGTTCTCGTTTGCCCGATTGCAGAATGCCGACCCTGTGTTGGGTGTCGACATGAGCTCTACGGGTGAGGTTGGCTGTCTGGGCGACGACCTGAACGAGGCTCTGCTGAACAGTTTGATTGCTACGGGCTACTCGATTCCGAAGGATGCCGTACTCATCTCTTCGGGTGGCGCCAAGGGCAAGGTGAGTCTGCTGGAGCCCGCCCAGCAGTTGGCGAAGAAGGGCTACACCATCTATGCCACCGCTGGCACGGCGAAGTTCTTCAACGACAACGGTGTGAAGGCCACGGCCGTGGCATGGCCCGACGAGCCTGGCCAGAACAACGTGATGGACCTGATTTCGCAGCACAAGGTGGGACTGGTGATCAACGTGCCCAAGAACCACACCAGTCGCGAGCTGACCAATGGCTATAAGATTCGTCGCGGTGCCATCGACCACAACATCCCCCTGATGACTAACGTGCGTCTGGCCAAGGCCTTTATCGAGGCTTTCACGGCCATGAGTCTGGACGACATCAAGATTAAGTCTTGGCAGGAGTACAACAACTAAGAAGCGTGACATAAGGTTTAGCCTCAAACACAAGAGGTTTAGCCTCATCACACTATAAAGACGGGTGCATCAGCAAACGATGCGCCCGTTTTTCGTATTCGTTAATGATGGTTAAATATTGGGGCAAATCCATTGCGGAACGAAAAAAAGTCCATATCTTTGCGATATCAAAATGATATCAATTTAAACTAACATTAAAATGATCAATTATGGAAACAAAAGAATTTGAGTTCAAAGGAATGGTGTTCAACGGATTCCTGATGTTGTTTGTCAACCTGCTGCTGTCGGTTATTGCTGTCGCTGGTATCGTGTTCAGCTTCATGCTGCTTGGAGATAATAACGGTAGTGGCTGGTCGCTGGGCTTCTTCATCCTGCTGACAATTGCTGTCATCATCATGTGGTGCGGCCATCTGCAGTTGGAACCCAACGAGGCGCGCGTGGCTACTTGGTTCGGTAAGTATGCCGGTACTTTCTCTCAGACGGGCTTCTATTGGATTAACCCTTTCTATGGCACCAAGAAGGTGAGTCTGCGTGCACGCAACCTGGACGCTGAGCCCATCAAGGTGAACGACAAGACGGGTAACCCCGTGATGATTGGACTGGTGCTGGTGTGGAAACTCAAGGATACCTATAAGGCGCTGTTCGAGGTGGACACTCAGACCATGGCCAGCGTTCAGGGTCAGGTGGGCACCGACATGCGCTCGGTGATGAACGCCCTGGAGCGCTTCGTCCGCGTGCAGAGCGATGCTGCCCTGCGTCAGGTGGCTGGTCAGTATGCCTACGACGACGAGGATAATAAAAGTCAGGAACTGACCCTGCGTGGCGGTGGCGACGAGATTAACGACCAACTGGAAGAGAAGTTGAACGAGCGTCTGGCTCTGGCTGGCATCGAGGTGGTAGAGGCTCGCATCAACTATCTGGCCTATGCACCCGAGATTGCTGCCGTGATGCTGCGTCGCCAGCAGGCTTCGGCCATCATCACTGCCCGCGAGAAGATTGTTGAGGGTGCTGTGTCGATGGTGAAGATGGCGCTGGACAAGCTGTCGAGCGAGGAGATCGTGGAACTGGACGACGACAAGAAGGCTGCCATGGTTTCTAACCTGCTGGTGGTACTCTGTGGCGACGACTCGGCTCAGCCCGTGGTCAATACTGGCACGCTGAATCATTAAGAATGGAGAATTGATAATTGACAATTGATAATTGACAATTGAGAATTGAGAATTTATGGCTGAAAAGAAATCCACTAAGAGTTTCATCCTGCGTGTTGACAGCGACACGATGGACGCGATAGAGGCTTGGGCTGCGGACGAGTTCCGCAGCACCAATGGCCAGCTGCAGTGGATCATTACTG
>Ga0310786_10011623_pt1 | contig 10965 bp, 6 predicted proteins | sample AusTroGonzalo_MG_FD_203881 | JGI IMG/M metagenome (GOLD analysis project Ga0310786, IMG submission 203881) | Bovine rumen microbial communities from tropical cattle in Woodstock, Queensland, Australia - Gonzalo_03 (v2) (version 2) | ecosystem: Host-associated > Mammals > Digestive system >...
GTTCGACTGTGTGAAGAACGACAAACCCGTCTATTTCCACTGCCACATTGGTGCCGACAGAACTGGTACTCTGGCTGTTATCCTTGAAGGTTTGCTCGGCGTTAACTTGAGCGATTTGTACAAGGACTACGAGTTGACGACCTTCTCTTATTATGAAACTCACCGCTATAAAGAGAATATTGACGGCATTCTGGAGTACATCAATACCCTCGAAGGCGAGACTTTGACGGATAAGTTCTACACTTATTGCCATACAGAACTTGGTTTGAGTGCTAAGGATATTGCCGATTTCCGCATGAAGATGCTGGGAACTCTCTACGATGCAGACGTGAAGAACGTTCTTAGCGAAGCTGCAAGCACCCAGACAACTTACCTTGATCTTAGCGATTACGATTTCGAGGCAGAGACTCTGACAGAGAACATGCCAGAAGGTTCCAACCTGCTTGTTGCAGTTTCTCCGGAATCGGGCATTACTGGACAGAACATCATCAACGATGGTGTCTGCGAAAGTCTTGTTCTGACTGATGGCGCAGATTTCGGCACACCTGCTCCTTTCACAGCTACACAAGTAAGCCTCACCACAAATGTGAAGAGCTACAAGACGCTTGTTCTTCCCTTCGAGACTGAAGTTCCAACAGGTTTTACCGCTGCGAATGCAGCTTCTCTGACTGGTACCACCATCAATCTCGAAGAAGTTACCAGCATTAGTGCTAATACTCCTGTGCTTGTTCAGGGCGAAGGAGCACTCGAACTGACTGCAACAAATGCAACAATTGCCGCAACTCCAGAAGAGGCTCTCACAAACGGACTCCTGCAAGGTACCTTCAAGAGCCTTCCTGCTCCAGTTGGTTCCTATGTTTTGCAGAACCAGAACAACGTGATTGGTTTCTATCAGGTTGCAGAGGTTCAGCCTCAAGTGCCTGCCTTCAGAGCCTATCTGAACGTTCCTGCTTCAGGCGTCAAAGTCTATACTTTCGGTAATGACGCTACAGGAATCAACGACCTTAACCTTGACTTGAACCCCAACGAGACCATCTTTAACCTCGCAGGTCAGAAGGTAAGCAAGGCCAAGAAAGGCGTTTATATCAGTAACGGGAAAAAGGTACTTTATTAAAATGTAGAGCTATGAAAAAATATATCAAACCAAGCATAGAGAGCCTTCAGGCAGAATGTTCACAGATAATCGCAGTCTCTATCATAGACGGAGGCTCAGCCGACAATTCCGAAGTTATGACGAAGGAAGACAACAGTTGGGATATCTGGGAAGAATAAACTCATAAACTCTCCAACAGGAAAGCCCCTTCTCTGCCCCTTTATCGAGGGAAGAGAGGGGGCTTCTGGTTTCATGAAATTCAACTTGGCGAGGACTTGTTGAAAACAACCCCAGTTACGATTGCAATCAGAACACGTTAAGTTGGCCAACGTAACACGTTAACTTTGCAAACGTAACGTGTTATGTTTTTCGACTTAACTAGGGATATGATTTTTCTCTTGCAGTTGCATTTCGGAACATTTCATTCGGCTCTTGAAATTTTCTCTAAAAAAAAGGCTTTCTCTCTTTGCAGTTTTTGGAAATATGTGTACCTTTGCATCCGAAAATTGAAAAATGATGTTGGTTAACTACTATATAACCGGGGCGCGGGGCGAAGAGATGATGCCATCTGGTTCCCACGTTTGTCTGGTTATTCAAAAAAGCCACTCTCGCTGTCATTTTTAGCGATTGTGGCTTTTCTTTTATATGTAAACAAAGGAACAAACAAATATAAAATAGAATAAGCATTATGAAACTGAAGAAAGTTCTCGTTTTAGGTAGCGGAGCGCTGAAGATTGGTCAGGCTGGCGAGTTTGACTATTCTGGCAGTCAGGCCTTGAAGGCTCTTCGCGAAGAAGGCATCTTCTCGGTGCTCGTCAATCCCAATGTTGCCACAATCCAGACAAGTGAAGGCATCGCCGATAAGGTTTATTTCCTTCCCATCACACCTTATTTCATAGAGGAAATCATTAAGAAGGAGCGTCCTGACGGCATTATGTTGGCTTGGGGTGGACAGACCGGCTTGAACGTTGGTACGGCTCTCTACCAGAATGGCGTGCTCGAGAAGTATGGCGTGAAAGTGCTTGGTACGAGCGTTGAAGCCATTATGAATACAGAGGACCGCGACCTCTTCGTCAAAGAACTTGGCAAAGTTGACCTGAAAGTGCCTACAAGTCAGGCTTGCGAAACACTCGACGAGGCCATCGCAACTGCCCGTCGAATCGGCTATCCCATCATGATTCGCTCGGCTTATGCACTTGGCGGTTTGGGTAGCGGCGTTTGTCCGGACGAGGAAACCTTCAAGGAAATTGCAGAAAGTGCCTTTACTTTCGCTCCTCAAGTGCTTGTGGAAGAGAGCCTGAAGGGTTGGAAGGAGATTGAGTTCGAGTGTATTCGTGACGCTAACGACCATTGCTTCACGGTTGCTTCGATGGAGAACTTCGATCCTCTCGGCATTCATACTGGCGAAAGTATCGTGGTAGCTCCCACTTGTTCGCTGAAGGACGAGCAGGTTAAGATGCTTCAGGAACTCACAATCAAGTGCGTTCGTCACCTGAATATCGTGGGCGAGTGCAACATTCAGTTTGCCTTCAATGCTGAAACAAACGACTACAGAATCATCGAGATCAATGCTCGTCTGTCTCGTTCTTCTGCTCTCGCAAGTAAGGCAACCGGCTATCCTCTTGCCTTTGTGGCTGCGAAGATTGCTCTCGGCTACACCCTCGACCAGATTGGCGAAATGGGAACTACGAATAGTGCTTATGTTGCTCCTTCGCTCGACTACTTGATTTGTAAGATCCCTCGCTGGGACCTCACCAAGTTTACGGGTGTGAGCCGCAAGATTGGCTCAAGCATGAAGTCCGTCGGCGAAATCATGAGTATCGGTCGTAGCTTCGAGGAAATGCTTCAGAAGGGCTTGCGTATGATTGGTCAAGGCATGCATGGATTCGTTTGTAACGATCATGTGAAGTTCGAGAACCTTGATGAAGAACTTGCCAATCCTACGGACCTTCGCATCTTCGCTCTTGCTCAGGCACTCGAAGAAGGCTATTCTGTGGAGCGCATCGAAGAGTTGACGAAGATAGATAAGTGGTTCATCGAAAGGATGAAGAACATCGTCGACTTCGAACATAAGCTGCAGACCTACAACGCGATAGAAGATGTTCCAGCCGATGTGCTTACCAAAGCAAAGATTCTCGGCTTTAGTGATTTCCAGATTGCTCGTTGTGTCCTCAATGTTCACACAGGCAATATGGAGAAGGAGAACTTGGCAGTTCGCGCTTATCGCAAGAAGCTCGGCATCCTGCCTACTGTTAAGCGTATTCCTACGGTTGCCAGCGAGCATCCCGACCTCACGAACTATCTCTACATGACCTATGCTGTAGAAGGTCACGACATTAACTTCTACAAGAACGAGAAGTCAGTTATCGTGCTCGGAAGTGGTGCATATCGAATTGGTTCAAGCGTGGAGTTCGACTGGTGTTCAGTCAATGCGATTCAGACTGCTCGCAAGCTCGGCTACAAGAGCATCATGATAAACTACAACCCAGAAACAGTCTCGACCGACTATGATATGTGCGATCGTCTGTACTTCGACGAGCTGTCCTTCGAGAGAGTTCTGGATGTGATCGACCTCGAATCACCTCGTGGCGTGATTGTTTCCACAGGTGGACAGATTCCGAACAACCTCGCTATGAAGCTCTACCGCCAGAGTGTGCCCATCCTCGGCACTTCGCCCGTCAGCATCGACCGTGCTGAGAATCGCGGCAAATTCTCTGCTATGCTCGACAAGCTCGGCATAGACCAGCCAAGATGGAGTGCTTTGACGAGCATGGAGGATGTGAAGAAGTTCATCGACGAAGTGGGTTATCCTGTTCTGGTTCGTCCTTCTTATGTCCTTTCAGGTGCCGCTATGAACGTCTGCTACACAGATGAAGAACTCGAACGCTTCCTCCAAATGGCAAGCGAGGTCAGCAAGGAATATCCAGTTGTTGTAAGTAAGTTCATGACGGAGACAAACGAGGTTGAGTTCGACGCAGTTGCCACAAACGGAGAAATTGTGGAGTACGCAATCTCGGAGCACGTCGAATATGCCGGTGTTCACTCAGGTGATGCCACGATGGTCTTCCCTGCTCAGCAACTCAGTTTTGCAACTGCTCGACAGATTAAGAAGATGAGTCGTGCCATTGCTAAGGAGTTGAACATTAGCGGACCGTTCAATATCCAGTATCTTGCAAAGGGTAGGGATGTGAAAGTTATCGAGTGCAACCTGCGTGCAAGTCGTTCTTTCCCCTTCGTCAGCAAGGTTCTGAAGCGCAACTTCATCGAGACGGCAACTCGCATCATGCTTGATGCTCCCTACACAAAGCCGGATAAGAGTGCCTTCGACATCGATCATATTGGCGTGAAAGCCAGTCAGTTCTCATTCGCTCGCTTGCAGAATGCAGACCCAATCTTGGGTGTAGATATGAGTTCGACAGGCGAAGTTGGCTGTCTTGGCGATAGCTTCGAAGAGGCTTTGCTCAACAGCATGATTGCTACAGGCTATAAGATTCCCAGCAAGGATAAGGGTGTGATGATAAGTAGTGGTGGCACGAAGGAGAAGGTGGCTATGCTCGATGGCGCTCGAATGCTGACTCAAGCTGGCTACACTATCTATGCGAGTGAGGGCACAGCTAACTTCCTGAATGAAAATGGCGCGAAAGCAATTGCAGTTAGCTGGCCTGATGAAGATAAGCCAGGCATGGAAAATGTGATGAAGATGATTGCAGAGCACAAGTTCGACCTTGTTGTGAACATTCCTAAGAATCGCACCAGTCGCGAGCTTACCAATGGTTACAAGATTCGTCGAGGTGCTATCGATCACAACATCCCTCTCATCACAAACGCTCGTCTCGCAAGTGCTTTCATCGAAGCCTTCTGCACACTCTCTATCAATGACTTGAGCATAAAGAGCTGGAACGAGTATTAAAGAGAAAATGCACATCCTCGAACTCCCTTCTTTCTTCCCGCCTCATGGAGGTTTGTTCTGCTTGGAGCAGGCAAAAGCCTTGAAGGCAAAGGGGCATGAAGTGCGCATTGTGAGTGTCTTGGAACTTGGCGTTTCCAAGGATAGCGCGTTTTACTTTACTGCACCTTGGCGAGAGGAAAGAAAGGAGATTGAGGGCGTGGAAGTCTTCAGCACTTATATGCGGGCTGTTCCAAAGGCGGTTCGCTACAATATCAATCATTGGATAAGCCTTTGTGAAAAGGCTGTGGACCAATATATCCGTCGTTTTGGAAAGCCTGATGTGCTTCACGCTCATTGTTGTAAGAGCGCAGGTTTGGCTGCGAAGGCTATTTTCCAACGATTAGGCATACCTTATTATATTAGCGAACACCTTTCATCTGGGCTTTTCGAACGAGATTTCGGCAAAGGATGGGCGAGGCATAAGTGGCTGAAAGACAGGATGCGAGAGGCTTATGAGGCAGCCAATTGTGTCATTCCTGTCAGCCAAGAACTTGTGGACGACCTTTCGCCCTACTTTGGAAAAGCTTATCGCTACCAGCCCATCTCGAATGTTGTTGACACAGATTTCTTTGCTTATCGAGAGCGAGAGCCGCTTTTGGGGCGTCCTTTCCGCTTTTGCATGTTAGCGATTGCCGACATTTATGGCAAAGGTTATGATGTTCTGGCAGAAGCCATCAAGCTTTTGCCTGAGGAAGTCGAACTGCATATAGCGGGACAAGGGACTGATTCTCAGGCTGTTCGAAAGCTTTTCGCCGATAGGAAAGGCGTGCATTTGTATGGGCATTTGACTAAGGAAGGCGTTCGAGATTTGCTTTGGAAATGTGATGCTTTGGTGCTTCCGAGTAGAAGTGAAGCTCAGCCTCTTGTCTTGCTCGAAGCCCTTTCTACAGGCATTCCTGCAGTTAGCACAGAATGCATTCCACCTTCTGTTCGCATTCCTGAAGCGTGTCTTTTTGCTCCAGTTGCAGATGCTCGAGGGTTGGCAGAGAAGATGAAGGAAGTCATGAACATTTCGCCTTCTCAGGAATTTGCTGAGATAGTTCAGCGCAAAGCTTCCCCTTCTATTGTTGCCGAGCAGTTGTTGGAGCTCTTCAGCAAGGTTGAAAGTTGAAGGAAATCTGCCTTCGGAAAAATATGACTGCAGTTACGTTAGCAAACAACTGCAGTTACGTTGCCAAACTTAACACGTTACGATTGCAATCATAACACGTTAACTTTGCCAACTTCACTAGTGATCTTTGGCAACTTCACTGGCGAACTTTTGCGTCGCTCCTAAGTGTCCTGAAAATCAAGGCTTTGGAAAAGTCCAGGAAGAGGTCACACTTTTGAGTTTCTCAGCCACTTTTACTGTATCGCATTCCCAGATTGGTTCAGGGAAAGTGATAGGTGGAGCGAACATAAGATTGAGTTCTGGCGTCTCCGACTCGCCGTTTTCTTCCATCCTGAGAGGAATGTCAAAGGAGTTGAGAGGCGTAATCTCCACCAAAGCAAAGCCAGTTCGAATGATGTCCAGCTCTCGAGCAGCAGCTTTGCTCAAGTCGATAATGCGATGTTTTATGTAAGGTCCGCGATCAGTAACGCGAACATAAACGGTTCGCCCATTCTGTGGATTCCGCACTTTCAGGATGGTTCCAAAAGGATAATTCAAGTGCGCGCAAGTCATGCTATCCTTATTATATACCTCTCCACTTGCAGTCCGACGACCATGAAACTTGTCGGCATAGTACGAAGCATTGCCTCGAACTTGTCCTTGAGCCGTTATGCAAACGGAGCAAGCAAACAGACACAGACAAAGAAGGAAATAGTACTTTTTCATAGATGCCAAGTGTTCTTTGCTGGGGCAAATCGGGTGCAAGTTACCTTTTTCTGTGTTATAAAAGGAAGAATAAGTGGTTTTTTTTCACTAAAAAGCGTCTGTGTGATAAATTTTTAGTAATTTTGCGCTCGCAAACATATAACTAAAGAATGAAAAAGACGACATTATCTTTATTAACCTGTGCTTTGTGCCTGGCACTCACAACTTCTTGCGTATCGAACAAGAAGATGATATATTTGCAAGGTGCAACTCAGGAATATGCTCTTCCTCAGGAAATCAAAGAGTACTTTGAACTGCAGGTACAACCTGACGACCAGCTTGCTATTTCTGTCGCAAGTAAGGATGTTGAGCTGATTCAGCGCTTTAACAACAATACGCTTATCGGTGGCGGCAACAACTCAACAACTGGTACGAACACAGTCAATGTGTCTTCTGGTGTATCTTACTTCCAGGTTAATAAGGAAGGAAACATAGAATTCCCCATCTTTGGAACGCTTCATGTAGGAGGTATGACAACCTGCGAAATCTCCTCGATGATTCAAAAGCGTATGATAGACGAGGGTTACATCAACGATGCAGTAGTCAACACTAAGATAATGAGCTTCAAAGTGACCGTTATGGGCGATGTGAAAACCCCAGGCACACAGACTTATCAAGGCGAACGCCTTACCATTCTGGAGGCTCTCGGAAAGGCTGGCGACCTGACGAATAGTGCCTATCGCGACAATGTTCTTGTCATTCGCGAAGAGAACGGGCAGCGGAGAGCATACGAAGTCAACTTGCTCGACAATCAGGCAGTATTCAATTCGCCTGCTTATTATCTGCAACAAAATGACGTCATCTACGTTCAGCCCAACAAGAGCCAGCGTGTAAAGGGCAGTACCAGCTACACTTGGCTGTCTGTTGGTAGCACAGTTGTAGGTATGGTGGTCAGCGTTGTTTCTCTTATTGTTGCACTTAAACGATAATATCTATGGAAGTTAACAACAATAACCAATCAGCTCGAAGCCGCAGACGCAAGAATACAGGCATTGAAGAAACCTTAACTTTCCGCGACCTTCTCGATACCTTTGTCGCCAATTGGTTTTGGTTTCTTGTTTCCGTAATACTTTGTTTGGCAGCAGCAAGGCTGTTCCTCGCTACGAAGAATAAAGTCTATCAGCGTCAGGCAGTTATGCTTGTCAAGGATGATAGCGCGCAAGGAGGTGGTGGCAGACGTTCCAACATAAGTACTGATGCATTGATGCAACTTAATGGCGTCCTTGCTGGAGCAAGTGTGAAGAACGAGGTTTATATCCTTCACTCTTTCCAACTTGCTCAGGAGGTTGCAAGAAATCTGCAGCTCGATGTCATGTATAACATCCGCTCAGGCTTGCGTAATGTATCACTTTATAAGGATCGTCCCTTCACAGTAAACTTCATCACAGATTTCACAGTGCCTGCAAGTTTCATTCTCAACATCGAGAACAGTCGAGGAGGAACTATCACGAATGTCAAGTATGGCATTCCTGTGGAGAAGTCCGACTTTACGGCAAAGGTGGAGTGGGGTAAGGTTGTGAAGACTCCTTTTGGCAACTTCATCGCAACTCCTATGGAAGGTCAGCTTGCAGACTTCGTAGGTTTGAGTGTTGGGGTACAGCGTATCAGCGTTGAGGACGCAGCGATAATTCTTTATAATAAGGTATCAAGTAGCGAGATAGACAAGGAAAGTACTTTGGTTCGCATCACTTGCACAGATACAAACATTCAAAGGGCAGACGATATCCTTAGTGGCTTGCTCGATGCTTACAAGCAGAGCATCATCGAGGATAAGAACCAGATGGCAAAGAGCACATCTGCTTTTATCGAGGATCGCATCGGTCTGATTCATGATGAACTGAGTCAGGTAGAAGGGCAGATGGCGGACTTCAAGCAAAACAGCGGCCTTGTGGATATCAAGGCAAGCAGCGATGCCTTCATAACTCAAAGCAATACTGCCCGTCAACGCACCATCCAGGCTGAGACGCAATATTCTATGGTCGAGTACTTGGTTGATTACCTTTCTCAGAATGTTGAGGGTAATAACCTTATTCCAACAATGGGCGGCATCAGCGATGTTGGCATTACCACACAGATTGGCAACTACAATCAGATGTTGCTCCAGCGCAATCGTCTTTCTGAAAACTCTTCCGAGAATAGTCCTACCATCGTTGACTTGGATAGAAACCTCGAGCAGATGAAGACTGCGATACTTGCTTCACTCAGGGGTTACAGCGCAAGTCTCAAACTTCAGGTTGATAAGGCAAGAAAGGAAGAAGCCGGTCTTATGGGTAGCCTCCAATCTGTTCCTCAGAAGGAAAAGCAAGTCATTGATATTGCTCGCCAGCAAACCATCAAGGAAACGCTCTATACTTATCTGCTTAACAAGCGCGAGGAAACTGCACTTCAACTTGCTATTACTGAGGCAAACATTCGCGTAGTAGAGCAGCCTTTCGGCAGTCGTTCTCCTATTGCTCCGCGAACGAAAGTCATCATGCTTCTTGCTTTAATCATCGGAATTGTTGTGCCGTTTGCTTTCTTCCAGATAAAGAAACTCTTCGATACAACTGTTCGCGGACGCAAGGACATCGAGAAGTTTACCACTATTCCCATTCTGGGTGAAGTTCCCCATAGTCAAGTCGGTATCGATGACTCTGAGATTGTCGTGGATAGTGATAAAGATGATGCTCTCGCAGAAGCATTCCGCATGATACGCTTCAATATGCCTTTCATCAACAAAGATGCTCGAGTCATTATGCTTACGAGCACGATGCCAGGCGAAGGAAAGACGTTCATCAGCGGAAACTTTGCGGCAACCCTCGGCTTGACGGGTAAGAAGGTTGTGCTTATAGATGCCGACATCCGCAAACGTACCAGGAGTCGTTTGGCTTCTATGGGTAGCAACTATGGTCTTACGTCATATCTTTCTGGCAATATCGACGATATTAGCAGCCTGATTGTCAATAAGAGTAAGGAATGCAACCTTGATATCTTGCCTGCAGGCGTTATGGCTCCCAACCCAACGGAATTGCTTATGAGCGACCGCTTGGAGCAGCTTATCGAGGAACTCAAGAAACTTTACGACTATGTTATTATAGATAATGTGCCTGCGCAAGTTGTTGCCGATGCTGGTATCGTTAATCGTGTAGCAGACCTTACTATCTATGTATTGCGTGAGACAAAGGTCGATCGTCGTTATCTTCCTGAGTTGGAACGTCTGCATCAAGAGAAGATCTTCAACCATCTCTGCATCGTCATCAACGACAGTCGTGCTAAGAGTAAGAAGTACGGCTATGGTTACGGTTATGGTTATGGCTATGGTTACGGCAGTAAGGAGAAGAAAAAGAGTTTGTGGAGCAAGATCTTCAATCGTAAGAAGTCATAGAGAAGAGACAATAGATAAAAAGAAAAAGGCGTGCCGTGAAAGGCGCGCCTTTTCTGTTATTGTTCAAACACTTTATGTGTTTCGAGTCTGTTTACCAGATGTCTTCCGGCTTTTCAGGATTGTCGTAAACATCCTTAGCACAATACTCCAGGTAGTCCATGTAGAAGAAGCGAGTGTCGTCGTCCATCACAGTCTTGAACCTGATGTAGTATGTCTGGTCGGGATCCATCGTTTCGCGGAAGAGGATACGACGTACACAGATGTCAGAGAGGCGCATCATGGTAGCAGTTCCAGGACCACCTGCGCAGTACTGGTTACAGCCTTTCATGAAGCCGTTGTTGCGCAGACGTTTGTCGACCTCGGCATTGAAGTCGTCATCGTTGGTGTCTTTCTCATAGCCGATGTCGCTTGGCACGTTGCCGCCTGAGGTGTGCAACGTATTATCGGCACTTTGACGAAGGTCGAGAGGAATACCCATTGCAGCGAGCTTGTCCTTTTTGCTGCCCCAATAGAACTGTACCATACCACGCATGCTACCGCCGCACTGAATGGCGAAGCGGAACTCGTATGTTCCACGACGCGGAACGGGTGGCAGACGCATTATGCAGTCAGTCAAGCCACGTATGCTCATCTCGTCGCCTTGCATATTCTGCCAGCCATTGCCTCGACCTGTCCAATAGTTGAATCGAGTGTCTTTTGAAATG
>Ga0310786_10011626_pt1 | contig 10965 bp, 4 predicted proteins | sample AusTroGonzalo_MG_FD_203881 | JGI IMG/M metagenome (GOLD analysis project Ga0310786, IMG submission 203881) | Bovine rumen microbial communities from tropical cattle in Woodstock, Queensland, Australia - Gonzalo_03 (v2) (version 2) | ecosystem: Host-associated > Mammals > Digestive system >...
CCACGAAGAGATAATTCGGGCTTTCGGCCGCGTGCGTGCCGGTCACCTTCACGCCCGGCAGGCCTTCGAAGCGGACGTCATAGTCCGCAATCCCCGCGCCCTGCACGAGCAGCTGCAGCGGAGTCTCCATCCCCACCCACCAGCAGGGCGGTTCCACGCGGCTCACGCGGTCCGCGTCCGTGGTGATGCTCCAGGTCCAGGGGGCCTTCAGCTGCACGCTCACGGTCACGCAGTCGTCGTCCGCGCGGCGCTCATACACCACGGTGTCGTCCTCCCAGGACAGGAGCGTGAAGGCGCCGTGGCCGGAAATCATCGCCGGATGCCCGGCGCGCAGGCGCGCCAGGTAGCGGTAGAAGTCCGTGGCAGCATTGGTCTTCAGCGCGGGGACGGGGTCCTTCTCGAAGAATTCGAAACGGTGGTCGTAGCCGACCTCCTGCCCGGTGTACAGCAGCGGCTGCATCATCGGCAGGGTCCACGCGAGCACGGTCATCGCCTGCCACGCGTCGCCCATCCGCTCGAACTCCGTCCCGCTCCACGAATTCTCGTCGTGGTTGGAGGTGAAGCCGAGCCGGCGGCTGCCGCCGCGGAACGTCTCCTGGTTCCAGTTCAGATAGCGCACGAGGCTGTCGGCGTCGGCCTTGCCCTGCGCGAGGTCGTTCAGCAGGTGGTGCAGTTTCCAGGCATAGGTGGTGGTAAAGCCGGCATCGTGCAGCCAGGCCTCCTCGCCCTCGGCGAGGAAGTACAGCGGCCGCGAGTATTCTTCCCGGAATGCCGGCAGAACCTCCGCCCAGAAATCCTGCGGGACCTGATAGGCCACGTCGCAGCGGAAACCGTCCACGCCGCGCTCCAGCCAGAAGTGCATGCACTTCCGCATCTCGGCGCGCATGTCGGCGCAGCCGTAGTTGAGCTTGGCGATATCGGTCCAGTCGTATTCGACGATCGTGTTGCCGTTTTCGTCGCGCAGATACCATTCAGCGGGCTTTTCGGTCACCCACGGATGGTCCGGCGAGGTGTGGTTGGCCACCCAGTCCAGGATGACCTTGAATCCCTGCGCATGCGCCGCTTCGAGGAAATGGTCGAAATCGGCGAGGGTGCCGAATTCCGGGTTGATGTCGCAATAGTCCCGGATGGCGTAATAGGAGCCCAGGGTGCCCTTGCGCCCCTTCTCCCCGATGGGATATGGCGGCATCACCCAGATGATGTCCACGCCCAGCTCCTTCAGCAGGGGCAGGTGGCGCTCCGCCGCGGCGAAGGTGCCTTCCGGCGTGAGCTGGCGGACATTGAGTTCATAGACGAGCCCGTCGCGCGTCCAGTCGTCGGACGCCGTCTGCGCGGGTTTCTGCGTGCAGGCGACGGCCAGCACGGTCAGGATCAGTATCGAAAACAGTCTTTTCATCGTCGTTGTCTTTATTTTCCGAACGGGTCCAGCGCCGCCGTCGGTTTCCCGTCGGCGAAGGCGCCGTAGGGATAGCCGATGCGCCGGGCCTCGGCTTCCGGTTCCCAATAGAAGATTCCCTGGAAATACCGGTAATCGCGGGTATGGAGGAGGATGTATTCCAGCGCGGCGCGGGCCTTGTCCGGCTCGGCCGCGGGCATGCCGAATTCGACCAGGATGACGGGCTTGCCGTAATTCCGGTACAGGACCGGCAGGTTGTCGACGAAGCGCGCCGTCTTCGGCGTCCAGTCGGGATACGCGCCGTCCTCCCAGTAGGAGGGATAGAGCGAGAGGCCCAGGACGTCGTATTGCAGGCCCTTCCCCTGCATCAGGGTCAGGAACCAGTTGAGCGTGTCGAGGTCCCAGCCGTTGTCGAGGTGCAGGATGACCTGCGCCTCCGGATAGACGGCCTTGACCGCCTCGCGGCCCGCGTGGAAATAGCGCACGAATTCGCCGGCGGACGTGCCGGCGACCCGGCCGCTCTCCCAGAGCATGCCGTTGGTGGTCTCGTTGCCCACCTGCACCCAGGTCACGTCCACGCCGGCGTCCTTGAGCGCCTGCAGGACCTCACGGGTGTGCGCGGAGATGGCCTGCGCCATCGCCTCCGGTCCCATCGCCTTCCAGGCTTCGGGCATGGGCTGCTTGCCCGGGTCGGCCCAGGAGTCGCTGTAATGGAAATCAACCATCACCTTCAGGCCGAGGGCCTGGGCGCGTTTCGCTTTCACGACCACGTCGTCCTTGCCGCACCAGCCGTCCGCCGGGTTGACCCACACGCGCAGCCGGACGGCGTCGCCGCCGATCTCCTGCAGCAGCGCGGTGCATTCGCGCTCCTGTCCGGCGGCATTGTAGAACTTGAATCCGGCCGCCTCCATCCAGGTCACCCAGCTGATGTCGGCGCCCATCACGAAGTCCTCCGCCTGCACGGGATCCGCCCCGGCGCCGTGTTTCTGGCAGGCGCCGAGCAGGGTCAGGGCCGCGAGGGCCCAGCAGGTCAGGATCCTTCTCATTGGGCGAAGACGGCGGAGGCGTAGGGAGCGAGGGTCAGGGACGTGCCGTTCACGGTCACGGCGCCGTTGGACACGAGGATGGCGTCCTTGGAGAGCGCGGAGATGCCTTCGGGGCTGACCGTGGTCACCGAGGCGCCGAAATTGTGCGCCACGAGCACCGTCTGTCCGTCAGCGCTCATCTTCCACAGCGCCACGGCGCCGTTGGAGGACGTGACCTCGGCGATTTCGCCGTGGGCGAGCGCCTTGTAGGTGTTGCGCGCCGCCGCGAACTTGCGGTACACGTTGAGGATCGAAGCCGGATCGGCGGTCTGCGCCTCCACGCTGATCTCGGGGGTGAGCATCGCGTTGTCCACCTTGCCGCCCAGGGCCGCTGCGGGCACGCTGCCGCTGCGGGTCCACTTCATCGGGGTGCGGACATATTCGTCGCCGCCGCTCTTGGTGCCCCAGTAACCGAGTTCTTCGCCCTGATAGACGAAGGGCTTGCCCGGCGAGGTCAGGAGCACGGCAGCGGCCAGTTTCTCCTTGTTGATGTCGCGTCCCAGGTCGCTGGCGGCGCGGTCCTCGTCGTGGTTGGTGAGCTTGACCGCGTCGATGAAGTCGGCGCGGTTCTGGCGGAACAGGCCGCGGAAATAGCGCACCGTGCGGGCGAAATCGTTGCCCTGGCCGCGGTTGATGCGGTCCTTGAGGGTCCAGTAGTAATAGAAATTGAAGTTGGACGGCAGGCCCTGGTAGTAGGGTGCCATCTGCTCGGCGTTGTCGCACCACGCCTCGCCGACCATGTAGAGATTGCCGGCGCCGCCGCGGGCCTTGTAGGTGGCGTTGCAGCGGTCGTACCAGGCCTTCAGGAAGGCCACGTTGGCGGCCGTCTGCTCCTGGTAGATCCACACCACGGCGTCGAGGCGCAGGCCGTTGACGCCCAGGTTGATCCATTTGTCGGCCGTGGCCGCCAGGTCCTTGAAGGCCGGCGATTCGGCCACCTTGTCATACGGACCGTAGTTCAGGTCCGGCATCGTGCGGTCGAAGCTGGCGAAATAGTAGTCTTTGCTTGCGAAAGTGATGTCCTGCGGGTTGGTGTTGTTGACGGCATACGGGGTGCCGAGGGTGAGGCCCTTGCCGTTGCCGCCCCACTTGGTGCCACCTTCCCACGAAGACGCAGACGTGCGGAGCAGGAAACCCCAGCTGGACGAGAAGTCCAGCGTGATCTCATACACGTTGGCTGAGGTCTGGTAGAGGCCCGCCAGCACGGCGTCGCCGTAGTAGAGCCAGCGGGTGGCTTCGGCGTTCGGCGCCTGCGCGGCCGCGTCCGTGCGCGTCACGGTCACGGTCTTGGCGCTGTAGTCCCATTTGAAATGCAGCCGGCCGCTGACATTGCCGGACAGCGCGTGCCACGTGCCCATCCGGGTGCTCGTCGCGCCGCCGAAGTTGTCCACCTTGCCGGCACGCATGTCGGCATTCGGGTCCTCGGAGAACACGTAATAGTTGCGGTACGGGCTGGCCGGATCGGCGCAGGCCTGCCGGAACCAGGGATTCTGGTCGCCGGAATGGTTCAGGACGTAGTCCATGTAGATGTCGATCCCCTTGGCCTTCGCCTTGTCGATCAGGTCCTTGAAGTCGGCTTCCGTGCCGAGCTTCGGGTTGATGGCGGAATAGTCCGACACGTCGTAGCCGTGGTACGAACCGCACGCCTGGACCGGCGAGAGCCAGAGCGCGGACACGCCCAGCGACTCGAAGTAGTCGAGGTGCTGCGTCACGCCCTTGAGGTCGCCCCAGCCGTCTCCGTCGGAGTCGGCGAAGCTGTAGACGTTGAGCTGATAGGTAATATCCGCGAGATGGTCGCCCTTCTCGATGGTGGTGGTACCGGATCCGCCCCCGGGAATCTTCCGGCAGGAAGAGCAGGAGAACAGCGCCAGCCCGAGGAAAAGGGCACAGACGGCAAAGTGGATTCGTTTCATATCGGTTATCGTTTTTTTGAATTGGCGAACCGGGGTCCGGTCAGGGACCCCGGCCCGAAAAGGCTGCAAAGACTGTGCTATTTGACAGGCTTGCTGACGGTGATCTTGCCGGCCGCGGTGTCGTAAACGACATCGAAGCGGGTCAGGTCGGTCACGGCGATGTTGCCGCCGTTGTCGGTCACGGCGTCGAAGGGTTCGCCGGCGGCGGCGTAGGTGCCGCCCGCGCTGACCGTCCAGTCAGCACCCTTGCGGATCTTCCAGCCGCCGGAGATCTCCTGGTTGAAGGCGGACCATTTGCCGTCGCCGGCAGGCAGCATGAAGCGGTCGCCGCCCCAGCTGCTGAAGTCGCCGATCAGGCTCCAGAAGTCGGTGCTCAGGGTGATCTTCTCGGCCGTCGGGTCGTACACCACCATGTAGGTGCCGGCCTTCGGCGCCTTGATGTTGTGGCCGCCCTTCGCCACGGCGAAGGCCTCGTCCACCGCCACGACGTCGCCGCCGCGGTCATCGTCCCAGGCCGCCATATAGCGGATCTTGATCTCATCGTCCTCGGAGAGGGCCACGGGCACGCTGTACCACTTGCCGTCGGAGGCGAGGTTCATCGGGATGTCGTTGTTCCAGTTGAAGCCTTCGATCGCGGCGATCTTGCCCACGACGCCCCAGACGAGCGTACCGATGGTCTGGTTGTTCTCGTTGAAGACGACGCGCGTCTTGCCGGCGAACTTGATGTCGTCGCCGCCCGGGTAGGCGGCCACGAACTCTCCGGCTGCGGCCGGCGTGGCGCCGCCGCGGTTGACGGCCCAGTCGTGTCCGAAGCGGAGCTTCCAGCCGTTCTCGTTGAGGTTGAGCTCCTCGCTGATCCAGATGCCCGGGGCGACCTGGGTCATGTCGGCGTCAGCGCCCCAGCCGTTGAAGTCGCCGATCACGGACCAGACCGCGGCCTTGGTCTCGGACACGGTGATGGTCGGGGCCTCGGCGTTGCTGAGGTCGAGCTCGACCGTCCAGGAACCGGCTTCCACGGGGATGTTCTCACCACCCGCCACGGCCGCGAACGGCGTGCCGACGGTGTAGGTGCTCTCCTTGGCGATACCGTAGTTCTCGGCCCAGTCGGCATCCTTGCGCCACTTGAAGTTGGTCGCCTCGGCGGCCTCGAAGCTGGCCGTCCAGACGCCGTCCTTCTCGGTGGCGATGACGTCGTTGTTCCAGTCGCCGTTCACGCCGATGAGGTTCCAGCCCTTCACGGGCTGCGGCTCCGGTTCGCCGCCGACCTTGCCGCTGATGCCGCCGCCGAGGGTCTCGACGATGGTGAAGGTCTTGCTTTCGGTGTTGAGGATGAGGTCATAGACACCGTCCGCAGGCACGGCGAGGTTCTTGCCGCCGGCCGCTGCCGGGGTCTCGCTGCCGAGGGTCACCACGAAGGGCTCCGCGTCGCCGGTGGCGCCGAAGTTCTCAGCCCAGTCGGCGTCCTTGCGGAACTTGAACTGGTTGCTCTGCTTGAGCTTGATGCCCTGGGCCACGTGCGTGGTCCCGTCGGTGGTCATCGCGAGGTCGCCGTTCCAGCTGATGCCGTATTCGGTGAGGTCGCCGATGACGCTCCAGGTGCTGGCCTTGTTGAGGGCCGGATAAGGCAGGTAGGCGTCGGTGACGGTGATCTTGGCGTCGGTGCCGGACAGGTCGAGCCAGAGGTCATAGACGCCGTCGGCCGGGACCGCGAGGTTCTTGCCGCCCTGGGCGCCGGTGAATTCGCTGTCGATGGAGACCACGAACGGCTCGTCCTCGCCGGTCGCGCCATAGTTCTCGGCCCAATCCTGGTCCTTGCGGAACTTGAACTGGTCGTTCTTGGCGAGCTTGACGGCCTTGGCCACCAGGCGCTTGCCGTCGGAAGTGGCGAACATCTCGAGGTCGCCGTTCCAGTTGATGTCATAGTTGGACAGGGAGCCGATGACGCTCCAGGCCGTCGCCTCGGTGTAGTCGGCGTACGGGCTGCCCTCCGGCAGGGTCACGTTGAAGCTGTCGAAGGTCACGCGGCCTTCGGAGTCCACGAAACCGTTGACGCCGTTGTCCTGCGAGAGGGTCTGCATCGTGGCGCGGACGGCCAGCTGCACGTCGGAGACGATGTCGCCGTCCTTGTAACCGAGGAAGGCGAGCGCCTTGCTGATGTTGACGAAGGTAGCCGACAGGCTGCCCTCGTCGCCGGCGGTGGTGATGATCCTGCTGGCGGCCTTGCCGTCAGCGGAGACCAGGGCGAGAACGTGGTTCGTGGCCATCTTCTCGTTGAAGCCCAGGTTGAAGGTGCCCGGAGTATACGTCACCGTGACGCCTTTCGCGCCAATCTCCGAGGTACCCAGGACGGGCGCGGTGGCCTTCGTCGCGTCGAAGGTGGCCAGCGGCTCCTGGACGCAGGAGGTGGCCATCAGGCCGACGATTCCTGCAAAAAGGATGGAGAATATCTTTTTCATGTCAATTATTCTTTAGTGTAGCCGGGGTTCTGCTGGAGGTTGCTGTTGGCGAGCCGGTCGGAATCCGGGATCGGGAAGAGGTTGAAGTGGGCGTCCACGCCGGTGCCTTCCTTGACGTTGCCCTTCCACTGCCAGACATAGCTGTCGGAAGTGAACAGGCCGAAGCGGACGAGGTCGTTGCGGCGCCAGCACTCCAGGTAGAGTTCGCGGGCGCGCTCATCGAGGACATCCTGCAGGGTGAAGCTGCTCACGGCCTCGAGGCCGGCGCGCTTGCGCACGGCGTTGAAAGGCTCCAGGCCGTCGATGCTGGCGCCACGCTTGTGGCACTCGGCAGCCATCAGGAGCACGTCGGCATAACGCATCATCGGGAAGTCGGTGTCCACGAAGCCCTGCTCCTTGCCGGGCGTACCGTCGCTGTTCATGTTGAGGTATTTCATGAAGGCCATGCCGTTGGTGAACTCGCCGATGTCGTCGATGTCCTTCTGCTGGCCGCTGGTGTAGAACAGGTTGCGGGCGTCCTCGGAGGAGAACTTGTTGTAGAACTCAGGCGTGGTGCGGAGACCGCCCCAGCCGGAGGAGATACCGATCTTGGAGACATCCATCGTGCCGCCGGTGGAGGCGAAGATGAGGTAGTTCGTGGCGCCGTAGCTGGTGGTGTTGACACCGTCCTGCTCGACGGCGAAGATGATCTCGTCCGTGCGCAGGTTGTTGTCGGCGAGGAAGAGCTCCTGATAGGCGTTGTACACGCCCGCGGAGGTGGTGTGGAGGCTGTAGCCGTCGTCCATCAGGTCCTTCAGGACATCGGCGCACTTCTGCCACTGGGCGGTGCCGGTGAACACCTCGGCGTTGAGGTAGAGCTTGGCGAGGATGAACTTCGCGACACCCTTGTCGGCGCGGGCGTAGCCGTTGGCGCGCGGAGCGGCCAGGGCGCTGTTGTCGATCAGGTCAAGCAGCTCGGTCTCGAGCCAGGCGTACAGCTCGGCGCGGGGCATCTGCTCCGGGTTCTGGCCCACGATGGCGCTGTCGTCAGCGAAGGGCACGTTGCCGAAGTTGTCGATGGCGTGGTAGTAGGCCAGGGCGCGCAGCACGCGGGCCTCGGCGATGTATTCCTCCTTCTCGGCGAAGCTCAGGTCGGAAGCCTTGGCCTCGCGGATGAACTCATTGGCCATGGCGACCTGCATGAAGATGCGGGAGTAGAAGGCGTAGATGAACGTATCGTCGGTCGTCCAGTTCATCCAGTGGAAATTCTTGATGGTCTGGTCATTCCAGCCGCAGACCGCCTCGTCGGTGGTCAGGCCGGTGTGGTGGAACAGGCCGCGGATGTACTGGGAGGCGCCGCCGTCGAGGCCGGAGATGGAAGCGGCACCGTTGGCGCCGTAGAAACCGGCGGAGGAGAAGCCCGTATAGACGCCGGCCAGGAAGGACTGGTAGGCTTCCGGGGTGTTGAGGGCCTTGTCGGCCGTATTGGCGTTCGGATCGATCGGGGTGACGTTGAGGTCGCCGACGCAGGCGGTCAGGGATGCCGCCAGGGCGATCGTGCCGAGAATATATTGGATCTTTTTCATATGCTATCCTGGATTAGAAGTTGAGCTTGACACCGAGGACATACGTGCGGGGACGCGGGTACATCGCGCCGTCGATACCGCCGTAGATTTCCGGATCGATTCCGTCGTAGCCGGTCAGGGTGCAGATGTTCTGCACGGTGCCGAAGATGTTGAGCGAGGCGTCGCGGTTGTCCGTCACCTTGAAGAGTCTCGGGAAGGTGTAGCCGACCGTGAAGTTGTCCAGCTTGAGGAAGGACGCGTCGCGCACATAGTAGTCGGACAGGTACTGGGCCTGCGAGAACATCGAGGTCGTGGCGGAAGCGAGGCGGTTGCTGATGAAGCTGTTGGTCCACAGGTCCGCGAGCATTTCCGTGTCGGAAGCGACGTTGTTGTACACCCAGTTGCCGATGGAGGCGTGGCCGGAGAGGGCCGCCGTCCAGTTCTTGTAGGAGAAGCTGGTGTTGAAACCGATCGTGTAGTCGGCGAACGGCTTGTGGAAGAAGTACTTGTCTTCCGCGGTGATGGAACCGTCGTTGTTGCGGTCCACATACACGCCGCTGATCGGCAGGCCGTCCTTGTCATACACCTGCTGGTACACGTAGAAGGCGTTCATCGGCTGGCCGACCTGGAACATCTGCACGTTGTTGCCGGTACCGCCGGAGATGCCGCCCGTCTCCACGCCCGTGGCGTTGTCGTCGGAAGCGGTCAGCTTCGTGATCCGGTTGAAATTGTAGGCCACGTTGGCGCCGAGGGTCCAGCTCATTTCGCGGGTTTCCACCAGGATGGCGTTGAGGTCGAGCTCGATACCCTTGTTGGTCATCGAGCCGATGTTGGTGTTGAGGTAGTTGGTCAGGTTGGACAGGGCCGGCACCGGGATGAAGTTGAGGATGTCCTTGGTGTCGCGCTTGTAGAGGTCGAGGTTACCCGTCAGGCGGTCGTTCCAGAAACCGAAGTCCAGACCGATGTTGTAGGTCGTCGTCGTCTCCCAGCGGAGGTCGGCGCTGTAACCCAGCGCGGAGATCGGGGTGATCAGCGTGTCGTTGAAGAAGTAGTAGGAGCCCAGCTGGTGGGTCAGGAACTGCGCGAAGGTGTCATAATAGCCACCGACGGCCTGCTGGCCGGTCTGGCCCCAGGAGAGGCGGAGCTTCAGGGTGGAAAGCTTGCCGGCACCGGACATGAAGTCCTCCTTCATCACGTTCCAGCCGAAGGCCACGGACGGGAAGATACCCCACTTGTGGTTCTGGAAACGGGAAGTACCGTCGGCGCGGACCGTAGCGGTCAGGAGGTACTTGTCGGCGAAGCCGTAGTTGGCGCGGCCGAAGAAGGAGATCAGGTAGAGCTCGCCCTTGCCGCGCGCGTCGGCCAGCTTGGCGCTGTCGCTGATGCGGTTGGTCAGGCTGTTGTTCTCGCTGTAGAAGCGCTGCCAGGAGTAACCGGCCATCAGGTCGATGTTGTGCTTCTCCGCGAAGGTCTGGTTGTAGTCGGCGTAGAACTCGAGGGTCGTGTTCAGACGGCTGTAGTCATAGTCGGTATGCTGGCCGCCGCCGGACTGGTTGGTATTGTGGTAGGAACCCTCGGAACCCATGGCCACCTCGCTGAAGCCGTTGGACTTGGCCCAGTCGATACCGAGGTTGAGGTTGAGGCGGAGGGCCTCCAGGCCGTGGATCTTGTAGTCGAACTGCGCGTTGCCGATGAAGCGGTAGGCGTCGGCCTGGTCGATCCTGTCGTTGAGCAGGGCGACCGGGTTCATCGTAGCCATCACGTTGAGGTTGCCGGCGGCGTCATGCCAGGCGGTATAGCCGTTCAGGCTGTTCTTGGCCGAGGTGCAGTACACCGGCTTGGTCGGGTCGTAGTGGTTGGCGGCGCCGATGGCGTCCTGGTTGGCGTACCAGTTCTTGGCATAGGTGCCCTTGCCGTTGAGGTTGACGGTGAGGTGCTTGTCGAAGAAGCTCGGGGAGAGGTTGAGCGACAGGGTGCCGCGGTTCATCTTCGAGCCCTTCAGCGTACCCGTCTGGGAGGTGAAGCCGCCGGAGATGCGGTAAGGCAGGAAGCTGCCGATGCGGCCGTTGAGGGAGATGTTGCCGTCATAGGTCGGGGCGACCTGGTAAATCTCCTTCTGCCAGTCGGTATCGTAGCGGACCCCGTCCACGCCCAGGTTGGCTTCGGCGGTGGAATTGGCGCCGTAGAAGCTGCGGATCAGGTTGGTGATGCCCTCGGCGTCGAGCACCTTCTGGTACTTGGCGATCGTGTTGACGGAAGTCGTGAAGTCCACGGCCACCTGCGGCAGCGCCGAGCCGGCCTTGGAACCCTTCTTCGTGGTGATCACGATGACGCCGTTGGAAGCGCGGGAACCGTAGATGGCGGTCGCGGACGCGTCCTTCAGCACGGTGAAGCTCTCGATGTCTTCCGGGTTGATGGAAGAGAGCGGGTCGGACATGCCGGAAATGCCGTCGTTGGAGACGGGCAGGCCGTCGATGACGATGAGCGGGCTCTGGTCGGCGTTGAGGGACGCGGTACCGCGGATGCGGATGGTCGCGCCGGCGCCCGGCATACCGGAGCCGGCGGTCACGA
>Ga0310786_10011627_pt1 | contig 10965 bp, 7 predicted proteins | sample AusTroGonzalo_MG_FD_203881 | JGI IMG/M metagenome (GOLD analysis project Ga0310786, IMG submission 203881) | Bovine rumen microbial communities from tropical cattle in Woodstock, Queensland, Australia - Gonzalo_03 (v2) (version 2) | ecosystem: Host-associated > Mammals > Digestive system >...
GGCTCATCAACGGCACCGACTTCCCTATCGAGCACATCTCCCCTCTTAAGACCTTCTATTCCTCTGTAGCACGTCCATGGATGCCCGATGACAAGCTGAGCCGCGTAGAAGCCCTCAAATCAATAACTATCTGGGCAGCCAAGGGTTATTTCGCCGAGTCCCGCAAAGGAAGCATAGAAGTCGGGAAAGAGGCAGATTTCGTGATTCTTTCAGATGATATCATGACCATTGATGACGAGAAAATCCCCGAGGTAAAGGTGGTTAATACGTTTATTAATGGGGAGATGGTGTATTAGAGAATACTTAAAAAACTTTTTCAGCTTTTATTTTTTTGATTTTATAAAAGGTTTATTACGCTATTACACTGCGAGGCGTTTATGAAAGGATTTGAATACTTGTATTATTATAAAGAGGAAAAGAAAAACATATTTTCCCCTGTAGTTTTATGACTTGTCTTTACTCAATAACGCTTCAATAGGCACGGTGCTATTCATCAATCCAATTCTAGTATCCGATTCGTGGCGGTTTACGCCAGTGTAGGTCAGAGAGGCATCTTCGTAACGACGGAACTTAAGGATAGCGTCGTTCATCTGTGCACGATTGAATACTCCGACACGCAGAAGCAGGTCGAAATCATCGATAGTTAGGCCTGTAACACGCTCAAACAAATTTGGTTCCAGTTTACGAATCACATCTTCAAGGCTTTCTTCGCGATAATCGGTAAGATACATGAAGATGGGTATTCGGGTTGCGAACTTCATCAGTTTTTCCTGCACCTCACGACGCTTGGAGCGATATTCTTTCTCTTCAGCGGTGAGTTCTTTCTTTTTCTTATGGTCGTTATTATCGCCAGCTTCGCGTTTCAGCTTTTTGATTTTTTCAGCACGATTGACAATATTCTCGATAATATCGCTACCCAAGGCGCGGAAACCTTCAATTTTCATGATAGTGGCCAAAGCTTCAGGGTTGTCAAGTACGCGTTGCAAAGTTGCGTTATCGACATTGACCAGTTGTGCGCTGTTCCAACGACGCGCCAACAATGTACCACTTGTGCCATTATCAACAAAGTCAAGGATTTCAGTAGCATCTACCCGCTTCATCGAACTGCCGTCAAACTGAAGGATTGGCAGAAAATTGATGAATTCGTCCACTTTATCAGTGATACGGCGGTTACTGTCCACATCCAACTGGTTAGCGTAGGTAACCACTTCACGTAAAGCACGGTTGGGGGCAAAATCAAACACATAACAAGTCGGTTTAAGGATGGTTTTCTTCGTAGGGTCATCCTTGTCGGTGGCTGTCCATGGGCTTTGCACACGGAATGCTGTCTGGAAATAAGTCTCAGGACTTGAACAGTTGCGCAACATCAGTAATCCTCCTAACGGACGCAGAGTTACGCCTGTGGTCAACTTACCGCATGTCAGCGTGATGGTTCGTGTCTTCAATGGATTGTCGCCCATAGCCTCGCGAACAGGACCTATAGCTTCCACGCCAATACCAGCCTTGGTGCCGCTGCAGTTGATAATGGTGTAGTTCTGATAAAAACCGTTGGCCGGACGTTGCAGTAGCGCTTCCATGGCATCGCACGAAGCCACATTGGGCAGGAACCACATCGTGTGGGCGCAGAGGTCTAGCAGGCGCGTGTCCTCAAAAGGCAAGGCCGGACGTACATTGAGTGGTGAACTGCCGTCACCAAAGATTGGCGCTTTACCACGGATAATGTCAAGCCATTTCTGAACAGCCTTCTCGTGGATAAACTTCTTCCCTTCCGCCCTGAAAAACTCGTTAAGGTCGAAGCCGTCCATGTCCCACTGCTCTATCATAGCTCCAAGGTCTTGAGGCATCTGGTAAGTCATCATTACCATGGTAGGCATCTCCAGATAAGGGCCACCGACGGACTCTTTCCGTGCCTGTTCATCCTGATAAGTCCAGTTAAATATTTGGTTTTCAATGAATTCGCCCGTAGCAAGCGCTCGGAATGGTGTACCGCTGAGGTAGAGATAATGCTTACCTGTGATTGGCACATCGCTGTCGTCCCAAGCACGTCCGCTTTCCACATCAATACCACTTTCACTCATCACCTCGTCCTCTTCCGTCTGTCGCTTTTTGGCTTCTACATCACCAAGGTCGAGAAGGCTTTTTGCGTTGTCGTTCCAAGCACCGAAATGATACTCATCAAGCACAATCAAATCCCAATTGATACTGTGAACCCATTCATTCTTGGGTTTGATGTTTCCGTAACGGTCTCTGCCAAGGTAATCTTGAAATGAGCCAAATACCACCAACGGCTTTGGCGAGGACAGCGATGGAAATTTTTCATCCATTCGACTACTATAGTAACGCCACCCCTCAAAGTCGCGGTGCCGTAATAAGTCGTCGCGCCACGAATCCTCTACGGCAGGTTTGAATGTAAGTACCAACACGCGCTTCGCTCCCATGCGTTTGGCGAGCTGATAGGTGGCGAATGTTTTGCCGAAACGCATTTTGGCATTCCACAGGTAGTGGCTTGGGCGGTTAGGCTCCTCAATGTCCATTTTGGCAAAATAATCTGCAGTATCCCCTACCGCCTGCTTCTGCTCATCCCGCATCTCGTAGTCGAGATCACGCATTGTTTCGACATTTGTGTCACGGTGACGCACTGCCACATATGCCGCCTTTGCCTCGCTCAGCGTACAACGGCACCATTCACCAATAAGCTTCTTACCCATACGACGCAGGTAATCGTGAAGATCGTGGTCGCTAAAGCTCTCGCCGCTCCCATCGGCATAAAAAGCATTGTTGTACCAAAGCAAATGGTAAGTCTTGTGCGGCTCAGTGATTGGATGTTGTTCATCAATACGTTCATTCACATCTTGACGGCTTGTCTGCCCTATCTTTATCCATCCCGGAAACGAAGTGTCGTCGTACATATATATTTGCGGCACTGCGCGTCGATTGTTGGGAAGTATCTGGTCTATCGTCTGCATATTCTATGGTTTCTGTTGTTATTCCATCGGTCGAATCATGCTCTCAATAAAAGCAATCTCGTCCTTGTCCAAGTTGTATTTCTTGTACAGCATTTCGTCTGTCCATGGGTGGGAGAATTGTTGTATAGGAACAATTGCATATACCTTTCTCAGCGCATTTTGTGTATTTTTTAATATGCTAACCAAAAATCTAAAGAATTTTGTATTTATGTATGAACAAGCAGAATCAGCTTCTTTTTTTGAATTAAAAGGACCAACGAGCAAATATGTCATATTGCAAAAAGTATTTGGTTCGGCAACAATTGGCTTCGACAGCACGGAATATGGGGCTTTGTTACTTGCGGCACCATTAGCTTTTGAGATAAATATTTTATATTTAGTTAAAGCATCTTTGTTTGTCGTAATATATTTTGTTTCTGCATATTGAATTCCCGTTTTCTGCCAGTTAAATGAATATATCTTACAACTTCCCTCCGTTTCTTTAGGACAGAAAAGCTTAAACATATTTTCATGGCCATTTTCCATATAGTTCAATCCAAACGGATCTCGCGGACTAACTATTTCAGAAAAAGATCTTTCATTTAGAGACTTTACTTTGTTTACAATTGATATCGCTTCATTAAATCTAATAAACGTATCCATATCTTTTTCCAAAAGGTTTCGTTCAGAAAAAGTCATATTGCCATTCATATGTGTGTACACTTTACATATACCCGGATTATCTTTATCACGTAGGAAATAACAAACGCCGCCTGCTAGTGCCACCCCAGGAAAACACTCTTCCGATTCCATATAATCATGCAAAACACGAATATGCCTATCGTTCAACATTTCTTCACGAAAAGAATCCAATCCGAAACCACCATTCATCCATCTTGAAGGAATGATCATTACAAGGAATCTTGGATTCAGTTTTTTTGCACATAAAACGAACTTATTATATAACGGAATGGCTTGTGATTCTACACTACCACCTGTACTCATCTGATACGGCGGGTTGCCTATGATTACATCGAATTGCATATCTTTCTTGAATATTTCTTTAATACTTTTGTGAATAAATGGATAAGCGTATGTCTCACGTGTTTCTGCACGAAGATACTCACCTTGGCTGGCGCCACAATGCTCGCAACGTCCTTGTGCATTCCATGTGTGGTAGCAGCGCTCATATTTCAGGTTGCCCTGTATGTCATGGAATGCCGTTGTAACGCTATACTCGCCATTGGCCTGTTTGGTGCAATAGAGTGTGCGGCGACTCATCTCAGCAGTGATATCAGTGCAAGCGACACCAAACACTTGCTCCGACATTATATGGTCGATGCGCTGCTGAAGGTCGGGAATCTGTTTTTCTAGACCGACAAGCAAGCGTTTGGTAATCTCGCGCAGGAATACTCCACTCTTGCTACAAGGATCGAGGAAACGAGTCTTAGGACTGCTAAACAGCTCCTGTGGCAGCAAATCAAGCATCCGGTTGGCAAGTTCGGGCGAAGTAAACACCTCGTCGCTGCTCAGATTCGCCAAACAATTGAGAATATCAGGGCTATACGTGTTCTTCATATCGGTAAAGTTGTGTGTAATGCAATGGAGGATAAGTACGCACAGGCTCGTCGAAACTCTGCACTTCGCCTTGTTCGTCGAAGAGGGTGTATTGGTGGCTCTGTGTGACGAGGAAATCAAACTGGAAATCGCGTCGCGAAAACTGCATACTACCAGCAATTGGTGTCCATTCGCAGAAAGTTATAGGCTTATTTTCAGCTGTGCGGTAAGTCAGCGCATCGCCGCAGACGATGTTCTTCTGAAGCATATATCGAAGGCTTTCTTCATAACCGTTTGTACGACCTCTGTTGCCAATATGGCCAAGCACTTCGGCAAACAACCGTTCACAACAAGCCTCGGCGTTGTCGGGCAGGATGTCAATGCCATAGCAGGAGCCTACGGCAATCAGGCTCTTGAACTCCAATTCCGTTTGGGATTTGATGTCTTGCAAAAGGGAGAGTTTTCGGTGCAGAATCTCGATAAGGAAATTGCCATCACCACAGGCAGGCTCAAGGAATCGGCTCTCGAGACGGAACGACTCGTCGCGCACCAAGTCGAGCATAGCGTTCACCTCTCGTGGATTAGTAAACACCTCGCCATGGTCAGCCACTCGCTGGCGGCTTTTGATTTGTTTTGTGTTTTCGTGTGCAGGCATAAAAAATCGTGGAACTTTGCCTATGACTCCTTGGGTGTTCCACGACCCGCACATCAATAAGTAAAGCCCACGATACCTCGTGAGCGTTTACCGCTTTACTCTGATGTGCTTGACTTGTGGAACTTCAAGGGGTCAGTAGGAGCGAAAACGCTTTATAATATGTTATTTTAATTATTTTTCTACATCAATCAGTTAGTTATTTCTTTTACACTTTTATTAACGTTGCAAATATATGAAACTTTTCTATATCTTTATCATTTTAATACTTATAATCTACTTTCAAGAGCTCTAATAAGTTTCAGCAATAATTCATCACCTTCAGGTCTCAGAGCGTTAGTAACATTATTTTTTACAAGCGAAGAGATGGTAATTTTAATTTCATCAAGAATTATATCATCCATTATCTTTGCAGATCTGCTAAATACAGTTTTTATTCTATCAGACCATTTTTTATGTTTGGCTTTAAATTCATCAATACATATATCAATATCATATTTACGAAACAAAACCTCACGATATAACTCTTTATTCAACATATCTTCAATTTCAGAATCATTGCACATATCAACATATTTAGCCATAAGATAATCTTTGTGTTCCAACAAACCTTTTTCCATACAGTTTTTTATTGCATTTCTTCCAGCATTATCATTATCAACAAATACATAAAAATCTGAAACCATCGCTCTTGCCATAGAAAGATGTAATTCTATATGATCTGTTCCACCAATTGGATATATTACCAACTCATTATCTGCAATTGCTTTACTTAATCTACTCGATTTTTTAGATAATAATGGAGACAATATTCGTTTATCCGTGAGTCCTTCCACAAATAATATAAGTTTGGCTCCATATAAATTATCTGATAACTTAACACCAAGTACTTCTCTTATTTCCCTTATACTCGATGCTTTTTTTGCATTACCATTCTCAACAATAATATTAGACTCTATTTCATTTCTATTTACAAATTGTGGATTATGTGTAGAAACAATCACTTGTGATTTTTCAGATAGAGCTCTAATTGTTTTGCGGAGAACTTCTATTGCTGATGGATGTAGATGGGATTCTGGTTCTTCTATAGCAATTACAGAAACCGAATTAGGAACTATTTTTTTATTCTTTAATAAAGATAAAGCCACCAAACTCTTAACTCCATCTCCTTTGTTCATAAGATCTGTTGAATTCCCATCATCAATCATCAATGAAAAATCCTGACGATGTTTGATCAAAAATCCCAAATCTCCTGATTGTAAAAACACACCTTTTAAATCTGGTATAAAATCATTCAATGATATCTTTATTTCCTCAGATAATTTATTGATAATGTTAGATTCTAGCTCTTTTATTTTATCCAACGCAGACTGATACTCCTTGTTTTCTCTTTCTTTAAGTAATCTATCAGCTATTTGTGCATTTATAATATCCATCGAATGCTCAACTGTTCTAACAGCTGGGATATAATTAAATTCAATATGTTCTGCTATATATTTACAGACTTTTTTCGACTTTTCATTTAACGGTTTGCTACCTTTTCCTGGTTTTACGACTTTTATTATGGCAACATCGTCATTAGCATACTCTATTTGAATAGGAAGTGAACCATTAAGTTGATGACCGATTTCTTTTCTAAATTCCTCAACTTCATCATCATCCAAAGTAAAATCTAATATGAATTTAGATTTTTTATTTCGTTTGTCACCTTTACGTTTATCTACAGGATAATCTCTGTCCCATTCATAAGATTCATTATCTTGACGAAACCTATATCGATATAACTTGCGTTTAATCGCTGCATGTATTTGTAAAGCCGAGATAGCAACATTAACAGCCATTAAAACATTAGATTTACCCTCATTGTTTTTACCCAATATAACAGTCATATCTTCCAAAGATAACTTTGCGTCAGATATGCTGCGATAATTTTTGATTTGTATTGAAGATATTTTCATTGTCAGAATTTGTTTCAGTTATTATCCCCTTTAAAACTACATCTATATTCCATTAAAATTACACCTAAATACACTTCCCATACCAAGATATTTTACCTTACAAATATACATAATTTTCTTGTTATATCACAGGAAATTTAATCAATTATGTGTGTAATATCAAACAATTAGAACGACGTGATTACCTTTTTTATGTCAGCAAATAAACATTTATTCCTCGATTATATCTTTAAGATTTGCCAATACCAAGGTATAAAACATATCAAATCCTGATATCACATCAGGTTCTTTATACTCTCCGTTTTCATCAAATAAAGATTCATTATCTATGTCTGGATTTGTTGGTATTTCAACCATTAATATCCAATTTTTACTTGCTTCTTTGGCAATAGTGATAAGGTCTTTAAGCAATTGTTTATCTTCCATCGGAACTGCTTTTTCCAAACAAGAAGCTATCTCATGTCCATATATATTACGTTTTTCGTAACACTTAGATAATGTTTGAAAATCATCTTTTTCAATCAACCCAAAATTAACCATCCATCTAAATAATGATAATTTAGGATTCCAATCTCCACCCTTATTTCTTTCTAAATGCAGTACTTCATTTATATATTTTTTCTCCGCATCTTTGTCTGGAGCAAACGTCATCTTTCCATCTTTCGTAATATGCTTAACAAAACTACATATTAGTTTCTTTCGTTCTTCATCCCAAGAAAAACTATTGGCATAAAAGGAGCGAACTTGATCCATCCAATAAGAAACAAAATTCTCAAATACCATTAAGAAAAGGCTATAAAAAATCAGTTCTTTTCTGATCTTTTCACGGTCGGTTACAATATCGAAGAAATCAGAATCCATAAGCCTATTCTTTCTTATCCATAATTTTTACTCCCAACAACTTTTCAAACTCCTTCAATTCCTTTTTCCTTGCTTCGCGGATTTTAGCGATATCGAGTTTGTCGATTACTGGTTTGATATTAAATTCCCCTTTATGCCTATCATACACGAGACCTTTCTTTAAGAACAAATATTTAACCTTATCCTGTCCACTCTTCCCTTTGGGTTTTGTATTTTTAGGCAAACCAAGTGCTTGAAGTAACCCCGCCAAATCATCTAAAATCCAATCCTCAATGCTTGTTTTAGCTTCAATTCTACAGAAACTCTTAATTGGTAAATCTCTCTTAAGGTTTTTCTCTACAATCCTCCAATCTGGAGCAATATAATTATTTTTCTCTAACACATCAGTATCATATTCACACATAACAGTACGGAAGTATATTTCCTTTTTATTATAAATGTGTTGTATCTGTATGAGTTTTGACCGAATTTCCGATTCATTGGGGAATCCACAAGCTTTATGATACTTCAAATCGCCAGGAGTTAACCATCCATTTATTTGGTAATAATTTATCAAACGTTTAAAGACCAATTCGTCAGCATCACCTTCAGTGCAGATAACAATGATTGTTTTGGGGGTGTTTTTATTCGTTTTTATTTTCTTGGCAACCATATTACACCTCCTTTTTGGGTACAAAGAAATGTTTTATGATGTCCGGGTCAGATGCCGCATCCATCATTAATTCAAAAAGATACTCTCCTAAAGCCATATTACCAGCACTTGCAATTTGAAGTACAGATTTAATCTTTGATGATTTAACAGTACGAAAATCCGCATCGCCTCTATCTGAAGGCAAACCAACATATAACTGCGGAGCAGACAAATGCTTTAAAAGATTTGGAGAATGACTCGAAAACAACAGTTTTGTATTACCCAAGAACAATTTAACAACATTCAACAATGATTGTAACAAACTTGGATTTATTGAGTTTTCTAATTCTTCGACAAGCAATAGTTGGACATTCTCTCGACTTGCACGAATAATGGTGGTCAATAGATATAATAATTTCATACTTCCTGTTGACAAATACTGGAAACGCGTTTGCTGATTATTGTTTTTTTCTTTAACAACTAGGTCATATTGATCAGGGTATTCAAAAGGAGCATCTGCATCAACCTTCAAATTATTGGCTGAGATAACAACAGGCTCCAACAATTCAATAGTTGGAATCAATGTAGAGATTGCAGAAAGTAAAAGTTTAAAAGTCCCTGCATCTTTCTTTTTCAAGTTATAAAGATAAGCGGCTATTTCTCCTCCTGTTAAATACTTGTGATTATCGTCCTGAATTATCATCCTCAGTGAAAAATATTCATATGGGTCTGAAAGATAATTCGCATCAATAATTCGAATACTTTTAATTGCTTGAATATGATTATGATAAAATAAATCATCATAGTTGAACAATTTGTTCAATGCTAACTCATTACTATCAATCGTCAGTTCTTTATCACAACGACCAGTCTGACTTGGGGTATATAATGCAACCTTAGCTGATGTGCGATCAATTAACGTTGTGAATTTCGGTTTTTCACCAGTTTTGTATTTAATTTTCAAGAACTCACTTTTAATTGCGCCACCAGTATGCAATATAACATCATCCATTTTTCTATAGCGTTTCCATTCAAAACTATATCCATATTGGAAGTCTGTTTTATCATCAATGGACCCCTCTATCTCAAAAGCGAATGGTTTTCCAGCAATATATTTATTGACCGAAATACATTGCTCTAAACCCATCATTTTCTGTCTATATGAAGGTAATTGCCGGATAAACTCAAAACCATATATAATTGCACTTAAAACATTACTTTTACCATAATTATTAGGAGCCAACAATGCTGTGACTTGTTGCAAATCCAAAGTAATAGAATCAATATTGGCAATGCCTTTGATTGAAATTTTGTTTAACGAAACCATTTTCATCATATATTTAATGATTAACACTGCAAAATTAACAAATAATTTAATATACGCAATATTTTTTTGCATTTATTTTAAATTATTTTTCATTTTTATGTTTTATCTAAACCACATAAACACTCTATTCTAATACGCAAAACGCATTTTTAATTTTAATATTTAATCACAATCATTTGATAATCAATCAATTAGCATACTAATATAGAACAAGCAGATTTAAACCTTCTTAAAATATATCATCAGTCTAAATGTCATTAAAAACTTGAACCCTAAAAAAAAGATTATATTCTTGCAGTAACAGTAAAATTGACAAAATGAACAAACTTATCGCTCCGTCGTTGCTTTCAGCTGACTTCCTGCATCTGTCGAAGGATATTAACTTCGAAAGTTATGGACATCCACTGGTCTGATAAACGTTGGTATTCCTTTGTCTTATTATACCTCAATCATAGCCGAAGGGTTAAAACCATTCACCAGATGTTCATTGTGAGATATATAACCCAATTGATTGGACAATATAAGAGTGTCACCTATTTGCGCTTTGATGTTGCGATGCGAATGTCCATAAATCCAGTAATCAATGCGGTTATTGGAAATAAACGTGGCCAACTCAACCGTGAATGCACCATTGATGGTGCTGTTCTGAAATTCTGCTGCCGTGCATAATTGTGTAGGGACATGATGCGTGAGGACGATAATTTTTTTAGCGTCACTCTCGGAAATAGCTTGTTGGATGAATGTGAGGCAACGCTCATGTTCCTTGTTGAAGTCATCTGCTGTTAACCTATGTCCATCATACATGATGCGATAGAAATCGCTGACATTCCGTTCCGTCAGGAATGCATCGTACGGCTCTATCTTCGACCATAATGTTGATACAATTATATCTATGCCGTCAAGATCAACCACGCTGTTGTAGTATGCATGAATATTGTGACGAATCTGCTTGCAGAAACCGTTAGGCATAGCATGAAGATCGTAATAACCGTAGAAGTCGTGATTGCCCAGGCACACTATAACCTGGTTGTAGT
>Ga0310786_10011628_pt1 | contig 10965 bp, 7 predicted proteins | sample AusTroGonzalo_MG_FD_203881 | JGI IMG/M metagenome (GOLD analysis project Ga0310786, IMG submission 203881) | Bovine rumen microbial communities from tropical cattle in Woodstock, Queensland, Australia - Gonzalo_03 (v2) (version 2) | ecosystem: Host-associated > Mammals > Digestive system >...
ATGAGTGTCACGTGTCATTTACGATTTTAAACCTCGATTTTTACTCTTAATATATATAATATTATAATATTATATATATTAAGTACTATTTTTACCTATCCAGAATCCTTAATGACACATGACACTCATGACACTCATGACACACATTCAACGTTTTTCAGGGTAAGACAGTGGGATAAGTACGGGGGAAATATTTTTTTCTCCCTTTTTCTTTGTTTTGTGCAAAAAAATCACTATCTTTGCATTCAGATTCACTAACCAAACTAATATGCTAATAGGTAACCCCTCCATAGATGACCTCCTACTGAGCGAAGAAGATATCAAGCTAAGGTACATCACGCCAGCGATAACCGGCAAGGGTTGGTCGTTGACGGATATCTCCATGGAGGCGAAGGTGAAGCTTACTGATGGCAAGATCAACCTGAGGGGAAATCTTGTGGCTCGTGGCAAGGCTAAGTTTGCCGATTATATGCTTTACTACAATCGTGCAACACCCATCGCTATCGTAGAAGCCAAGGATGCAAACCACTCCGTGAGTCACGGCATGCAGCAAGCCAAGGAATATGCTGAGATGATGGATATTCCCTTTGCCTATAGTTCCAATGGTTTTGGTTTCCAAGAATACGACTTCCTGACAGGTACTGAGTGCACTATTCCGATGGATGCATTCCCAACCAAGGACGAGCTGTATGCCCGATTCCTGCACGAGAGCAACGATGGTGCAGGCATTACCGCCAAAGAGTTGTCAATCATCAAGCAACCCTATTGCACGGGACAGGATATCTATCCTCCTCGCTATTATCAGCGCAATGCTGTAAACCGTACTGTCAATGCAGTTGCAAAAGGTCAGAAGCGTATGCTGCTGGTGATGGCAACAGGTACGGGCAAGACCTATACAGCCTTCCAGATAGTCTATCGACTGCTGAAAGCGGAACTGGTTAAGAAAGTGCTCTATCTGGCTGACCGTAATGTGTTGGTGGACCAGTCCATCGAGCAGGACTTCAAACCTCTGACCAACACTATTCATAAGGTGAGTTATCAGCAGGATAAGGAGAATCCTGATACTGCCCATGAGGTGTATTTTGCTCTCTATCAGCAGCTAATTGGCAAGGAAGGCAATAAGAACTACGAAGAACTGTTCAAGCCAGAATTTTTTGATATGGTGATAGTAGATGAGTGTCATCGCGGTAGTGCTAAGGACGACAGTAACTGGCGCGAGATACTGGAGTATTTCACTGGTGCTATCCAGCTGGGTATGACGGCTACGCCTAAGGAAACCCGCTATCAGTCAAATATCACCTACTTTGGCGAACCTCTTTATACATATAGCCTTAAGGAGGGTATCGAGGATGGATTCCTGGCTCCGTTCAAGGTTATTAATATCACTACCAACATCGGAGACGAGTGGCGACCTCTGAAGGGTCAGCGCGACATCAATGGTAATCTGATAGAAGACCGCATTTATAATAATACCGACTACGATTACAATATCGTGATCGAGGACCGCATACGCGAGGTAGCCCACGAAGTGAGCAGCTATCTTAAGGCTACTGACCCGATGGCAAAGACCATCGTGTTCTGTGCCGACGAAGACCATGCTGAACGTATGCGTGTGGCATTGGTAAACGAGAATTCGGACATGTGCCGCAAGTATCCTGACTATGTGGTTCGTATAACTGGTAGCGACGACTACGGTCAGTCAAAACTCGACTATTTTATCTCGGTAGCGTCGAAGACGCCAGTTATAGCTACCACCAGCAAACTGCTCTCTACGGGCGTTGACTGCAAGATGGTAAAGCTCATCGTTCTCGACCAGCGCATCAACTCCATGACCGAGTTCAAGCAGATAGTAGGTCGTGGCACGCGCATCCGCGAGAAGGATGGCAAGACCCACTTCACCATTATGGACTTCCGCAACATCACCCGCCTCTTTGCCGACCCCGACTGGGACGGACCCATTGAGGTTGACAAGGGATATATCCCCGACAGACCGAAGCCCGATAAACCCGATATAGATGTAGATCCTCCTGCTGGCGGAGGTGGTGATATTGCTCACGAAGATATCCCCATTGTCGACAAGGATGGCTGTACCGTTGAGATTATCCGCAAGACCGTTTCCGTCTATGACTCCAATGGTCAGCTGCTTCGCACGGAGAGCATCACCGACTACACCAAGAAGACCGTCCTAGACACCTATGCCAGTCTCGACAACTTCATTCTTCGTTGGAACGAGGCTGAGCGTAAGACTCAGATTACGGAGCTGTTGCGCGACTACGGCATCGACCTGCAGGCGCTGAAGGAAGACCAGGGAATGACTGATGTCGACGACTTCGACTTTATCTGCCATGTGGCCTATGGCCAGAAGCCCCTGACCAGAAAGGAGCGTGCAGAGAACGTGAAGAAGCGCGACATCTTCCATAAATATGGTCCCGAAGCCCAGAAGGTGTTGGATGCCTTGCTCGACAAATATATGAACGAAGGTATCAGCCAGTTGGAGAATCGCAAGGTGCTCACGCTCGACCCCTTCCGTCAGATGGGTTCTCCTGCCAGCATTGCCAAGTTGTTTGGTGGCAACCAACAATATTTCGATGCCGTTCACGAACTTGAACAAGAAATATATCATGTTGGATAACTCTTAATTCTAAACTCTTAATTCTTAATTAAAGAAATGGCTTTAACCAACTTTGTAAAGAACATCCGCAACATCATGCGCAACGATGCAGGTATCAATGGCGATGCCCAGCGAATAGAACAAATAGCATGGATGCTCTTTCTGAAGGTTTACGACGAGAAAGAAAACGACTGGGAGTTCAACGAAGACAACTACACCTCCTTCATTCCTGAGAACTGTCGTTGGCGCAACTGGGCCAAGGACGATGGCACAGGCGAGGCAATGACTGCCGACAAGTTGCTCGACTTCGTAAACAACACCCTGTTCCCCACCTTGAAGGAATTGGAGGTGACGCCTGAGACCCCAATGCGCAGCGCCATTGTGCGTGCCACGTTTCAGGATGCCAACCAGTATATGAAGGATGGTGTCTTGTTGCGTCAGGTTATTAACGTCATCGATGGCCTCGACCTGAGCAGCTATGAGGAGAGTCATGCCTTTGGCGAGATTTACGAAACCATCCTGAAGGAGATGCAGAGTGCAGGAAGTGCTGGCGAGTTCTACACCCCTCGTGCCTTGACCGACTTTATGGCCGAGATTATCCAACCCAAGGTGGGTGAGCGTGTGGCCGACTTTGCATGTGGTACAGGTGGTTTCCTGACCTCATGGTTGAAAGCGCTTGACAAGAAAGTGCAGACAGCCGAGGATCGTGAGCAGTATGCCCAGTCTATCTATGGCATCGAGAAGAAGCAGTTCCCCTATATGCTCTGCGTCACCAACATGCTTCTGCACGACATCGATTCGCCCAAAGTGTTTCATGGCAACTCGCTCACCAAGGATGTGCTCAACTATACCGATGATGATAAGTTCGATGTCATCCTGATGAATCCCCCGTATGGTGGCAACGAGAAGAACGACGTGAAGCGCCACTTCCCCAGCGACCTTGCTTCGAGCGAAACGGCCGACCTGTTTATGGTGGTGATAGAGTATCGATTGAAGCAGAACGGACGCGCTGCCGTCATTCTGCCCGATGGTTTCCTGTTTGGTGCCGACAATGCCAAACTGGCCATCAAGGAGAAGCTGTTGCGTGAGTTCAACCTGCACACCATTATCCGTCTGCCAGGCAGCATCTTTGCCCCTTATACATCTATTGCTACCAACATTCTGTTCTTCGACAATGTGAAGGCAGAGGGCGCCAAGGAAGGCTTCTGCACCAAGGACACCTGGTTCTATCGTTTGGACATGCCCGAGGGCTACAAGCATTTCTCTAAGACCAAACCCATGCTCATTGACCATTGCAAGCCCATGGTGGAGTGGTGGAACAACCGCGTGGAAATCGTAGATGCCGAGAGTGGCGACGAGAAGTCACGCCGTTTCTCTGCCCAGGAGCTGCTTGATCTTGGCTTGAACTTCGACCAATGCAAGTTCCCCAAAGAAGAGGAAGAAGTGCTGCGTCCCGAAGAGCTGCTTAAGCAGTATCACGAGAAGCGCACTGCCCTCGATGCCAAAATAGATGCGCAACTCCGTGAGATAGAAAGCATGTTGGGCATAACAATTGATTAAGACAATGGCAGAAAAAGAAAATAAAATTATTCTATATAAAGATGAGGAGGGTAAAGTAAGTGTAAACACTCGCTTTGCAGATGAGGATGTATGGCTGACGCAAGCGCAACTGGTAGAGATTTATCAGTCGAGCAAATCGAATATCAGTGAACATCTTAAAAACATCTTTGAAGATAAGGAACTGGATCAGGATGCAGTTGTTCGGAAATTCCGAACAACTGCTGCAGACGGGAAAAATTATCAGGTATTACACTATAATCTTGACGTGATTATTGCCCTTGGATATCGTGTGCAGTCGCCTATTGCTGTACGTTTCCGTCGCTGGGCCACTCGCTTACTGCATGAGTATATCCAGAAGGGCTTCACGATGGACGATGAACGTCTGAAGCAAGGCGGCAATCGCTACTTCAAGGAGTTGCTGCAACGCATTCGCGACATCCGTAGTAGTGAGCGTAACTTCTACCAGCAGGTAACAGATATCTATGCTACTTCTACCGATTATGACCCTCGTTCTAAGACTACTAAGCTGTTCTTCTCTACTGTACAAAACAAAATGCACTATGCTGTCCATGAGCATACTGCTGCAGAGCTGATATATGAGCGCGTGGACAATGAGAAACCCTTTGTCGGTATGACTAACTTTAAGGGAAACTATGTTACTCGCGACGATGTAAAGATAGCCAAGAACTACCTGACGGAGTTGGAGTTACAACGATTGAACCTATTAACCTCGCAATTCTTGGATTATGCTGAGTTCCAAGCTTTAGAGCAGAATCCTATGACGATGGCCGATTGGATAGCAGCACTCGACGACCAGATTCTGCGACTTCGTAAAAACATTCTTGAAGGTATTGGTACTGTGTCGCATCAGGAAGCAATTGAAAAAGCTGAGCGTGAGTTTGAAATCTATCGCGAGCGCGAAATGCGCATGCTTGAGAGCGACTTTGATAAGGCTGTGAAAGGATTGCTAGATTTTAAGAATAATCCAGAAAACGACGACGAGGCATGAACGCACAACAATTAAAGAACGCTATATTGCAAGAGGCTATTGAGGGCCGCTTGGTACCTCAGGACCCCAACGACGAGCCCGCATCAGCCCTCCTTGCCCGCATTCGCCAGGAGAAAGAACAACTGGTTAAGGCCGGCAAACTCAAAAAGAAAGACCTCGTAGTGAACCCCATCTCCGAGGACGAAATCCCATTCGATATTCCCGATAGCTGGGAGTGGTGCAGAATGTCTACTCTTATACAACTTCTTTCAGGACAAGATTTTCCACCAGAAAAATACAATTCTGAAAATAAAGGTGTACCATATATAACTGGTGCAAGTAATATTGATAATGGGAAATTAATAATTAACCGTTGGACAGAAACTCCTTCGGTAATAGGCAAAGATGGTGATCTGTTAATAGTTTGCAAAGGATCTGGTGTTGGAAAAATGTGCATAAGTGACGTTCCTATTTATCACATCGCTAGGCAAATTCAGATTATTAGATGTTTTTCATCCTTAGTCCTTTTAGATTATTTGAAAGTCAATATTGATGCCAATCTCTCTAGTATTGTTGCAAATGCCCAAGGTGTTATACCTGGTATTAGCCGTGACCACATTTTGGACCTATTGTTGCCAATACCTCCACTTGCCGAGCAGAAGCGTATCGTAGCGAAGATAGAAGAACTGCTTCCCAAAGTTGAGGAATACGGCAAGGCCCAGGAAGCCCTCGACAAACTGAATGCCGAACTGCCAGAACGCTTAAAGAAAAGCATTCTGCAAGAAGCTATAGAAGGCCGCTTGGTCCCCCAAGACCCCAACGATGAGCCCGCAAGCATCTTGCTGGAGCGCATCCGTGAGGAAAAGCAGAGCCTCTTCAAAGAAGGCAAACTCAAAAAGAAAGACCTCATCGAAAACCCCATCTCCGAGGATGAAATTCCCTTTGAGATACCTGATGGCTGGGAAAAAGCTAAACTATCGTTTGTTACGAGTTTGACGGAAGGTGAAAAAAGAGAGGGAAACTTCGTTTGTTTAGATGCAAAATATCTAAGAGGTAAATCAACAGGAGAACTCCTTTCTAAAGGAAAGTTTGTTTCTAAGAACGATAATATTATACTTGTAGACGGAGAGAATTCCGGTGAAGTATTTACTGTTCCTTGTGATGGATATATGGGTAGTACTTTCAAACAGCTATGGTTTTCTAATGCTATGTGTTTGAAATATGTCCTTTATTTCATTATGGCATATAAAGAAGTGCTTAGGAACTCAAAAAAAGGTGCAGCTATACCACATTTAAATAAAGATATCTTTTATAATTTAGTTATCGGAATTCCACCTCTTGCTGAGCAACACCGTATTGTAGAGAAGCTAGAACAAGTGCTTGGTGAGATTGATAAACTAAAGAAGTAAGAACATGAATAGGCTCGTACTCATAGGCAACGGATTCGATTTGGCTCATGGCTTAAAAACAAGCTATGCAGATTTCATTTATTGGTATTGGAAGAGTAGAATTCTGAACTCCTATGATGTGAGAAGTAACGAGTGGGATGATGGACTATGCAAACTGACGTATCTTCAAGGACTATGGTCTGAATTAATGTTCTATAAGCAATTCGAGTTAAAAGCTGCATCAGGTAAAGAAATATACGAGGGACTTGTAGAAGAGAAAGAAATATTCAAAGTAGAACCATCGCCTTTGTTTGAACGCATATTGAATAGCATTGAAACAATGGGATGGGTAGATATAGAAAACGAGTACTATTCTCTACTTGTTCTCTTGCATGGTCACGTCAAAGACAATTATAGAAACCATAACAAACAATTAGAGATTCTTCGTGATAAGTTGATTGAATACCTTGACGAGGAAAGTAATAAAAGTGTAGACTCTATTGCTGATATTGAAGAGAAGATATGTCGTCCGATTATAAGAAAAGAACTTGCCGTATCAAGCAGTATCTATTCTGGTATTAAGGACAATGATGAAATCCATCCCGAATCTACCATGTTGCTGTCCTTCAACTATACAAATACGTCTCGATTATACGAATCAAACCACCCGAATATAAAAGTCAATTATATTCATGGATACATTTTCGAAGATACTAAAAGCATCATCTTTGGCTATGGAGATGAACTCGATGAGGGCTATAAGAAGTTGAAAGAGCAGAAGGATAGCGAGTGCTTACGTCATATCAAATCCATACGTTATCTGGAGTCTGATAAATATCGAAGGATGTTGGCATTTATTGAATCAGCTCCTTTCCAGGTTGTTATCATGGGGCATTCGTGTGGCAATTCTGACCGAACATTATTGAATACAATCTTCGAGCATCACAATTGTGTTTCGATAAAACCTTATTTCCATCAATGGGGAGAACACGAGGACAATTACCTTGAACTTGTTCAGAACATCAGTAGAAACTTTACTGATATGAAACTGATGCGAGATAGGGTGGTGAATAAAGAATATTGTGAACCGTTGAAGTAATAAAGAAATTACAATCAAATAAAAGGGGGCGCAGCAGCATTCTTATGAAAACCTTCTCCGACCCTCGTTATTGTCAAATAAAGATGTTAAGAATATGTATACAGTAGTATTGCTGTGTTCCGTTATAGGAACCTCTCTTGGCTTTTGGAAAATCTATTCTAAAGATCAGGTGAAGAAGACAAAAAACGCAAGTGGTTACAAAGTAGTCCTACTTTTTTTGTGTTTATTGTTGTCTTGTTTTTTTTATATCAAAACATATCAGGTAGCAACTTTAAAGAATATTGTTGTAATAAAAGGATATAAAGGTTCATTTAATGAAACTGGTTCAGAGTATAAAGATACTATTTCCATAATAACTTTCTATACCAAATTTGTTGACAAAAAATGGCAGGAGGATCTCTATTTACAGGACATGGGGCCCGATTTGAAAAGTAGCGGGATGCTAATGTTTGTAAAGTTAAATAATGATAGTAGTGCACATCATTATTATTTTGAAGATGGAAAAGCAATAGTTTCTTCATTAACAGATTCTCTTAAGCATATGTACGAAGTCACTCATGCAGCAACCGCTATCCCAACATTGTTTCCGTTTTCATCACCAATCCCTCAGAGTTTTGTAAACGAAGATCCAACAGGCGTTTCTATTGTAGCTCATAATAAATCCATTGATGACATAGAAAAGATTTTGGATGAGACTCCAGATAATAAGATGCCTTCTTGGGTGGCAAATAGCAGCTCAAATATAGGCATGTACAGTTCTAATCTCATTTATACCCATGAAAATCCTTTTAGTAAAGAAGATGATTATTGGTTCAGGTTAAGTAATACTTATACAGAAGGTAACAAATTTTCTATTTTTAGCCTTGCCGATTTGTCACAATGTAATTTCGAGTTCAGGATTAAAACTGATATTCCCGTATGTAATCTTTCCTTATTTTTGGATGTGCCTGCAGAATTTGGCGCATTAGACATTGTTAGAGACAATGTTATCGATAATGGCTTTACCATAGGTAATCTAGATAAGTTGCATGAAACAGGAGATGGCTTCTTACGTGTACATGCCAAATTGCCTACACAAGAGAATCTGCAACTAATTAGATCTCTTGTTTTAACGACTATCGTAACAGCTCTTTTTTCTATGTTCTTGTCAAACTGCTATTATTACTTCCGAAAAAGAATTAAAGAGAAGGAAAAAAAAGTTACGTATAAATCACGTTGGAGAAACAAGCTTAAAATAAGATTCTTTTGGTTTGTTGCTGGACAAAGATTAGCTTTGTTTCTCTTCGCCTTGTTGATAATATGGATATTGATGCTGCATACAAACCTTTTAATAAGTATACCGCAGAAAAATTTTCTATTAGTTTGCATTTTGGCCATCTCTATAGTCGTTTTAATAATTGCTTTGATTATTTCTATATCATATTACAACTATCAGCGATTTATTAAAAGGCGTTACAATGTAATAAATGATACTATTGACAACTCTTTTACAAATACCACTCAAAATAAGCAAGATCACAGACCTAAAAAAAGGAGCCAAAGGACAAAGAGTCAGAATAAAACTAATGCGAATCGGAGCCGACCAAGGACTCACGAGAAATCACAGGACTAAAAGACTTGAGTGACTCTATTCTGAATTATGTGGCGGTTCTGTGAACATCTTGTTATTATTTCAAAAAATGAAGCCATATATAGATTTGTTAAAACAAAAAGAATGGTCTCAGAAATGTGTTTCTATTCTTAATAGAGATCGGTATATATGTCAAGACTGTGGTCATGTTGGCTTCCATAATGGAGATGAATCTTTTATGGAGGTAGCTGATATTGGTGAAATTAATAAAATGTTTGACGGTTGGAAATTTGATGGATTGAATTTTTCTGACTTCATTTCAAATTTTAGTCAATATGAGTGTGAGACCCCAAAAGCGATTATATTAGAAAGAGAAAGATTGCAAGGTAATGAAGAGTTATACAATTTAAAGTTATGGCTCTATGGCCAAAATACAAAGTATTTTTGTAACGCTCATAGTAACAAATTTACTGAACTTTCTGACTATGATTTAGAAACGACAGAAGTAAACGCATACATCTTATTTAATAAAATCAGTAACCCCAACTACGATATAAGTTATAGTTGGATTTATGGTATAGAATTCCCCAGGAAAAAAACTAATAGGATACTTTTTTCATTTAATGGTAAAAATGTGTATAATAATAGTGACTCATATTTCTGTGAATATGAAATAAAGGTTATTTCTGGTTATAAAATGCTGCTGTTGCTAATAATTACCGGTAAACCTATTTTCAAAGGTCTAAACATACATCATAAATACTATATTTTCGGGCATAATCCATGGGAGTATAAGGACGATGCTTTAATAACATTGTGTGAAGATTGCCACAGAAAACGCCATGAGTCACAAAACATACCTGTATATAATGAAAATCGAGATATTATTGAATATGCTAAAGTTTGTGACAGATGTCATGGTAGTGGGTATCTGCCAGAATACTATCACGTCCAACAGGGCATTTGTTTTAAATGTGGAGGTGAAGGTGTTGTAATCAAAGTGTAAATTGAAAAAACACATGCAGAACAAAGAAAGTTAATTCATTATTTGGATATTTGATTTTTAAAAAGACACTAGGGACAGAGGTGAGCGTCTCGCCAAATGGAAAAAGGAAGAAGGCTGGGACTGAATGATGGAAGAAGGAAGATGGCTGATGGATGATGGAAGATGAAAGGTGAAGGGAGAATAGCACTAGTATTCCCTCATAAAATTGGCAAAAACACTCTAAAGTTCCCCAAGAAAATTGGCAAAAACACTCTAAAGTTCCCCAAGAAAATTGGCAAAAACACTCTAAAGTTCCCCAAGAAAATTGGCAAAACATTTGGAAGTTCGTCCAGAAAAGTGTATCGTTTGCAACGATTATTCGTCCAGAAAAGTGTAATTAAGCATTGATTATTCGTCCAGAAAAGTGTGATTTGAATGAAAAGAATACTTTATAACTCGCTGATAGAATACGGCCAGTACGCTGCCAAAAAAGTATCAGAGGATTGTCCTCTGACACAATAATAAACGAACAGCGGGACTTTCGCCTCGCTGTTCGTTATAAATACAGGGATTTTAATCTTCATCGAAAAACTTTCCTATGGGAATAGGAGCAGCCTCGGCTACGCAGCAGTTGAAACGTTCGCGACTGCGACGCTCGCGTGCGAACATGGCCTTTGTGCCTGCCTCGTCCTGCTGGAATTCGAGGTGCTCGTCGATGGCAAAGGAATGGGCCATCTCCTCTACGTCGAGGTTGTCGGTGCCAA
>Ga0310786_10011630_pt1 | contig 10965 bp, 9 predicted proteins | sample AusTroGonzalo_MG_FD_203881 | JGI IMG/M metagenome (GOLD analysis project Ga0310786, IMG submission 203881) | Bovine rumen microbial communities from tropical cattle in Woodstock, Queensland, Australia - Gonzalo_03 (v2) (version 2) | ecosystem: Host-associated > Mammals > Digestive system >...
TGGTGACCATCGGTGGCGATGACACCAACGGCGCAGCCAAGAAGATGTACGAAACTTACGGCATCCCCGTCATCGGTTTCCCGAAGACTATCGACAACGACCTGCGTACCCGCACGTATCACCACTACAACGGTCAGCAACATGAGACCGTGCTTTGTCCCGGATTCCCGTCAGGCGCTATGGCTATCAAGAAGTTGACCGCCAAACTGCACACTACTAACGAGTCTCACCAACGTATCATGGTGCTTGAGGTGATGGGTCGCGACGCTGGTTGGCTTACTGGTTCTGCTTCCTTCGGCGGTGCTCAGATGGCATTGGTTCCCGAGGTCGAGATGACCAAAGAGCGCAAAGAGTTTTTCTTCGAATCCGTGAAGGAAATGTACATGCGTTCCCCGAAACACAGCCTCATCATCGCTGTTTCTGAAGGTGTTCGCTGGTGGGACGACGAGAAACAGGAACTCGGCATGGTGTATGCTAGCTCCGATCTCGACGAGTATGGCCACCCGCGCTTCGGCGGTGTGAGCGGCGTTATCGCTTCTGAAATCAACAAGCGTCTCGGCATTGAGGCTCGCGGTCAGATTTCCGGCTACATCCCGCGTTCTGGTAAGTGCTATGAATACGACCGTCGTCTGACCTCTACGTTGGCCGACAAGGTGGTTGACCTCTTGCTCCGCGAGGACTTCGGCAAGATGCCCGTGCTCCGCGACATCGTTCCTTACGACGAACTCGAGGAATTCCACACCGACGCCATCGAAATGGGCAATATCGGCAACTTCCCGCTGCCGGCCGCCTACTACGACGCCAACAAGTTCCGCTTCACCGACCAATACACCGATTTCCTGACCAACATCATCGGTGCACCCTACCGCATGGAGTTCACGCAGAATTTCCCGATTGTGATTCCGGAATAAGGCAACAGGCAATAGGCAATAGGCAACAGGTAGGGGCGTATCGCATACGCCCGTAATTGTGACGATTGTAGGGGCGAATAATTATTCGCCCCTACGGAACACAATAAAACGAACAATATATCATGTCAGAATTTATAATTCACGGCGGTCACCGCTTACACGGCGAAATCACCCCGCAGGGCGCGAAAAACGAAGCCCTGCAGGTGCTTTCCGCGGTGTTGTTGACCAAAGAGCCCGTCACCATCTCCAATATTCCCGATATCCTCGATACGAGACGTTATCGTGAGATTTTGGCGTTGATGGGAGTGAAAATCACGGAAGTGGATGCTCATACGTTCACCTTCCAAGCGGAAAACGTCGATTTCGAGCAGCTGCACACCGACGAGTTTGAGCGGCTCTCCACGAAGATCCGCGCTTCCATCATGGTGCTCGGTCCGCTGTTGGGTCGTTACGGCAAGGCTTACTCCGGCAAACCTGGCGGCGACCAAATCGGACGGCGTCCGCTGACCACCCACTTCGAAGGGTTGGAGAAGCTTGGCGCTGTGATTTCCACTTCCGCCGACGAAAAGTTCTTCGAGCTGGAAGCCAAGCAGTTAAAGGGCTGTTATATGCAGCTGAACGAGCCTTCCGTGACGGGTACCGCCAACATCGTGATGGCTGCTGTGCTTGCGGAAGGGGAAACCACCATCTTCAACGCTGCCTGCGAACCTTATCTCTACCAGCTTTGCACCATGCTAAACAACATGGGCGCGAAGATTTCCGGTATCGGCTCTAATCTGCTGAAGATACAGGGTGTCAAGGAGTTGCACGGGTGCGAGCACCGCATCTTCCCTGATATGATCGAAGTGGGTAGTTTTATTGGTATGGCCGCCATGACGCAGTCGGAAATTACCATCAAGAACTGTGCCTGCGAACATTTAGGACTTATTCCTTACACTTTCCGCAAGATGGGCGTAAAGATGGAACAGGTGGGCGACGATTTGATTGTGCATGGCGAGCAGCCCTACGAAATCTACTCCAACCCACGTGAGGCTTCTATTCTGACCATCGCCGACGCGCCGTGGCCGGGATTTACCCCTGACCTTATCAGTATCGCGCTGGTGACGGCCATCCAAGCCAAGGGCAGCGTGCTGATTCACCAGAAAATGTTCGAGAGCCGCCTCTTCTTCGTGGATATGTTGCAGTCGATGGGCGCGCAGATCGTGCTTTGCGACCCGCACCGTGCCATCGTGATAGGCTTGGCCCGCGAAAAACAGCTCCGCGCCACCAAGATGTCCTCTCCCGATATCCGTGCCGGTATTGCGCTCCTTATTGCGGCTTTATCTGCCGAAGGCACGAGCGTTATCCAAAACGTGGAGCAAATCGACCGCGGTTACGAGGAAATTGTGGAACGGCTTACCCTGCTGGGCGCAAAGATCGAACGGGTATAGGTGTCATCTCTTAATAGCTGATAAAAATCGGAATACAACTCCGAAAATTTTTATAAAATTCGGAGTTGTATTCCGAAAATTTTAGTATTTTTGCGCTCAAAAGCGGATCAAGTGCTCGGAAACTCAAGCGAGGTGGTGCTAACATGCTCGGAGGCAGAGCTATGCAAACCAACCTTTATCCTCTTGTTAGTGCTGAAGTTCCTGATTTTGATTTGATTAAGGCGGTCAACCAAGGCATGATTCCACGACATTATCTTGCCAATGCCGACAGATATTGGCAGATGTTGCAGGCTTACGTGGCGGTTTATTTGCGTGAGGAAATTAAGGCAGAAGCATTGGTACGTAATTTGTCCACGTTTACCCGTTTCCTTGAGGTTGCTGCTTTAACTGACGGTGAGATGGTCAATTACAGCAATATTGCGCAGGATTGCGGTGTTGATTCGAAAACGGTTGCGGGTTATTTTTCCATCTTGGAAGAGACGTTGATAGGTTATATGATTCCGGCATTTTCAAAGGTGGTGAAGCGTAAACTTCGGCAAGCTCCACGCTTCTACTATTTTGATGTCTCCATTCCCAATTATTTGCTTGGTCGTCGTTCCCTGACTCCAGGATCTTCGGATTTTGGTCACGCTTTTGAACATTTTGTTATTCAGGAAATTGTGGCATACTTAGGATATCATCGAATGCTTGAATCGCTTTCCTATTGGCATACCTATTCTGATTATGAGGTAGATGCGGTTTTAGGAGATGCCGAGGTGGCCATTGAAATCAAATCAACAAGTGAGGTTCAGTCACGACATTTGCGTGGATTGAAAGCCCTCAAAGAGGAGCATCCCCAATGTCGGTTAATGACAGTTTCTCTCGATCCTGTTCCACGCTTGTTCAACGATGTAGAGATATGGCCGGTGAAGCTGTTTTTAGAAAAGTTGTGGAGAAGGGAAATCTATTCTTGAGACTTTTGTCTTAAATCATCGCAATGTTAGCCATAACAGCGGAGGGAAGAAAAAAGAATTATAGGGCAACAATAATAACTATGACTATTTCTGCAGTTACAAAAACCATAAACCCAAATTGAACAACAAACGGGAAGTCAAAGTCGATGTCAATCCAAAAAAGCGCGATACACCTCAATCATGTCTTGTGCAACCCTTTCGGGGGAGAATCTCATCTTTTGGATTCGTCCCTTTGCGATACATTCCTGCTGGAATGCGTCATCCGTCGCCAACCGTAACAGATGTTCAGCTACGGCAGCGTCGTCGTCGGGATTCGCGTAAAGGGCAGCATCGCCGCCGGCTTCGGGCATTGACGACACGCGGCTTGTCACCACCGGCGTGTCGCAGCACATGCTCTCCAACACGGGGATTCCGAATCCTTCGAACCGCGAAATATACACGCTCGCAAGGGCTCCTTTGTATAATGCGGGGAAATCCGCGAAGTCCGCATTGGTCACGATGCGTATCCGCTCGTTTGCTTCCTTCATGACTTCTTGCCCGTATGTTCCCCGTGGCCTTCCCACAATAACCAGTCCGATTTCTTCAGGCAGTCGTTGTAGGGCACGTATGGCGCACATTTGGTTCTTCCGCTCCTCAATTGTCCCCACACATATTACATATTTGTCTGGCAGATGGTACTTTTTGTGCGCGGCTTCGATGTTCAGGTTCTCTTTTCCCTCTTTCCAAAACATTCCGTCGCACGTTTGATAGACAACCTTTATTTTCTCTTCAGGCACGCTCATTAGCTCTATCAGATCCTGCTTGGTTTGTTCACTGATGGCCACCACGACATCAGCCACACGGCACGCATATTGCATCTTTTTGCGGTATATGGCACGGTCGAACGGCGAGAAATATTGAGGATACCGCCATGCAATCAGGTCGTGAATGGTCACCATTTTGACTGTCTTTTGGGGCAAGCCCAGCGGTAGCTCCTGGCTCAATCCATGGTATATTTGCACCCCGTCTTCTTCGACATTCTGTGCCTTTGCCAGCGTGCGCCAAAGTGAAGGTGCGCATTTCCACAATCCTTGCGCCATTTGCACATGGGTGTGCGGCAGGTCCTTAGCCAAATGTTCATAGCGCGATTTCGCGTAAGGAGTGTAAAGCACTGCTTCCACTTCTCCGCTCTCAACGGCTCCTGCAATCACACCGCGGCTGTAGTTTCCCAGCCCCGTGCCATTGCAAAACGCACGTTTCGCATCATATCCTATGATCATCCGTTCCATATTTCGCGCTTTTGTATGACAATTTTCGTTTGTTATGGAGAAAACTCAATCTCCTGACAAGGAAAAACAGCGCAAAAGTACATTTTTTTTAGATATTGAAAAAAAATGTATTTTCGCGGCCAATATGAACGAACGTCACCGCAAGAAAAGACTCACGGCATGGCGCTACCTCTTGGCATTGCCACGTAGCGTGATAGTCAATCTGCGCTTACTTCCTTGGCGGCAAGCTTGGCACCTGCCATTGCTCGTTTCCCACCGTACTGTGATTGATAACCTTTCGGGTCGGGTTGAACTCAATTGCGACAACCTTCGCATAGGTCTTGTTAAAATAGGGTTTGGCACCTACCAAGGAACGGATTTCCGCCGCGACCGCACACATCTTAACTTGCGAGGCACCCTCACAATTAAGGGTGAATGCACGTTTGGGGCTGGTTGCAGTGTTGAGGTGGCCGAAGGTGCACGTTTGACAGTAGGACCGCTATTCAACTTCGGTCCACTATCCTTGCTCATCTGTCATAAGGCTATGACCTTTGGCGCAAACGACCTTATATCGTGGTGCTGCACCCTTATGGACACTGACCAACATCCCCTTATCGATGCGGAAGGACGGCGTGTCAATCCCGACCGCGAAATACATTTCGGCGATAACGTGTGGATGGGTTGTCACGTGATTGTCTCCAAAGGCACCTCGCTGCCCGACGAAACTACCGTTTCCGCTGGTGCGCGACTGTCGGGCCGCTACGAAGAAACGCAAACCGTGCTTGCCGGCAATCCTGCCATTGTCGTTCGCCGTGGAATAAAGAGAGAACTATGAACCAAATATCAGCTATCATCATAACCCATAACGAAGAGCGAAACATCGGACGCTGCCTTGATTCTTTACAAGGTTTGGCTGACGAAGTCATCGTTGTTGACAGCGGCTCCACGGATGCCACGGAAGCCATCTGCCAGCAGGCTGGGGCGCGCTTCGAACGTCACGATTGGGAAGGCTACGCGGCACAGAAAAACTACGCCAATAGTTTGGCTTCCTCTCCATGGATACTCAGCATTGATGCTGACGAAGCCCTTTCGCCCATGCTGCGCCAGAGCCTCTTACAATGGAAACAAGAGGAAATACAGTCCGCCTTCTACAGTTTCAACCGCCTCACCAACTACTGCGGCCATTGGATTCACCACTGCGGATGGTATCCCGACAAGGTCGTGCGCATTTTTCCGGCCGGTGCCGCTCACTGGGACGGACTCGTGCATGAAAGGCTCGTGACGAACCCTTCAGACCTTCCTACCCATCATTTGTCCGGCGATCTTTTCCACTACAGCTATTATTCGGTTGAAGAGCACGCTGAACGACAGCTGCGATATGCCACGCTTGCTGCCCAAAAGGCATACGATGCTGGCAAACAGGTCGGCAAACTCGGAATTCGGTTGCGCCCCAAATGGAATTTTATCCGCAACTACATTTTCAAGCTTGGTTTTCTTGACGGTCATGCGGGCTACACGGTCTGCCGCATGTCAGCCTACTATACTTTCCTTAAGTATTCAATTTTATATCAACTTTCTCATCAGTCGGTGCGTGGTAACGATTAATTTTCCATTACCCGTTATCAAGTAAAAAAGTGTATTTTCGCGCCGAAAAATTTGACAAAGATGAATAATAATATCATACGTGTTTTGATGGGTCTCGTATTTTGTGTTGTTGTGATGCAAGATGTTGAAGCTCAGAGATTTGTTGGTTCAGTGGTGGCAGGTTGTAATTTTGCGCAGATTGAAGGCGACGGCGTGCATGGTTTCTACAAACCGGGTGCGAATGCCGGACTTGGTCTAACGATTGCGCTCAATAAAAAAGAGTCATGGCAGCTCTCTGTGGAATTGCTATATACTCAAAAAGGTTCTGTGAAACATTGTTCACCAGGTTATTTTGACACGGCTTTCTATGCACCAAGCATGTACACGGATGTGGACCGTAGTGTTCCGTTCGATCCGAAGACAAAGTGCAACATCTCCCTTGACTATGTGCAAGTCCCTGTGTTAGTGCACTATGAGGAACGTTATTCCGGATGTACATTCGGTTTGGGTTTCGCTTGGGGACGTTTGGTGCGTGCGCATGAGATATATAACGGCTTTACCCGAACCACGACTGTGCGTTCAGGCGTGTATAGTAAGAACGATTGGTCGGTGATTGCCGACGTTAACATACGCCTCTACAAGAATTTGAACCTTAACTTCCGTTACGAATATTCCATGGTGCCGATTCGCACGATGGAATATGTTTTCCTTCTCAATGATGGCACAACGGTGACAGAAGTTCAGAAATTTCACAACCACATGCTTTCGGCGAGATTAGTGTATTACATCAATCAGAAATTTTACAAGAATACCCGCGTGAACAAATACGGTCAAATTATGGGTACTAAATGGTTGCGCGAAATTCCGGATTATAACGACTAAAGATGAAGAAATTGATAGTTTTTGGGCTGGCTTTAGTGACCGCCGCTTTGCTTTTCAGCCGCTGTCAAAAGCTGGATTTGACGGCTGATTATAAGGATATTACCATTACATACGGTATCCTTAACGTGAAAGATAATGTCCATTATTTCAAAATATACCGCGGATATATCACCGACCAAAATGCATACGTGGAAGCGCAAAACTGGGATCAAATTTACTATCCAGTGGATTCCATTGAGGTGCGTTTTGAGGAGTATAATAACGGTAAATTAGTACGCAGCGCAATACTTGACACGACCACGGTCATTCCCAAAGAGGAGGGTTACTTCCATAATCCCAAACAGTTGTTGTACTATTCTGATTGGACGCTGGATCCCGAAAAGACCTATCGTTTGGTGATTCACCGCAATAGCGACGGTCAGGAGATATATGCGGAGACGATGATGGTGCACGATTTTTCGATTACCAACCCCAAATCGATGTGGAATATGAACTATAGCCAGGCGTACCGTATGAAATTCTACTCTGCGGAGAATGCTGCTTTTTATGATATATTCTTGGACTTCTATTATATTGAAGTTGATAATCAAACGGGTAAAATCGTACACAAAAAGATTACAAAAAAGCTAAATGGCGATTATATTCGGGCAACAACCTCTACGGATGTCCTTTATACGGGGTTCACGCCTGAGTCATTCTTCAACACCATTATCCAAGTGATTGAAACGAATCCGAATGTCACACGATATATTGACACCGTGGCAGGGAAACCCTACTATTGTATGCGTCTTACTGTGTGGGGTGGCGATGAAAACTATCTGACATACAGAGAGGTGGCCTCTCCGAACAGCAGTATTGTTTCGAATCGTATGGAATACACGAACTTTATTTCCGAGAATGAATCTGCGTATGGCTTGTTGGCATCCCGCAGCTACGCATCCGTGGATTTGATGATGAGTGCTACGGAACACAATGAAGACACGTTGGTGCTGAGCAGTCGTACCAAACGTCTGAATTTCGACTATTATCGCAATTCACCTGAATTCCCTCAAGAAAGACGTTAAGATGATGGAGATGGAGTTTTTGTGGCGGCTGCTGGCGGCGACCGTGATGGGTGCGGCCATTGGCATTGAGCGCGAATATCACGCCAAAGAAGCGGGCATTCGTACTCACTTGCTCGTAGCCCTCGGCTCCTGTCTTTTCATGATTCTCTCTGCATACGGTTTTGACGCTTTTTTGGCGAAAGAACACACCAGCTTCGATCCGTCACGTATTGCTTCTCAGGTGGTTACGGGTATCGGCTTTATCGGGGCGGGCACCATTATCCTGCAAAAGCAGATGGTCCGCGGGCTGACTACTGCTGCCGGACTTTGGGTTACCGCCGCAATTGGTCTGGCCTGCGGTATTGGCATGTACGTCATCGCAGTTGTCACCACAGTGTTGGTACTGGTTTCTTTGGGTGTCATTAACATCTACCTGCCTTATCTTGCTCAAAAAGAGCGCACAATCACCTTCTTGGTCGAAGATTACTATGTGCTGACCGATGTGTTGGAGAGCCTTCGCAAGGAAAAGATTACCATCCTGAACTACGAGATGCACAAAGATGCCGATGAAAATAATGGTAAAATGTTAGTATCCATAGAGATACGGATGAGAAAATACGACAATACCAAAGGAATTACTTCAATATTGCGCAATTTTGAGAAGGTAGAATTGGTGCAAATCTCCTAATTGTAGAGACGCGATGCACCGCGTCGAATGTAGAGACGCGATTAATCGCGTCTCTACAGGGAACGGTATAATTCCAACCATTTTTCCCCAATTACCTCCGGTGAACAGATTTCCAAAGCATTTTCCCGAATGCATTCGGGCGGATAGTTGTGTGCGTTGTCGAGCATAGTGTTCAGTTTTTCAATAAGTTGAGGCTCGTCTTTGGGCGGAACGATGAGGGCGTTGTCGTTGTTGGTGATTTCCAGGATGCCGCCTACGGGCGTGGTCACTACGGGCGTGCCAGTGCTGAAGGATTCCAGCAATACGCACGGCTGGTTCTCATAGTTGGAAAAGAGCAGGAAACAGGCAGAATGGTGCAGTAAATCGGCTATTTCCGAAGAGGTTTTGCGGCCTAAAAAGTGGACGATTTCAGAAAGTCCGTTAGTCTTTACATATTCTTCGGCCTCTTTGTTTTCGAAATCATGAACGATATTTAATTCAAAATCAGAACGTTGCGAAGACAAGGCTTTCATCGCACGCAGGATGCCCATAATGTTTTTTGCGTCGTTGTCCAAAGTGGAGACGTGCAGAATCTGTTTCTTTGTGGTTTGTAAGTTCTTGTCTTTGAGGGAGAAGAGGTTAGTGTCCACCACATTGCCGACCACTGTCTGCGGTTTCTTTGCGGCGGTGGGGGCGGTGAGACAGATGTTGTTGAGGAGGTTTTGCGAGACGGCCGTGATGTGCGTGGCGTGGCGGAACGTATAGCGCAAAATCACGCGGGAACTGAGCGGTAGTTTCGGTCGGTTCATGGGCAGATAGCCTGTCCAATGCTCGCTGATAATCAATGGAATATGGTATTTACGACTGATTTTCACTGCCAACGGCCCTAATGGTAGCGCCACATGCAGATGCAGGATGTCGGGTTTGCCGTATTGATGAATCAGTTGCTCGAAAGCGGTCATGTAATCCCTGAATAGTCCGAATTTGCCAGAACTGTTGACGGAAATGGGAAATAAAACGGCGTTTTGGGGGATTTGCGGGGTGAATCCGTCATGAACATGGTGAAAAATGACGGACTGCACGTTGTTGCCCAAAGATTCGATGTGCCGGAAAATAAAGTTGCCATTCAGAGGCTTTTCCGGTATGGGGAACCAAGAGGGTATGTGGACGATCAGCATAGGCGAAATTCAAAAAGGCACGTTTTGAGTAGATAGGATAATTTTACCGTTCCACCACTTTCCAGTTCTCAATGCGACGGGTCGCGCTGGAAAAGTTCACCCCGATTTTGTATAGCTTGCGCGGATCGTAGGCAAACGGCGCGGCGTACTGCTTCTCTTCAATCTGGGCTAACGCCTCATCGGCGGATTTGTCTAATTTGAACTCGAAAATAAAGATGTAGTCGGCGGTTTGCACCACCATGTCCATCCGACCGTCACTGGTGTGCCGCTCGGTGTCAGTGTAGAAACCCACCATCTTGAAAATAAGCGCCACCGCGTTGTGGAAGTAAAGCTCCGTATCGCCCGCCAATTGGTAGTCTTGTCCTGCGAACAGCGACTCCAATCGTTTCATGAACTTGTCGATTTGTCCGGCTCTTACCGCCAACACAAAATCTTTTACAAAACTATCCTGTCCCTGACTGGCGGGGGTGTAGTATCGGAACAGAAAACGGGAAAAGCCTCTTTCCACTTCTTGGTTCGGGAACCCCAACCGATACGTGCCAAACTCAGGATCATATCCCTTTATGGTTAAGTAACCGCTTTGATATACCAACGGTATCGGGTTGGTATCAATGGAATCCAGACTGCCCAAAAGGTCTGCCGTGGCTTCCTCGCGGGTGAGGCGTTCCAGGTCGTAGTTGTTGCGCTTCATGGTCTCCACCAAGAATGTGGGGGTACCTGTTTCAAACCAAAAATCCCGAAACTCCCGACGTTTTAAAGCACACAATAGACTAAATGGATTATAAATTCCTACGCTGTCGGGATGGAAATGGTAGCCGTCATAATACACCTTTAGTTTCTCATAGCATTCACTTTTTGAAACTTTTAGCTTTTCAGCCATCGCTTCAACTTCGTCGTCCAGGTTGTCCCGGATTTCCTGTTCTGTGATGCCGCAGATTTCCGCGTATTGTTCGTCCATCGTGATGTCTTCCAAGTTGTTGAGATCGCTGAACACGCTCACTTTCGAGAACTTGGTCACACCTGTGAAGAAAGCGAGACGGATGTAACTATCCATCGTTTTGCATACGCCA